>Ga0265797_10001398_pt1 | contig 42342 bp, 31 predicted proteins | sample P2T30metagenome_FD_192433 | JGI IMG/M metagenome (GOLD analysis project Ga0265797, IMG submission 192433) | Plant litter microbial communities from East Loma Ridge, Irvine, California - P2 T30 | ecosystem: Environmental > Terrestrial > Plant litter > Unclassified | place: USA: California...
CATCCACAAGAAACCCGATGAGTTTCCACCACAAGAGGAACTGGACGAAAAGCGCTACCACTACCTTTGCCCTCGAATCAGGATGCCGGTCAACGTCTTTCTTCACTATCTGCATCGAGCGAGATGGAACATATGGGGCGAGCATATGGAAAATATCTGGCTCCAACGTCTACCCAAGAAGCTCGATAGGAATTTGATCGCCGAGGCCCAGCAGGCGAAGGGCAATGCACCCGCGAACGAAGACCTTGCGTTCGGATGGGGAGTACACATCATTGAAGGTCCAAATCATGCTGTGCTTGGTCTTCTGCTAGCTATCGGAGTAGCTGTCGCTTTTATTGTCTCCGGAATGATCGTGGGGTTTGCGAAAACACAAGAGCAAGGCTTTGGAGTCGGGAATTTTCTTCTTGCAATCCTTGCTAGTACTATGACTGCTGTATACTTTCAGCTTCAGGATTGAAGAATGACATGTACCGTGCGATTTGTTTGTGTTGCAAAGAGCCCATCGTCTTGCATTGGCAAGAGGATCAGTACTGCACTAACCAGAGGCTGCTAGTACCCTCAGTTTCTCTGTAGGAATCATCATTTTCCTGCGAGAGGGATTCAATGAGGATGTTTCCACCGGCTGCAAAATTTATTCCATAATCTTTTCATTGGTATCACACGATGCTGATGGCAAGTGAACAATGGTACACAAGGTAGTAAGTGTAACCTGATATCGACGTTTCCATAGTACCATGCAGTCTAAGACGGCGGGTATCAGGCCATACATGTGCTTAGTAGAGCCCGGAAGGATTTGGACTGCGAGAAGCGTCGGAAGCAGGTCCAACTGTGGAACCATCACGGCATGAGAGCCTCATGTGTTAATGTCATGTTACACGCGGATTACGCAAGCAGCCCGATGAACGACCAATCTTCTTTACTGTCAACACCGTGTCTCTTTGATAATGGGTCGAACTGCATCACAACATGACGTCCGTTATCTTTGCCATCTGGCTATGACAAGTCACTCGCTATTCGACACTGTTTCGGGAGATCCACCGTGATTGAAGCCCCTTGGCAAGTAGGAGTGCATCCTGCAGATGTCCCATGTGTTGCGTGTCTGATCGAACTGGCTGGGCGCTGATACTCTCGACAAAACTCATTCTTCGTGTTAGGACTGCCTCCACGAGGTCTTTCTCGATGTAGCTCTTCACCGGGGTGGGTTTCTATACATGGAAGCGGTGGAGGAGAAGTGTGTGAGACAAACAGGAAAGAGTAGCTGCGATACACGTGTTTACTCGAAACATCTCACATGACTTATAAAGGAGTTGCCCAGACGTCATTTCTCGAATGAAGCGATACCGGACGGCGTCATCTCAAGTAGGAGCACGATGCAGGTGCTGCAGCACGACGTGTGCGAGAAGCACCGAGTTGTGCAACAGGCGGCTGATGACAGGTGCTATCTAGAACTCCCAGGCTGTCTCGACCATATATGCACCGTATGATCGACGAGGCGCCATGATGATGGCGACTTTGTTTGTTCGTGGGGGGGAAGAGCTGGAACATGCGATCTATTGCACAAGTCTTGCAGTCACCTTGTCGCCCTTTTCTAGCGAGCCAACCGGGCTGGGGACGTCGCAAACAGGCAGGTCGCCCCAGCAGACGCGCACTCGCAAATACCTAGACTTGGCCGACTCTATACCGCCCTCGTCTTCGCCTTAACAAAGGCTGACTGCGCTTCTATCCTCGACTCAGTCGCACGGCAGCAACTTCTTCCTAGCTGCTCACCGCCCGCCGCGCATAATTGGGTCGCAAGCAGAACCCACTGCAACGACCCGGCCCCCGCGTCAATTACGAGCAAACTGCACCACACGCAAAATATTGCAGCGCAAGAATTTATTCCTAGGACGGATCAAAAACATGTTCGTCGCCTTGTAACCCACGCTGTTATCCGCTTCGCACGCGAAAGGCTGGTGAGCGCTGCCCCTCATTGTTAATTCGTCCATGGCTTTCCCCAGCAGAGCTAACCATGAAGCGTACCAGCAGAACGAGCTTAAGTCGCCAGGGTCTACTCTTTTTTCTGCCTGCCTTACCTCCGCAGCGCAGCCCTGATTTTCCCTTCATACCCATTTCTAGGGTTGCTAGTCAACTCCCCTTTACACCTTCCCCGCACTGCGAAGCAAACCACACTCCAATATGGCGTGGCAACCCCAAGAAGAGCCCCTGCGGCAGCTGGCGCAGTGTCTGAGGGACTCACTCAGTGGCCATGATCCGAATGCGCGAAAGAATGCCGGCGAGGTTAGTTTGCTCTTGCTACACACCCTATCGCCATATTGTGCTGACCGCGACGACTGCATAGATGCTCAAGTCCGCCCAAACTTCACCCGATATCGACAAGTACCTCGCATACATCTTCTCCAGCAGCCAGCCCCCGCCGGTCGTAAACATGGACGCCGCCCAGTACTTCCAGACGCGAGCTGCGGCTGCCGTTATGCTCAAGAACGACGTAAAGACCACGTACAAATCGATGCCCGACTCGACCAAGGACTACATACGATCCGTGATACTTATGGGACTGTCGGATTCTACCTCACAAATACGGGGCTATGCCGGAAATGTCATAACGGAGATTGTGCGACAGGGCACCATCATGGGATGGCCTCAGATTCTGTCAGAGCTGGTCGGTATGGTTAGCAACGCGGACGGCAATTCCTCGACACAGGCACAAGAAGGCGCCATGGGTGCTCTGCTGAAGATCTGTGAGGATAACAGGAAGGCGTTGGATCGCGAATACCAGGGACAAAAGCCCCTCAACTTCATATTCCCGAAGCTACTCGAGCTCACCACAAGTCCCCAGCCTCGGGTACGCGCCGACGCATTGGCCGCTATCAACGTATTCGTCCCAGAGAAGCCTCAGGCTGTTGTCGCGAACATCGACACGCTACTAAATCAACTTTTCAAATTGGCCGCCGACCCCAGTGAAGACGTGCGGAAACACGTCTGCCGCACCTTTGTCCACATCGCCGATATTGCCCCTCAGATGATCATACCACATATGAGCGGTTTGGTCGATTTTATGGTGGCACAGCAACGCACGGAGAACAACGCGGATTTGGCTCTGGATGCAGCAGAATTCTGGCTGTGCGCCAGCGAAGACGAGAACATGCGGGACCACCTCGGCCCATATCTGGCTAAGATAATACCTGTTCTGTTATCGAGCATGGTGTACAGCGAGGACGAGATTCTGCGTCTGGAGGGTGAAGAGGAAGATTATGAAGTCGACGACAGGGAACAAGATATCAAGCCCACTTTCGCATCAAACAAGGCCGCAAGACTTACCACTAACGCGAACGGCGAGACAGTCCCAGTCTCCAATGGAACACCCGGAGCCTCAGCAGATGATGACGATTTGAGTGAGGGCGAGATTGACGATTTCGACGACGACGATGAATTTGGTGATCCCGAAGAGCAGTGGAATTTGCGAAAGTGCTCCGCTGCAGCCCTTGATGTCCTCGCATCAGTCTTCCACGAAGCTGTGTTCCAGGCGACCCTTCCATACTTGACAGATAACCTCAACCATGCAGAGTGGCCCAACCGGGAGTCTGCGGTTCTGGCTCTTGGCGCAATTGCGGATGGCTGCATGTCGGTCGTTGAGCCGCACCTTCCTATGCTCACTCCTTTCCTCATAACTCTACTGAATGACCCAAAGCCTGTCGTTCGCCAAATCACCTGTTGGACACTTGGACGTTACTCGGGATGGGCGGCACATCTCGACGCTGCTGGCAAGAAACAATTCTTCGAGCCAGTCATGGAAGGCATCTTGATGAAGATGCTCGACAGAAACAAACGCGTTCAGGAAGCTGCGGCATCGGCCTTTGCAAATCTCGAAGAAAAGGCCAACACTGAGCTCGAAGATTACTGTGGCGTCATCGTTCAGCAATTCGTGCAGTGCTTTTCCATGTACAAGGACCGTAACATGTTCATCCTCTATGACTGTGTTCAGACGCTCGCTGAGCACGTGGGACCTAAGCTATCAGAAGACAAACTCGTCCAAACACTCATGCCTGCACTTCTTCAACGATGGAACAAGGTGTCCGACCAGTCAAGAGAAATGTTCCCATTACTGGAATGTCTCTCATATGTGGCCACAGCTCTCGGACACACATTCGCGCCATATGCAGCTGGAATCTTTGCTAGATGCATGAAGATCATTCACCGCAATCTCGAAGAAGGCGTCATGGCAGCTGAGATTAACGGTTTCGAGCCTCCAGACAAAGACTTCTTGGTGACAAGCTTGGACTTGCTCAGCGCAATCATCCAAGCTCTGAGCTCCCAGGACAGCGCCACACTGGTTTCACAAGCATCTAACTTCTTCGAGCTACTAGTCATCTGCATGAGGGATCAGAACAATGACGTGCGGCAATCTGCCTATGCGCTCCTTGGAGACTGCGCCATTTACGTCTTTCAACAACTCAAGCCTCATCTACAACCCATCATCAAGACTCTTATTACACAGCTGGAAGTTTCCCAGATAGATTCCTCTGGCCTGGATACTGGATACTCAGTCATTAACAATGCCTGCTGGTCCGTTGGCGAGATTGCCATGTGCGAGGGAGAAGGCATGCAACCATACGTCGGGGAACTGCTACAAAAGCTGGGTAGCATCCTATTTGACGAGCGGGTTCCGGAGTCTCTGAACGAGAACGCAGCCATCGCCTTGGGTCGCCTAGGTCTTGGATGTGCGCCCTTACTCGCTCCACATCTTGCTCAAATCGCTCCTCCTTTCCTCCGTGCTATCAGGAAAGTACAATGGACGGACGAGAAATGCCATGCCCTCACTGGCTTCATGTTAATTGTGTTGGCCAACCCTGGCGCTATGGAGCAATCACTTCTTGAGTTCTTCAACGACATGTCGATGGCCGATCGAAATGTTGTAAGGGGTCCTACTGCCGGAGTACAGGTCTATGAGACTTTCCAAAAGGTAAGACTATGCCCATGCTTGATACCATCACGCGCATCCAGCTAACACTTCGAAAAAAGGTCATTCAAACATACAAGGGCATGATCGGCGATTTCGACGCCTTCCTCGGAGGTCTCCCTGCCGAACAACAAGCGCGCTTCCGCGACTTGTACTCCGTTTAAAGGAACGAAAAAGTATCAAACTCCAATCATGATTACGTGTGTGGCTACTGCGGGCGTTGAATAAGGATATGTCTGGTTAGAGGAAGAGATGGAAATACCAACAGGCGCGCTCACATTCCCATCACCTAGCGAGGATGTGTGTGACCCTGATATGAGGAGGATATGGAATAGTGCTAGCATTTTCGGCAATAGGGGGCGGCATTTATATATAGAACATGTGTTTTTCTCCAGCGAGCGCAGCTTTGAATTTCACCACGAGTAAGAGACGATGATACGTATGAACATTGCAAAGGCGTTTTTTTGTCAATCAATCCATAGTATAGTAGGTAGCGTAGCTTAGTTTAGTTTCAGTTTCCATTCCTCCTACACTCCCCATCCATGGAGCAGGTACGATGAATAGCATTCCAGCGTTTGTTCTTGCGTCAAGTATACTCGTGCTATGTTTCTGACTGCCTAGTATTGGCTCAACAAGAGACTAAGCAAGCCCGATACCACGAAGATTAAGATTGAGGCAGCGGGATACGCCATCGACGCGCCAACAAATATCCCTCAGTTACCATTTCCTCGCGACTGCTACTGTACACCTCACGGCCACGTCCCTGACAATGATGAGTATTACCAACTATAATCTTAGGCCTGGTTCTCCCTTCAATATTACTTCAATTCAGTCCTCCACCTCATCATGAAAATGCCCCCGTGGACTTTCTTCAATCCACAGCGGTAATAATTGGAGTTAAACTTACCAATGTTGGTGAGGTTCTATTGAACAAATACTTGATGCCTTTGGCACCTTATTTTAGGTGCGTCTGAATGATTGCCTCTCGGTTGTCATTTATACCAACCTTCATGTATGCGCGTTTTGTAGGAAGTGTCGATTCAGTATTGTTCCTGGATATTGGAACAGCACAGATGTGCATTCTCGTGCCATGTACGTCGATTGAAGGAACAGAGTCAGACAAGGTGTTCACTCTGTTAAATAGGCTTTTTTCTTCTTGCTTGTGAGTCCGGTTCTCTGTTCTTAGAAATCCTCACGTTCTCGAGGTCTCGTTTCGAGAGGTTCTTCTTCAAGGCTCAGGGATATCATAATATATGAGCTGAGGTATTGCACAAGCATCTGCGCTCATCTGAGTATACACAGCGAGCTAGCAGGATTAAGCGTAGTATCGCAACAAGATGCATCCATATCGTATCGCTCATGCTCGTTCTGATGGAAGAGATCTTGAGTAAAAGGACGGAATCATCTTGTCGTTACTGTCTCTCACTCGGTGAGTGGACTGACCGATGGTTGAGACCAGCCGTCGATAATTCCGAAGAACACTGTTACAATGCGTCGATGAATACATGCTCTTCAGTATCAATATAAGGATATGGAAGAAGCAGGTTTGGTCTCTAGGCTGATGAGTGCAAAAAGCCAACAAGGTACTTTCCTTCGGAAACTTGGGGCGAGCCACATCCCTCGAGGAAATCCTGCTTCTGGCAGTGATCATGACATAACCGTCCCAACCCATCCCTACCCAGTACATCCCGTATCCGCTCCAAGCGCTCGGTACTGCCGATGAAACCAATGTCACCAACGAACGGGATACCGGCAGCATGTAACGTTGCCGTGACCTGAAACAAAGCCGAACATTCAGCTCCGACCGAGGTGATGAGCTCATGGAGAATTGACAAATTTTCCCATGCTTTACGACTCAGTATACCCAGCGTCGATCGTGTGGGGATCAATCTATTTATCGAAGGATGTCCGTCCGAAGTCGATTATTTGCCAGATTCGCAATATTACGGCCGCTCCGAACGTTTCATGTTACGGGTCGAATTGCACACAATGTTGGCACGATGCGATGAAACATAAGTGTTGTCATGATACGTCAGTGGCTATACATGTAGTATTGACTTGCAAATGCTTTAAACTTATTAGGGTGATTGATAATTGTATAGTTTAGGTAGCCTGCATAGTCGCTTTTGTGCGACAATATATTGGCAATATGAAGGATTAAGGTTGGGATATACGATCATCACTATGGTGTATGTACTGTAGATGATGTTTTGTGATGTGCGTTCGGCCAGGAGTGGAGAAAGACCCCAATGGTCGGAGCAATTCACACAGTGCACGTAACGGCCCGTGATGAGCGGAGAGTATGTGTATTTCCTTGTGTCGCCTGCCACACTTGCCGATAGAGTCGCTTCCGCGCCAATGATAGGGCAGGGTGCGACGCTTTTTATAGCTCTTTGCCGACGGGTGGAGAAGAATGCTTTGCAAGGTGGTGCAGACAGAAAGTGTGGCTTGCAGATAGCGGGAGTAGGTGTATTGCGCGCTGAAAATCGCATTGTTAAACATGCATTTCGGCTGATGTGTATTGCTATCGTGTGACTGACTGTATGGTGTCGCAAGATGAAGCCTCTTCAGACTTCATAAAAATATGCATAGAGAACATTTGTATGTTCTGTTGTGGTCAATGGATTTGTTAGCGCGCAACTGTCTTAGTGTACGCTCAAAAGACCGATAGTCGTCGGAAAAGACCGAAAGCACGATGAAGAGATGCGAGTGGAGAGGTGTCTTGTTAACCCTAGTCGCAGAACCCCAGAGAAAACATGGCTGCATGGGTAGCCCTCGATGCGTGTCGGCTGCAAAGTTCCCAGGGTAAAAAGACCTTAATCCTAAGAATAGCTCCTCTCGATCTATGCCAACCAAACACCAGCTCGACGTAGTCATGTGGCTTTACTCAGACTAGCCTGCGAATACACATTTTGTGGCATGAACCTGCTTTGGAACAGTCCGCCATGTCATTTAGCAAAGTTTTAGCCTCGGTGGTCGCAGACGAGTTGGTGATTGGTGCAGCAGTGTTACCACTGGTTCCTTTCTTAGAACTCGTATCTCGTGGCAGCTACTTTCTGCTCCACCACGGCAACGAACGTGGGCAGAACGTCATAGTTCCCAGTCCTGTACTGAGCATGTCGGTGACGAAGTTTGATAGACATTGTTACAGCAGCTGCGATTGATGCCACGCAGCATGCCGTGATCAGGCGTCCACAAGCAAGGTCGCGTAATTACTGCACAGGCTGGTGGTTCCCGCAAACAAGCATTCTCCGCTGCATCAGATATTGCCAGACGACGCGGGGGAGATTTGGCTTTACCCAGTATTGCGATGGTGTTGTGCGTAGGCGAGGACGTCGACTCGTGGGAACGGAGGCCATGCGATGCTTAATCATCGCCTGGCGGCTCTTCCGTCGATAGCGGAAATACAAGAATAGAGCGAGGTCCGCCACTACTCGGCGCAACTCAATGCGAAAGTAGCGGTATGATGGATGGGCCAGCGTAGTATCGATAGAAAGTGAAGCCAACGCGGGCACCATGGTCAGCGCGATGGAAAGTGTAGACCCTTTTTGTCTGCGGTCTGGTGACGAGTGACGCACGGAGGGCTATTTTTGACCTCGAGATATTGAAGGCCCCGGCTTCCGCAGTGTTTAGCGATCTCTGGTATCGTTGCATCAGCAACTTCAGTATGATTCGCGCATGGCGACCTCATCAATGCGAATTGCGCAGCGGAACCCTCTGCTTGCACTCGCACTCGCATTCAATTCGACGGCCATGGGTGGCTCGTCATGGTGGGCGCTCACTCTGACATCTGGAGCTGTCTGCGAAAAAATTTAGCAGCGCGCGCCCCGAAGCTGACCCGGCGACCATGGCATGGTGCCTTCCTTCACCCACTATTATTCATGCGGCTTCGAACTACCCGTTACAGCATGGCCAACGAGCTATCCATGTGCTACTGGTCGATCGTTCTCCACGCACGGCCCGCGAAGGTGTTGGCGTTTCCTCGGTCGTCGGACCTGAATGGCCGTTTTTCACGCCTCTTGCGCCCTGAGCCCGAGCTCCAGCTGGAGCAGCTCATGCACCTGCACGCTCAAACGTCTCCGTCTCAAGCGGATTGACAGGGGCTTTGACCAGAAGGCCACCCTCTTCTGCATTTGATCCATGGCCGTCGGCGAACTAGCACCTTCACACAGCACCCTAGGCCTGGGGTCAATCCTCGCCAGGCAGGGGGGCGTCTTCATTCATCCAAACACGCCTGACCTTCTTTCACAGCACAGGATCGATGCATGCCAGAAAGCGCCCTTGAAAGGCGAGGGTTCATGGCTCGCTGGAAGCTTAATCCCCACAGGAGTTACACCGGGGCTATGTCATACGAGCATGAGCCAGCCGGTGCCATCTGGCAATCAGTCACTCCATCGACTGTAGCTCCCGCAAGCTTCTCTGACCTCCCTGCTAGCCTCTCCCGTCTCGCGGGCTGCCACCCAAGTCCCTCTTCCGCCGCTCGTGGCGTCACTGCTATTTGTGTGGACGCTACTTTGGGCTAACCCTACTTGGCCCCGTTTCTTGACGTTTGTCGTCTTTGGGACCGAGCACAAGTCACCCTGCGCTTTTGCTCGCATACCACCCAAGTCCCTTCTTCAGCCTGGCGAGCCTCTAGTCTCGTAGCCTTGTCCTCATCCTGCATGGTCACTGTGCAGGGGGCATGTTGCAGACGAGCTTGACCACTTCCGCTGTCACCTCGTCCTGTCGTACCCTCGTAGCGTGTCCGCCGGAGGTATTGCTGGCCTTGCGTCAATATCTCTCCAGCCCTAGAGCTCTCTAAGCACTTCCCATCTGCACTCTGCACTATATATCACCATAACGCCCATCGCCAGCCTCCAAATCAACACCCTGTCCAATTTAGTCACCGGTTTCGACCCCATTACCCTCGCTTTATCAACCGCCCGCCAGATCTACCGCCTGCATATACACAGCCCCTCGCCTATCCTACCTTCCTGTCCGTCTAGCATAGCACACAACGAGAGAACGCTGTCTACGAATCCACCTGTACCCTGACGATTGCGACGACGACCACGCCGTACGGTTCACTTCCCACTTTCGCTAAATTACTTCACCTATCCTCTTGAAAAATGGCTGGACCCGGTGGAGGCCCTTCAAGGCGCAGCCATACCAAGTCCCGAAAGGGTTGCAAAACGTGCAAAAGGCGGCATATTCGCTGTGATGAAACATTCCCGCAATGGTAAGCACCAACAAGTCTTCACTTGCACTCCACATGCTAACTTTGTATCAGCCGCAACTGCACCAAGCACCAGGTTCGCTGCGACTACATGGACAGTCCAACTGCCATGATGCCAGAATCTCCCCAGTCTCCCCAGCAGCCCAATCTGCTCTGGACGCCTGAGATCGAGGCCACCATCGAACTCTGGAGACAGACGGGAGAGTTTCCTTTCCCCGAGCTTCGAGTGTACCCACAACCGCAATGGCGCGCCTTAACGACGGTTGATCTCCGTCTGGTACACCATCTTTCTTCTATCTCGAATGAAATGTTCAGGAATAGGACATCGAAATCTACTCTTTGGACCGACATGATGCCCAAGTACGCACCAAACACCCTAAGCGACAATGTCCAGAAGAACCACTAACATGTGTAGATTCTTGAGCATAGCCGCGACCCATCCATTCGTTATGCACAGCATCCTCGCATTCTCTGCCTCGCATTTGGCGTGGATCTCTCAGTCTACCGAAACCCGAAACCTTGCATTCCATCACGCAAGCCTTGCTCTCAAGGGATTGCACGACGGCATCACCAACTTTACTAAGCACAATTCGGACGCAGTGCTTGCGGCGTCTCTCCTGCTTGCCTGGCAGGCGACAGACTGGTAAGGAAGAGCTGCGCAAATTGGAACAACCAAAGCTAACGTAGTCATATAGGCGAGGCTGGGCTTCTCTGGTCACAGGCACGAAGACCGTCATCCAATCTATGCAGCCCTGGAGGCATGAGTCTCTATTCGCTGACTACATTGCCGAGCACACTCCTATGCCAAACCGACATTTCATGAACCCCATCAGTACTCCAATATCTCCTGAAGCACGAAGAGAGCACATGAACGCCCTGGTCGATATTCACGCCTCCTTGCAACGATTGCAGCCCTACCTCGTCCGTAACGAACAGGAATCGAAATGGGTCGATCAGCTAAAGGGCTATCTCGACCGCCTGAGATCTTCCAGCCAGCCGCAAAGCCCCGAGGAACAATTCAACCAGCTGTACGCATTACGGAAGTGGCTATTCTGGGTTCCCATTTCACTTCTCGCGGCCAAACGGGGGGACGTCAATGTCCTGGTAGTTCTCGCGCACTTTTACGCTACCGCACTAGCCTTGGAGCCGATGTTCCCGGATGTTGCGTCAGTCTTTGTCGCGGATCTTTCCCTTCGTCCATTGGAAGAGATCAACAATCTGGTTCAAGGTTTCCAAGACCCACGATACGATTCACGGCTGCAGACCATGTCGTATCTAGTGCAGTTCCCAATTGATATGGTTTCTTCGTACAAGACTAGGCGGGAATGGTCACGGCAGCAAATGTCGTCCATCTCTCCGATGCAGCAGCAATCTGCATACGCACTGGAGAGCATCAATCTGGATCTGGAGAACCATATCGCGCAGTACAGCTACGGCCAAAGCCTCTCCCCTGCCTTTGCTCCTTCACCACTTACATTCCTTCCCTCTGGCATGACTTCTGCACCAACGTCACCGTACCTTGAAGTCCCCCGATCTGGTACTGTCGACGCGTACGGCACAGCTAGCAGCTATGCATCCTCGAGTAGCTACGCGTCTCCGCTGGGGTCGCCTGCAGCACTGCTACCGCCTTATTCGGCCCCACAAGAACATGCATTCGCATTTGGAATGCAATCTGGTTATCCCAGCGGGTTCGTGGCTACACCTATCTGGACGTGAACGAGCGCGCGCTGAACGATCCCCCAGGAACCAAATGACTAGTCCGATGCAGATTGTCGCTTCTCAACCTCATCATCATAGTCCTATGCCTGATGCTGGAAACGCTCAAGGCCAGGCGACCACTGCGGGGTACGTACCGAGCCAGTACAGTCACGCCTGAGAGAGCATCGTCTCGACGGAAATTCAAGGAACCATGCCGACGCAACGAATTATCACATCCGCCCGGCCCGTCCTCGTCGTCTCCACCGTTGCGTGAGATGAACAATTTCCGATCGATTGATCTCTGCCCATCACCAGCCAGAGTCGGACCTATGACATGCCACCACTGGCAAGGTGTTGTGGCTTCCGCCGTAAGCCGTTCATGGACTGGTTGCTCCGGCGCTTCGGCGCAATATCCGGAGAGACGCAAGGTGGACGGAACAGCAAGTGGACATGTTTCGCACTACGATGCAACAGGCACATGCTCCCCTGTTGTGTCAGCCGTAGTTGGACCGGAGTTGGGTACAATGTAGGAAACGGCACATCGAGCTGCGGGACTGGTGCCCGGCGTGCGTGGAGAAGGCTCGTCAGGCTTTCACAGACGCCACATGAACATCGGCAATGAGACAAGGAAAGAAACTGCATTAGGCGGGGAGCTACGGCGACGAGTACTACTTTCTGAGAGAGGGTTTCCTGATTGAGAGGACTCCGCACTTCCCCGACTACAGCGCAAGGATACTTAGGCACCAGCAGATAGCATGCACAGAAGAATTAAGGTTATCCAGTATCGTCCTAGTTTCTCAGCCCTAGTCCTAGTTCCTCCATGTGATGGCCAGGGTCTGCCCTGCATGCTCGCTTGAAGGATGGACAGGTCAGCTACCAATTTTAGCTTTGTTCAACCAATCACAAGTCGCTACCCCACCATCGCTTCCCATTACCAACCCGGCAGCACGGGTTTACGTACAAGCATATTGCCGACGATGGATTACCGTTGCAGCACTCGAGTTCCTCCGTTGCTGCCAGGTCAAAATGCGCACTTTTCTGGGCTGGGTAACCCGGACGGAAAGGGTTTGGGATCGAGACACAACGTGCGCTAAGGTATGACCTACAGGGAGGAACGAGCTTGATGTCATTCCAGTCCGCTGGATCGCTTTTCGCGGGTAGCGGGTTAAGGTTTTGCTGGCCAATCCAGCCACGCGTACGCGCATCACACTGGTCAAAGCAGCGACAGCTGAGCCATTCTTCTTTGGTGTTCGATTGCGAGAGGTCACTGACTTTGCACCGCCACAGAATACCCCGGCTTGGCAGCCTACCAATAGCGAGAACCGGTCAACGTTGGCGATTTAAGGCTGATCTCGAGATCCCGAGGCTACCTACCATGCAGGTTCTTTTAGTTGCGATTGTAATCAGATGGCCCTTCAGGTCGAATGTGAACGAAGGATTGCAGCCACAGGATCCGGATCCATGCAAGCGACGGACGTAATGAGGAAGGTGCAAGCGGTTCAAACGAATCAATGTGGCCTTCTGGCATGTCCTCCGCTTGTCTGCTTCTGTCGCATTACTTGCATCGCAACACTTGCTTGTCAACATGTTGCCTTCGGCTTTCGACTCCCAATGTGGCTCACCGACAGTTCCAGCAGTGTGTCACGTCTTAGCTAATAGCTCACACCAGAGCCTTCATAGTCGAAACTGTCAAGACCATCTCCTCGGCATCTCGGTACTTGGATGTCCAAGCCTGATCCATGGTCTGCCCGAAAGCATCGCTGTGCGACTCACGTGCTACTGGACTTCGCAAAAGCTTTGGTGCTTGACATCCCAGATGGCAGATGCATCTAGGGAGCCCGGCAGGCCTTAGCCGCGTCCCTGGTTTCACTAGCGAAGGCACGAAAGACCAGGGGAGGCGAGTAGAACCACACTTCCAAGAAACGTGCAATGGGAAAAGAATGACCCACAACAAATTTCCGCCGTTCCTGAGGTGCAAACGGCTCCGCTCCCTTGGATCTTTTTGGGCTCCGCTGTCTCCATCGCGCCCTACACGTTTTTTCGACTGGCAGTCGCGTGCACAGGCTATCTATTTGGTGCCGTGGTCCACGGCCTCCGGAGGGAGTTGCGGTGTCATAATGCCGAGACCTCGTCTCGTCTCGAGCCCACAGTAAAATGCTAGACTGTTCACTCATCTGCCAACAAAACGTAAACATCGCATGATTCTTCCCGCCAATGCGGTTCCTCCATTGACCATGAGAGAAAGCTGATCTGGCAATCGCAAAGCCAGTAGCAAATGACTCGAGTCCTTCCACTGTAAAGAGCAAAGCTCACGAACCGGCACGGCACTAACTCACTTGACCGCCATCCGACGAAGATCATCTACCAAAATCATGTCGGCCGAACAGCACGCGAATGCCTGCGCAAAGAAAGCGATCTCTGACGTCCGGAACAGATTTCCGCTAACACTAAACAGGTCATTGATAATTTCTATTTCCGGTAACAAGCGCACATTGGGGCGAGATCCGACGCGTGCGGCCATGGCGGAAGTGCCGTAGAATGGACATGTCGAGCCGAGAGAGACGGTTCACCTAGGCGTCATGATGCCGAATGCTGGAGAAAGATCCGAAAGGCCAACGACATGATCCACACATAAGGGGTGGCTGAACAAGTGCCATTTGGCACGGACTCATCAGCGACTTAATGCGCTCGCTCGTGGCGGCGACATATTTGTTTTTAGTCGGTGAAGCTTGATCCGATGGTTCTGGAGCCCTTCTGGCGCACACGCTTCGCACGTTCTGGCGCCGGCTCTGAAGATGGGCGAAGCCAAACCTGGGCGAACCGACCAACTAACGGAGATCTCAACACCAACCACTCGGAGAATACTCCTATGTTCAACTCGCCGGCCTCTGCCTGAACTAACTTAGTTCTGACTTGACATCTCACCACATCATCGTCACACTATCACAACTCTCCTTTACCATCCTTTCCTCCGACACCTCCGATCACACTCTAGGTTGGAAGCTAAGCCCCACCTTCCAAACCCCCATTTCATTCCAACCCACGCCATCCTAAGACCAATTCGGCGCGGCGACAATTCACCCGACAACCGGTCTACTGCCATGTAACTGCTACTATTAACCGTCAAATGTCACTGTTGCAAGGTGATCAGCAACATCAGCACAACACTGGCCCCTATCATGACCAAGATCGACAAATGAGCGAAGGAGCGAAGGCACGAAGTTACGATCCTCTGCAACGCGTGGCTTCCTAGATGTGAAACATAGTCTGAAAGATCGTCCCAGAGATTTTTTTTCGCTCATGCAGAACGTGAAAGCTAAGATCCGTTCGTACATCGAACATCCAACAAAGATAAGCATTGGAAATAGTGGGAAAATGTGGATTGCGTGGATGCATGCGTGGATGTAAGACCGAGAAAGAGAGCGAACGAAGACCGTCGTGGCTGGTGATGCGGTAGTTCCAACCGACGCCCTTACTACTCGCACCGCACTCGTTTACCGTCGTGGCAGTCACGCTCATGGGACGTGCCGTGTATACGAGGCTGAAGTACAGTAGTGTGTACAGGTGGGCATGGGCGTTTTTTTATCCCGAGATACGAGGCTGGTGCGGTTGGGGATCCTGGAGTGTTCATTGGGGGAGCGTGGGATGATGGTGACGGTATTGTGGCGTGTCATGTACATGCAGTGGATGTATCTCCGATGTTTCTATCGAAATAAGTTCACTCGGGTACTCTGATACCGCTACATAGACGAACCGATATAGATTGGGTTGGGCGATGATGTCGGAATGTGGAGCAAGTCTGGCGATATGTGCTATACTTCTTTTGACTCTATGGAGAAACTGATGATTGACATCACACAGGCCATTTCTCGGCATCGCCGATGATACGCAAATGCTTCCTGTCTTTCGTTTCTCAGGGGGAGCTTCATTTTCTTTCTTTCTTTCCTTCCTTCTTTGCAAGTGAGGCACTTGGAGAGCTGCCCCCCAAGACTATAGCACTGACTCTCTTGTTCAAGTAGCCCAGCTCCAAGCATCCCACTCCTCCTGCCAGATTACCGGCTCTAGAGCCCCCTCAAAACTCAACACCTGACCTAAGGCACACTCTTCAAAAGTGACCTGATGCTGCTTCTCCAGATAAAAGACATCGTACCTCCCCTCCATTGCATCGCCCAAGCTCTTCACATCACCTCCTGGATGTAATTTCTCCCAGGGCCTCGTACAAACACGGCCCTTGCAACGCTTGAGCGTAAGCAACAAAGCATTGAGTCTCGACGTGACCTTATTTATAGACCACCCGTTTATGGCTGTGCTGTTCGTGTTGTAAAGATTTTCGAGCTGATAAGGATCGTTCTGGCATGTCGTTAGTCACTGCTCAATTTGGCCGTGAAGGATAAAGGGTAGCAGAAAGATGGTACATACCGTCATATCGTATAGTTCATGTTCATTAGTGCACCACACAGTATACGCCAAGTCGTACTCCTCTCCCACCACCCTTACAGTCTTATACGTATTGTTCAACAAAGAGCTCTGCCCGAAGAAGGTATTTCCTTCAACTAGGTAATTACCCCAGAATTCAATGTTGATATGTTCGCTTTTCTCGTTCCGCGCAAGCAGCTCTTCAGTGACAGGAATAGGTTCCCCGTCGAAGTCTTCTCGCAAAGGTATACCAGCTAGATGAAATAGCGTAGGGACGATATCAGTGTGGCTAGAAGGAATAGTTTGGACAGCGCCTTTTGCGATACCAGGACCGCGGATGAAGAAGGGTATGTTGACATCTTCCTCAATGCCGCAGCTTTTTCCAGGCGGGAGGCGGTGCTGAGAGATGTGGAAGCCGTTGTCTGTTGTGTAAATCAAGTAAGTATTTTCAAGAACCTCTGGGGTTGCCTCCAGACGTGCAACGATGGAATCGATGAGCTCGTCCACCGATTGCAGAGATTGTAGACGCTTTCGGTACCAATCATCGTTGTAGTCTATCTCGGATTGGTTGAGTTGGCGGAGGGTCTTGAAGTAGGATGCTGTTCCTGGCTGGAACGTAAATGTGAGATGACGAATGAAATGAGCTGGTGGAAGTAACTTACTTTGTCTGGATTGAAGTTGGGTGTTCGAGGTATCGTGACGTTCTGAAAGAGATGCTCATGTCTCTTTGCAGGAACTGGTGGGTTGAACTTGGCAGGCCGTGGGTTGGTGACTGTCTCTGAATGAGGAGCTATAGGCGCTACACCGATGAAGAACGGTCGATCAGATGCGGCAATAGCTTCTTCCAAGAAACCAACTGCAGCATTGGCTACTAGGTCGGTCGAATACTCTCCTGGTAGATTTTTGTAGGGGTCATGGTTACGAGTCATAGTGGAGTTATAGAAGACGTATGTTCCTGGATCAATCAAGACTAGCTGTGTCAGTAATGGGAAGATACCCTTGCCATTTCGAACAGCTTACAGTCGGATCCATTCCAACCACTGGCTCGTGGTGCATCATATGTGGTGATAGAATGACCATTCATAAGCTTGCCAGTGTAATAGGTGTTGTATCCCGCCTCTTGAAGCCATACCGGAAGGTAGTGATCATTGAACCCTTCCTCGATAAACCTAGGATATCCCCCTTTTTGTAGTTAGAGTTTGTTCATAAAGCGGTACACTTATGTCTAACTTACCATAAGGAGCAGAGACGTCCGTGACATTTGTGTTATGGGCAGCTTTTCCTGTTAAGAGGGACACCCGCGATGGACAGCACAATGCCACAGTACAAAAGTGCTTCTTGAACCAGGTACCTTCTTGGGCAAAATGCTTCTGTACCGAAGGCTGGTAGTCGATAGAATTTAGATGCAAGTCCTGATCATCAGTAATGATGAAGATAAAGTTGGGCTTAGCAGAACGGCCCGTAACAGCAGTTAGCCCCAAGGACAGAAATAGTAAAACTTGACTCTTGATCATGGTTACAGATGAAGTTTGAGTTCTCAAGACTCACAAGGCCAAGAAGACTCTGGTTTTGTATACACTCCAACATCGTCATGGCTTGAGTGACCCACGCCCATCGCGCGAAGTTGGAACTTCATTGCGTGCTCGGGAACAGACCAGGGTCAACCATAGATCCACCCACGATGCACACTAATTGCAATATCTACCAATAGAAAGGTAGTGAAAGATATGGGCTTGTCGATTGAGAGGGACATTTTCGCCTACAAGAGAGAATGAGGTGGCAGCGTGACCTCATAGTAGGCGATCAAGACGAACGTGCTTTTGAAGAAATGACTGATGAACTGGAAACTTAGCCGTACCGAGAGGACGTAGAGGACTTTGCTGCAATAAATGCGCTGCAGCGAGAAGTAGTGAACAGGTAGCATTGCAGGTCATGTTCAGATGCTACGAATGAGCTGTGAGTTGACTGCCTGGGCAGTCGCAACCTTGGATAATTGACTATGGTGATAGATGCTCAAAAGTTGACATGTTGATAGAGAGTCGCGGCCAGATCTGAGTATGCCGAGACTTCTTGGTAATACGAGAAGATGCATCTGAATGCTACCAGTTAGAGGGGTAAGATATGTCAAGACATGGGAAGACCTTGTTCACTCATCATGGTGGGGCATCGGAACCGTTCCGAATCGCGGGCCGAGCAGTTGTTCCGGCGGCGCCTTCGATGGCGTAGGTTCAACGCAGCGACAACTCATAGCAAACCACACCGCTCTACCTCTACGCGCAACTATGTCGGGAGGCTGGAATACTATCGAGTCTGATGCTGTGAGTGTACAAGTTCTTTGAGAGAATAGCTTGCTGACTATCCTAGGGTGTGTTTACATACCTCATCGAGAAGCTCGGTGTTAAGGGCGTCGAGTTCGAAGAACTCACCTCTCTCGACGCTACGGCCCTACAAGCCCTCGGTACCCTTTACGGCGTGATCTTTCTGTTCAAATACCCCACGGGCGAGAAACCCAGCGACGTACCGAAAGATGGCACCTACGACCATGAGGCGGCAAACACCCTCTTCTTCCCCGCGCAAACAATACAAAACGCATGCGGTACACAGGCAATAGTCTCGCTTTTGCTGAATCGAGAAGAGGAGGTCGAAATCGGCAAGGAGCTGAAGGAGTTCAAGGAATTCGCTGGTGACTTTCCACCAGAGGTGCGTCAAGTCAGCGAAGCACCAAGATGAAGTAGCTGATAAGGAGAACAGCTACGTGGAGAAACACTCTCAAACTCGGACCTCATCCGCGAAACCCACAACTCGTTTGCGCGATCTTCACCCTTTGTCGACGAAACACAGCGAACGGCCACCGAGGATGACGACGTCTTCCACTTCATCGCGTAAGCCCACCCTTGGTACCCTGGGCAGCTATAAGAGTTGAGCTAATAGGACGAACAAACAGTTACACAAGTATAAACGGCAAACTCTACGAACTTGACGGCCTCCAACCAGCCCCTATCCTCCACGGCGCCTGCACACCTACAGAATTCCCCAGCAAAATAATTCCTGTCCTCCAACGCCGCATTGCCCGTTATCCCGCCACAGAAATCCGCTTCAACCTCATGGCTTGCTGTCGCGACCTGCGTATCCGCGCACGCGAAATCGGCGACGAGGACGAACTCGAAGAGCAGGAGGACAAGCGCGCCAAGTGGCTGTGGGAGAACTCGTTGAGGAGGCATAATTTCGTAGGATTTGTGGGAGAGTTGCTGAAAGGCGTTGTGAGGGCGAAGTTGGACGCGGGTGAAGGCGAGTATGAGTCGTGGGTTGAGGAAGCCAAGGGCAGGAGCAGCAAGAGGAGAGAGGAGCTGAGGAAGCAAGGCATCGCTGAGGATTGAGCTGTTGGAGTGCGGCCATAGTGTATGATCGGGAGAGACGAGGAATGGGTTTGTGTATAATGATGTTGCATGGGACAATCTGTTGGACACAAATCTGATGATGATGGAGATCTGTCTACTCAACTACCAGAGTACCCGTAATACCGAGTTATCTTCCAGCTTACTCTGTTCACCTCCATGGTACACATCTACTGATCATGGTTACAGATACTCAGGGAAGCGCCCACAAAACTTGTCTCGGAGTCTAAGCACACTTTTCTGTCATGACACAGATGAACGAGAGCAAACATTGTAATGATATCAGATCTTCATTGGTATAGAACTGTCTGCAACCATGCAATTCCCAGATCCAGGGTTTCAACACCATGCCCGCTATGCCTGAATAATGCCGTGAAAAGAAGATTAAGAAAGCCGTTACAACAGTAAAACGAGGGGGATATCTTCGTCGAAATGCGCTACATAACGTCATGAACATGAAACATGATATGGTAGGTGAATGTGGATGCTTGAGGCCGTGAGTGTATGCGTGATAAATTGGAAAGAAAGGAAAGCATGAATGGCCGTCGCTAAGCCGATGCGGCGCAAAAGGCAAGCGAGGCTGGGAAGACTGCCTCCAGAGCGCAGGAGGAAGCTTCGGTTGGTGTTTGGTCGACGACGATGTTGTCTTCCATGGTGGTGGGAGCAGACTCTTCCGCGAGAGGAAGCTCTGCTACAGAGCTGGTAGACACTTCCTCAACCGCCACCTCGTTAAGAATGACCTCAGCCTCAGCCTCAGGTTCAATCTCGGCCTCAGCCTCAGCAACTTCAATTTCCGGGTCCGCAGCAGCAAGAACCGGAATAGCAGTAGGCGTCTGGAACTCAGTGACTGTGAAAGTAGAGTAAGCCGTAGCAGTCATAGTTGCCGTAACAGGATTCGGCATCTGGGCAGCAACCTCGGTAGGTAGCTCGAGCATCTGCGACGACAATGGTGATTGTTGTTGAGCAGCCCGCATACCCATCGCGAGATATGCGACAGCGACAGCCAACAGCAGAATAACGAAATTGCGCTTGTCGCTCAGAAGAAGGATGACATAGTTCTTCATCAGCGTGCTTAGAGGAATCTGATCCGATCGAAGGCGGTGAGAGGCTTCAGCCTCAGCCTTCTCTTGTTCCTTGATAGCAGACTCAAGGGCGCGGAGGCGTTGGGCTACTGCGTCAGATTCGGCGATTGCTTTAGCTTCGAGCTCGAGACGGACAGCTTCTTTCGCTTCGTTGAGTTTGGCCTGAAGATCTTCTTCAAACTTCTTCTTTTCGGCCGCCTTCTCCTCGATACTTTTTTGTAGAGCAGCGGCGGCCTCCTCGAAGGATTTTTGTAGTTCGGCTTCTTCTTTACGCTTCTTCTCGTTGGCTTCCTCTTCCAGAATCTTTGTTTTGGCTGCGGCTTCTTGAATTTGACGTTGGAGTTCCACGGTGTATAGCTGCTTGCGCTTGTCTGCTTCTTGCTCTTCTTGAGCCCGGCGCTCTAGGGTCTTGCGGACTTCTTCGGGGATCCAGGGGTGTATCTCGACATCGCATCTCTCCATGTCATTCCAGCATGCTTGCCATGCGGCAGATCGCATCAGACCGTTGGCGGCGTAGATCTTGATGTCCCATTTCCGTGTACCTGCACCGATACCCTTGCCAGGCTTCTTGAGTTCACGGTGGCAGTCTATGCACATGCTGTGGTCACCGTTGGCCGAAGTGTTGCTTCCTTCGGTCAAGGTGCCTCCACTCATACGACTGCCCCGGCCAGTGTTCTCATCGCCGACGCTGGCGACATCGTCTTCGTCTTCCCGGTCGTCCTCGTCCTCAGGTGGTACAAAGTGACCGCACGGAAGCAGTCGGGGTGTCTTCAGCTCCAAGCTCTCCAGGATGCGTTCCTCAAGCAGGTCGTATTCATCCCGAGGATGCGGGATGAGAAGCCCACGTCGCATCAGAATAATATCCTGTAGCTTCTCCTCCAACAGCTTGTAGTTTTCCACTAGCCAATCCGGCATGATCCTAGCCATGATGTCGTGCGAGTATGGTACCTGCATGGGCAGAATGGTGACATGCAACAAGACAAGCGGTGCCTGTTGCGGTGTGGGGGTGGGTCTCGGACTGTGAGGCTCCCGTATGCTCCTTCTCCGTGACCCAGTAGACTGTCTTGTTACATCGGATTCGGACCTTCCGCTTCTGCTGGGTGTAGCCAGCTTGAAGGATCCCTTCAACCGTTCCTGTGAGGTTTGATGTGCGAGCATTGGTGGAGGCGACGACATCTGCATAGCGCGAACAGACTCTGTGTTCCGGAAGCGCGGGCGTTCCTTTCGGGCTCGCGCACCAGCTTCGTTGGCAGGCAAGGCAGGCTTGGAAGCTATCGAGGATTCTGACGGAATAGCCGAGACGAAGCTGTAATTTGACATCATTCGTTGTTGTGATCCGGGGCGTGATGTGTATGAGCTGCGGTAGGGCTGTGGTTCGTCGTCGGGCTCCTGTTGCTGCAGCTCAATGCTATGTACAAGGTCGTGGGCCATTGGGAACGAGCGTTCGGAGTGGTACGAGTCACTGCCCTCGAAGAGTTCCGAGGGTGACATGGGTTCGCGATCCTGTGGGTCTTCGTAGATGGCGAATGAGGTAAGGCCCGGCTGCGGTGAGGGGTGGTGCATAGTAGTAGTCATGTCGGACCTTCTTGTCGCTCTGTGCAACAATTCTTACAAACAGGTGTAACTCAAGGTCGTGAATGAACAATGGTGGACTGGGTAGAAATCAAGTTCAGGGATCCCATCATCTGAAATTCATCGAGAGCCGAGGCGGCACCCGGTGGGGGGTTGGACGAGAGGTGGTTGGGATGGCTAGTGCGTGCGTTGTCGACGTGTCAAAAGCGTGCTGGCGTTTGTTTACCACACCGACACTTTAGCGCGGCACGGTTGTTGGGAGTAGCCGCAAAAGGTACAATAACGGTGGCTAGTCCTCTCCAGCCCCATACTTTCTGCACACCGCGAACGCTTCAATTGTTAAAGCGCACGGAAAATCGTTGACGCGCTGGATTTCTATCGGTGCAGCCCCCGGCAGTGTTCCCGCTTGTATGTCTCCGTTAGTATTCTTCGCCTTTGATAGGATCTGGGTCCTTCTTCATGCAAGTGCAGCCTCATTCTGCAACATGTAACATGACTACTCAAAGATAACCAAACCCCCACCAGACGAGAAACCATCGCAGGCGCGCATAGCGACAAGCGAAAGTGAGCAGCAGTCAAACCTCGAGCTATTGAACCGACTACTTCATCCACCAAGTAGAAAACAAATGTAGCTCCAAAGTCAAACTTAGCGTACCATGGTCTACAACAAACCTCACGATGCACAGCAATTTTGTCCAAGTTTCGCCAGACGCTTCTTGTCCACGTATCGCTCTGTGGGGCACTACCCCTCTCGTTCGACTCATTCATCACACGCACACGAACAAAGACGTGAATATTCCACCACCACAGTAGCCAGCACACCCTGCATCGGCTCACACTTCCGTACAAGGCATACTCCGCACCTTACATGATGAGATCCATCGTGAAGCCCTTGTTCGGTGAATCTTGAAACAAATTGCAGCATCATATGTTTTCTTCTGGACTAGACATATGCGGGAGAAGACTAGGCTCGATGCCAGCTCCATATGCATCACGAGTCGATTTGACTTGCATAACAGATGTTTGCAAGTGCTCAGCTCGTAGAGTACTATGACAAGCAGACTGAAGATCAATCAGAAAAAGAAGGTGAACCTCTAGCACTGAATACGTTTGCATCATTTACATTGTCATCCAAGTGAATCTAACAACCTCGATCTAACGCTAGACTTTCCTCATCATTGGTCTGCTTCTCGTCTACAACTCATCCGGTCCACCCTCTCTCCCCTCCTTCTTCTCCGCATTCTCAGCGTAGATGCCCGCCTTCCTCAATGCTTCCTCAATCTCCTGCTGACTGGGCGCTTCACCCCCATGCGCCTGATGTTTGATGTCTCCATTCTCCATGTCCTCGACCTGCTGTTGAGAGTCCGGGTGAGGATGTTCTGCCGCAGCAGGCTTCTCGGTTTCCTTGGTTGCCTTCTTAGTCTTGGTGGCCGATTTCTTGGCCTTGGACTTTGTCGCCTTGGCCTTCGTAGTCTTCGACTTGGAAGATTGCGTCGGAGGCTTGAAGTGCTTCATTTTCTTCATCATCATGTCCATGACGACGTCATCTAGCTTCTTCTTCTCAGCAAGAATGTCCTTGACGGTAAAGGCCGGATCGTCGGTGGGTGTGAGTTTGCTCTGCTTAGCCTCATTCTCGTCAAGCCATGCTTGTGCTTTTGAGGCGTAGTCCTGGACAGTCTTTAGGTCGTCTTCCGTGTAAACAGTAGGAACTTCAGTGATTTCAGGTGCGGCGGGTGCATCTGCTTCGTCGTCAAGCTCGTCCATAGGGTCGGTAGATGGCGAGGCGGCAGCGTCAGCAGAAGCCTTAGATACTGCTTCACTGCTCTTGGAGCTCTCGGCTGATTGCGTCTTGATCTGGCCATCCACTAGCTGCTCGACTTCCTTGATGTGAGCGATGGTATCCTTGAGTTCTTTGATGGCGTCAGGACGCTTGGAAGCTTCGTCTTTGCGCTTGAGAACGGGGTTGACAATGTCCTCAAGCTCCTTTAACTTGCTTCTGAGAGTCTTCTCATCTGCATCTGCTCCGCCAGAGTACATCCACTCTGAAGCGGCTTCGAGCGTCGTCTCGAGTGTCGAGCGGACAGCAGATGTGGAAGCACCGATGAACGACTCATCCTCAATGTAATCACGGGCACGGTAAGTGAAGGCTTCAAGCGAGTTCAAGACCTCTTCGCGAACGCGGCGAGACTTGTCTGACGAATCGAAAGCAGCGAGCCTATTCAAAATTAGCATGTGAAGAAGTCGAGCACCGTCCACGGACTCACCTGTCTTGCATCCTCTTCAGCTCCTTACGAGGGAACTTCTTGTATCCTAGCTGCTCAACATCGTATGTAATTGCCGATCGAATGGTCTTAATCTTCTTCTCGCCAGCCTTCGCAGCATCAGTGCTCTCGGTACCCGCCGAAGACGAAGACGAAGAAGATTTCGAAGACGACTTGGAAGCGGACGAAGAAGACGAGCTCTCACTCTCCTTTAACGGCTCCTGGTCCTTCTTGCCACCCATTCCAAACAGGTTCTTGACGCCATCAACAATCCCGCCCTTGACCTCCTCGCTCTCAGTCTCGCAGGTAACCCACGCGGACAAGACTTCAGGAGTACCGGTAACAGGGCTAAGCCTGACTTGTACGTAGTTGTTAAAGGAATCACGGTCGCACTTGTCGTCGTTGATCATGTTTGTAACAACCTGAGTCAGGTTGCCGCTCTGGAAGTGAAGAGTGGGCTCCTTTGACACCTCGCCGTTAGCACCAGGGATGGCCTGGTACATGGTGAACTCAAACTCGCCCATCATCTGGAATGGCAGATCCTTGGTCGCTCCAAGCTTGGTGCTGGGGGTGAAGATCTTCTGGTCGCGGTCCTTCATGTTAAACATGTACTGGTAACCGTGGTTGTAGCCCTGGGTATCCGAGTCACGAATCTCCTTGACGCGGAAAGACGGGCTGAGACCAGCGGCCTTGAAAGCAGCACCGAATACGGCGGCCTCGTCGGCGTTGACATTCGCCCTGATCTTACTCTTGCCTGCGACAGCCTCGAGACGAGCCTGGACGAAAGGTGTACGGCTTGCGCCACCGTGAACGATAACGGAGTCGATGTCAGCGAATGTGAGTCCAGCAGCTTCTAGAGCCTTGTTGATGGGTCCATCGATGCGTTGGGCATAGGTAGCGGCAAGCTCCTCGAACCTAGCGCGAGGGAGTTTGTATCGGAAGTCAACATCCTCGTAGAAGCTCTCGAAAAAGGATGTGGTCTCCTTGTTGGCGCTGAGCATCTGACGAACCCTCTCAGCCTCCTTGAAGAGCTTCGCAGCGGTACGTCCATGGGTCTTGACCTTGTCGGCGGTGAAAGAAGCGCTCTTGGCAGCAGGCAGCTCAACGAAAGTAGCCACCATATCGTCGACAATGAGCGAATTGAGCGCATCACCTCCAAGAGTCCTGTCCCATCCAGTGCCCATAACCTGAACCTCCTGGACAGTCTTGTTGCGCCTTCCAACGTCCTTGACAGTCCTGCCTTGGAACTTGAGAATAGTAGCAGACAAAGATCCAGCACCCATATCGAAGACCAGGTTGATCTCCGGCTTGCCATCCTTTGTGACATCAGGGAATGTCCTGCCTGTAGCGTAGTTGAGACCAACAGCCAGACCATCCGACACGACGCTAAGCACTTTGAGACCAGCCAATCTTGCGGCAATCTCAAGTGCACGCCTCTCATCTACCGTGTAAAAGGCCGGGACGGTAAAGACAACGTCCTGGATATCGTATCCCTTGCCTGCGAGCGCCTTTGCGTTCTCTCTGACGTTCTTTAACTCCATCGCCAATAGTTCCTCGACTGTGTATGATTTATCCTCTGAGAAAACGCCGCTCTGGAAGCTGACCGTCTTGCGACCCTCTGTGCCTGTAACCTCCAACGCGGGGTATCTCTCCTTGTACGTGCCCACAATGTCGCTCTCACTCGATACACCAAGAAGGTGTTTCAGGTTAGGGTATACATCGCCTGGGAATCGTCCTTGCAACGCAATCGCGTCGCCGCCGTAGAAGCGTTCGGGGAAGGAGCCAGCGGGAAGCGCACCGCCTTTCGATGGCTTGAAGGCAACGGCCGATGTTTCTTTCCGTTTCGAGTCTTTGGTGAGGACGATTTCGAGGGGAATGCCAGGCTTTACTAGTGCGGCTTTGATGTATTCGGTGCCCAGATCGACACCCAGCACTGCTGAGGCGGCGGATGCGGTGGACGAGAAGAGGAAAAAGAGACCGAGGAGGATTGTTCCGGGCGAGAGGTTACCTCTCCGGCGTCCGGGTGGCGCCATGATGTGTGGTGGTGTGGGAGAGTGCAATGTGTCGTTAACGTGCAGGCGCGGGAGGGTTGTAGTGGGATGTGCGTCGCGGGGAAGGAGCAGGGTATGTATTCGAGTAGCAAGCCTCGATAGAAGAAAAGAGAAGGATTGGGAATCTATCCCAAGAAAAAGCGGTGTGAATGAAGTGTCGGTCGAAACCGTGTTTCTTCTTGTCGTGTAATCGGCGGGCGGTTTCGTAGTAAATGTACTTGGGGTCGAGCTACCCTGTTCCGAACTTATTTGACACCTGGTCTTTGTCAAAAGGCCAGTTTGACGTTATATCGACCAACGCACGTCACGAGTTAAGATTGCTGTTTTATCTAAAGCTTAATTCACTGCTGCCTAGAGCTGCTTTTGGAATGAGGACATTTGGTCTTATGTAGTTCTTTTGTCGAGTACTATGCACGACTTTCGAGATCCTTTGGGTGCTCTAGCCAATCACATCGTCAGGACACCCGTCTTCGCCGCAATGCAGCAGCGCGACCATGTCCTCTACTTGCAACTTGCAGCCACGCTTCATGCTCTGCAGAATCATGCATGTGTCTTTTGAGGCTCACACTATATCCCAGTTGCCGCTGTCCCTATACACTAGCACCGTCAATGTTACCTATAATACCGGTCCATCATATCCCACGGTTAAACTCCACCATTCCATCCTTGCCACCGCGCTCATGAAACTCGGGCTCAAGCGTCTTCGCACTAATAGCTTGACGTTGTGGGAACGCAGCGAGCGCAAGCGGTAGTGCGAAGATGGACGTCGTGAAAATAAGTCCTGATACGTGTGTTAGCCAGCCCTACCACCATCTCACAGATACTTGCACATTGACTCACCCAGGTTAACAGGAGTCACCATCCTAGGCCTCTGCTTAAGCCACTCGGTCTTCTGCAGCCTAACAAGAATCAGAGGAGGCAGCACCATGATCGGCGTTGCATTGAGCACACGACTCAGCGCTGTTTCTCCCACTGCCAGTGTGGCCGCTTTCTTGCTCTTGCCCAATGGCTTGATCTCGAGATCGCCTGTATCTACTCGCTGTCGCTCAGCTTCTGATAGCGCGGGGTACACGTCGATGCCCTGCCTGATCTCCTCGCCGCGCATCAAGAACACATTGAGCGCACCCGCTGTTGCGACAGCCGCGAAAGGCACTAACCGACCCGCGATGACTTTTGCATTGGGCGAGAGGCTCTTAAGGCGGGGCACCAGCGCGTTGAGACCCAGTGCGACACCGCAGGATGCGCTGACGGCCGTGAGGTATGACTGGACGATGGTTGAGGTAGAGAGCGGGACCGACTTATTCGCGTTGGAGAAGTTGATTCCGACGTTGACCGACTGGTTGGTGACTTGCCATCCTAGTGTTCCCGCCGTCTGTACACGATCAGTATTGTCGTCCCGTCTTAGCATAGAGCTTCTCCTACGTACCCCAAGACCTGGTGTGAGCATCCCAGCCGTGACGACCAGGTTGGTCAGAACAAAGCTCGACATGCGGAAAGGCAGAAAGACTGGCTGTCCCGTGTCTTGCACTTTTGTCAGCGTCCTTGCCCTTCATCGTGCCATTGCGCTGGTTGTAGTACCTGGATGTATGGTAGAGTCGATGATCTTCTTTGCGTTCCACAGCTCCGGTGTCATATCTGGGATCTTGCCCGTCTTGTACGCGGTGACGAGCTTCTTTGCATTTTCGAGGCTGGCTGACGAGGTGAGGAGGGTTCTGTTCGCGCGTTTGTCAGTTGTGATCTGGACTGACAATTGAGACGGAGAGAAGTAATTGAAAAGCCATGAGTCGTGGTACTCACCACACACCCAGCATCCGCAAGGAAACATCATATCCAGCGCGCAGTGTCTCACCTCGGATCCGATATATTTGCTGAGTGCTGCACGCGACCCCAGTATGTGCCCAGATCGTACTGCGAGACGGGCAAGTCGCGGTTTCCAGGTAACGAGGACGTCATCTTGACGAAGAGCAGGATGCGAAAACCGCGGTCGAAGCAAATAAAGCCTCAACAGCCCGCAGAGTCGCAACGAGTTGTGGATGAGTCCTAGTGTGGGTAAATGCAAACAACGATATCGGCGATAATGCGGAGCGGGAACTAACGACAAGCGCGGTAGCGACAAGTTTAATAATATATCTGCCTTTCTAACTTCTATCAAGCTTCCAACCTCAGCCTTACTACAAAGCTGGTGCATCTCATGCTATCAAAAATAAATGAATACTGTGCGCGTGCATGCAAATAACGCTCTAAGATGACTGGAAAGCCCCGCCAATGGCTGTCTCCAGCATATACCAAACATTAACGCGGTATGAACATTGTGAAAACAAGCGCTTTTATGCAACAAAATCAATTCCGTATCCCGTCGTCCATCCTCTATGGCTCATTTCTTCGACTTCTTCTTCGATTTGCCATTGTCAGGCGTCGTTCCAAGTATGTCGTCAAATGTCTTGTTGGGATCGTGATTCGACGCGGGTCTCAGCGAGGGCGAGCCCATGGGCATTGGCGGGGCTACACCAGGAGGCAAAGGCAACGCTTCCAACCCGAGGTTCATGACACTCTCGCGCCGCCGGTCGGGGCTCTGAGATCGTCCACGGGCAGCGTTTGAAGGGTCCAGGAGGCCAGGTGGTGGGGGTAATGGCGAAGCTTCTGCATTCAGCTCCTGCATCGCGGCGTTGAGAAGCGTATCGTTCGCTGCCCATTCTTGTGCCTTCTTCCAACAGTGAGATCGTCGGAAGGTGCCTTCAACTCCGTGTTCGACAACATCCGTTGGTAAGCTGACGACCTGTGCTCCTCCTGCTACACCAAACCATGTTCGAGATCGTGTTGTGTCCTCCCGAGCCCACGGTACACCGCTTCGAGGTACCTCGCACAGGAAGTATTCCACGCCCTCGGTAAACCGGACGCCGGGTGCATCAACGATCAACATGGGTAATGACTGGATGACGGCGTACAGGAATAGCCACTGTCCCGATCGCATATCCCACATGTCGTCCATATTCGAGCCCGTGGCTTGCTTGAACTCAAACTGGCGGAAAGCCTCCAAGAACGGTGTCTGCTGTTCGGCGTCTGCATTATGCGATTGCTTTAGCAGTTTTGCTACTTCGTCTTTGTGTAGCTTTTTCCCACGAGCTTTCGCATCCTTCTTCGCGTCGCCTGTCTTTGCGTTTTGCGAAATGGGATATAGTGGCAGGTCAAAAGGAATTGGTGGCGCGACTGGCGGCGTGCTACGGTCGTATTCGCTCAAAACCTTTCTCAGCGCACGTGCGACAATCGATTCGATATCGGTTCCCTCGTCTTCTGCGATAAAGCCGTCCGCAGTGCGATTTGTCAAGTTCTTCCTGTCCACAAGGAGGTCATACAAGTTGGACATGTCGTGGTAAATTTCCAATAGGACCAATCGGTTAAGGCCACTTGTGGTTAAGTTGTTCTTCTTCGACTTGGCCTTTGGCAGCCATGAACCGTACTTGTGCCGGTAGTAGTCCATAACAAAAGATTTGATCGTCATGAAGGCAGCCCTCCATTTTTTGAAGCTAATGACCTTGCCTTCGCTTGCCATGGCGCTGTTCATAATACCAGAGAAAATGTGCGGGAACTCAAAGTCCTTGAGCTTTCCATTGATGGTGGCTTCGCGATTATCCAGATCCATAGCAGCACGGGCTAGTCGCGTAGCACTCTTGGGGCTAATCATGGCAAATTTGGGCGAGTCCAGCTCTTTGATGCTGTCGTACTTTCCAGCAGCGTGGACAAAGCCTTCCGTGTATAGCGACATGGACCGCAATTTTTCTCCTAATACAATGGCTTCTATCGTCTTCTCGCGGCTGTGACGGACGTCTGCCAGAGTCAATTCATCGACATAGCAGTCGAAGCTGGAAGCAGCAACTTCGCCAAAGGTAGATCCATCAACATTGGAGAAGGCATAGTGTGACAAAATGTCTCCTATCCGCAGGAATATGTCGAAGATGTCTGAATGACGCTCCGTAGCGACCAGCGACTGGCCAATGAGAAAGGCGAAAAAGTTGCGGTAGGTGACCAATGTGTCCGTGTCGCTTGCGTTTAGTCGCGGCTCGTGAGGCGTGATGTTTGAGTCTGAGCTCAGCGAGATCGGCATGTATAGATGCTTTTCCGTGTACTCATCATCGAGGGCGTCGCTTAGCGCTCTGGACCCCTTGGATATCGACTCATCCGAGCTTCCTATCTGGCTTTGGTCGGGGGATGCGGTCCGTGATTGTTCGCCAAAGGGTTCGCGAGACACGCGTCGCGACGTTCTTTCTGCCAGATCTAGCGGGGGCACGTTCCCATCGCTGTAGAGGCTGCCGTGTACGAGGCGGGTGAGCAGCTGTGATGCTGCGTATACGGAGGAGTCGATACGGAAGGAAGGGCCCTTGTCAGATGTGCGGGGAAAGAGGTAGACAAACGTGTCACCTGCATCGTCCCATAGTTCAGGTACCTTTCATCTCGTCAGCACACTCGGCACCATATTGTCAAGATCAAAGAGGACTACCTTTTCGCCGTTCAACAAGAAGGTCAGGTTGTATGGGACCTTGCCCTTGTGTCCGACTATCCACGCAAGCGGGCTGGCATTGCCGGACGATGTTCTGCTGTGCGAGCCATTGAGCCCCTCAATGCCACCTGGCGGGCCTCCAAAAAGACCGCTCTTCCTGCGCAGTTTCTTGAGTTTGCCTTCAGAACTTGGTTCTAAGCTCGGCGTTCCTGGTCGGCTGCTAGCGGGGGAGGATGCGCGCGAAGGGACCTCGAGCGGCGGCGGCGGCTCCAGCGGCTCAAGATCGGCAGGGTCGACTGGCTGGATGGTGGGATTGGAAAGAGACACTTGACGTGGAGATGCGGGTGCAGCTGGTGGAGGGTATTCGGGCGTGAGGTGTGACGCCGAGGAGAGGCGGTTGCGCACTTTGGTCAGGCGGCTGCTGGACTCTGACGAAGCAGGTGTTGGGCTCAACTTCGTATTCGTAGACCCTGATGACGGTTCCGACGACCCAGACGATCCGAACAAACTCGACAGCCGACGGCTCGACTTCTTCTTGTCTCCCAACATGGCGAAACGGTCTACTCTTGGTCTACGCGGCTCAAGAGGAGCGAGAGTTGGGGTATCGTAAAGCGCAAGAAAACACTATGCGCTCATTAACATAGGGTCGACAAAACACAGCGGATAGCAAACACGAGCACCACACATGCAGGGCCCCGGGCCGGTCAAGGTAGTATATAGTCAAAGGGAAACAGAAAAGCTTAGTGAAAGAACTAAGTGATCTATATTTGAGCTGTTGCAGATCCGGCAGTGTCGCAACCATGCTAGTGCACGAGTAACGTCAAAGGTTGGGTGGCCACAACGTGGGTCGATCAGTGTCAGCTGTGATTGGTTTTTCCCTTCAGTCTGGAGGCTGTATTTCCAGCTGGGTACGCCCGACCGGCCACTCAGCGGCCTCTTGGATGTACAAAAGGACCCTTTGCCAGTGTTGGCTCACACCTGCGAGCACCTGCGCCTCGTACTGCGGGCAAGGCCCACCTCATCCACCGAATCGGACCCATGCTCAGCCGCGTCGTGTCAACTATTAGTTGTTTCGAGTCCTTCCCAGCCTTCAAGCATGCAGCCATCAATACAGATTCGTGTGACACTTTGAACGGTGTGTATGTGTCTATAGAGCCGCAGCTGACATGTCGTGTTTTTTGTGACTATTTGCAACATCGGTGTTGACTATTGAAAGGCGCGGCGGCTTCAATCTTAAGCGAAGGGATGACGTACCATCCCTAATCGATAGCGTGCACCCGAGGCCTCGTGGCTGTCAAACACACGTGCAACGAGCCGCGCCTTACGTGTGAGTAGGCGTGGGAATGACATACCGCATGCGTACTTCAAATTCCATCCAGATGCTGCCGACGCTCATCTCCGAACTTCGCATCTGATATAATCTCACGACCACCACGATATTGCTTGCCTGAGTCCACTCTGGTCCATACTTGCGCACCAGCCACTTCGGTTACGTAGCCGTGTTCCGAAGCCGCGTTATCCTCAATGCTGAACACGGCTTCATCAGCACTCGATACAGAATTCAATATGGGCGGCGGAGAAACTATCGCGGACCAAATACTTAAGACGTTCGCCCTACCGGACGTCGTCGGCTCAAAGACTAGCTCTAAGAAGCTGATCAATCTTCTAAGAGGGCACGTGCTCCTGCTTTTCATGCAAACTCGCATACCCTTTTGGGACATTACGCGGCCCAATAAGACGCATCGCAGCCCCGAGTGATCGCTGACAAGCAACAGATGGCCAAACGTGTCTTTATTGCCTACGCAATTGCTCGACAAAGCTGCCCATAATGTACTCCAGAAGAAGCCTATGGCGTATCCTGCCATGTGCTATGGACCCGATTCAGGTGATCCCAGGCTACGCAGCAACATTGCGCAATGGCTCACAAAGTTCTACAAGCCTGCGGACCCAGTATCTGAAGAGCGCGTATGCATTTCCGGCGGGGCTTCTCAGAACCTGGCCTGCCTACTCCAAGACTTCACAGACCCTGTATATACAAGGAATGTTTGGATAGTGGCTCCGGCATATATGCTTGCGTTCCGTATATTCGAGGATGCTGGGTTCCACAAAAAACTCCGGGCCGTGCCCGAGGACGAAGAGGGTATTGACATGTCGTATCTGAGAAGTCAGATTAGGCAGAGTGAAGAGAGAGCAAAATCCGAAAACAACAATGAGCCGGTGAGTCGTTGCTGAAATGACGTCGAAGATTTATGCCGGAGTTGGAGTTTGTTGTAACCTTGCCTCAGGATTATGCTCCCTCAACAATGCGTTTATTTGTGCATAGCCTTACTGACAGCATGACCAGCAATTTAAACCTCCGAGGCCTTCGAACAAAATTTACAAACATGTCATCTATGCGGTGCCGGGGTTTTCCAATCCTAGTTCCAAGACCATGAGCCTAAGGAGAAGAGAGGAGTTGGTACGTCTGGCGCGAGAGTATGACGCTCTTATCATTACAGACGATGTATATGACTTTCTGCAATGGCCATCAAGTCTCAGCCCAAGTACACTTTCAATCGAGAAAGCTGGTTTGCCCCGTATCGTCGATATCGACCGGTATCTGGACGGCGGCGCCGAAAGACATGGCGCTGATGGGTTCGGCAATGCAGTTTCGAATGGATCATTTTCCAAGATCTTTGGCCCCGGGTTACGGACAGGCTGGTGCGAAGGAACGCCTAAGATGGCATACGGGGTATCGCAAACGTAAGCATGCCCTCTGACAAGCTCTTCGATTCTCACTCTTGCTGCGCGCCATCGCTCGTGCTAGATCTGAGGTACCCGAGATCGGTACCATGACGGCTAGATCGATGTCGACGGCCGACTCCACAGCCATGTCTCGCTCAAATAGGCAGTGACAACTAACGTGTTCCAGAGGATCGAGCCGTTCAGGTGGAGCACCCAGCCAGCTGACAGCCTGCTTTGTGGCCGAGACACTGGAGACTGGAGAGCTCCAACGCTACGTGTACGACAGACTCCAGCCAGTATATGGTAATCGGTACCGCCGTATGGTGGAAGGAATTAACAAGCACCTCATTCCACTAGGCGTCAGCATTCCCCAAACCGATCGCGAGATTGTTGGTGGATATTTCATTTGGCTCACGTTGCCTTCTCCGCTGAAAGGTGCTGTGGTAGCACAACGCGCAAAGGAAGAGGAGAATTTGGTGGTCGCACAGGTGAGTACAAACCACGATTTACGTTCCAAAACCAGATGATGAGCACGGCTAAGGACGACGCTTGTACAGGGCGAAATGTTTGAGGTGAGTATACTTCTCCGCTATCGTGTGCTCACAGCTGACAGATGTAGGTACCCGGCGACACCGAACGTGAGGGCACGTCTTTCAGCAATGATATTAGAGTTTGTTTTGCGGTATGTACTACTATGTTGGACCTCCGAGCCGTCACTAACATGCTGCTAGTGGGAAGAGGAAGACATGCTTGCTGAAGGCATCGAACGACTCGCCACGATTATTAGCCGCATGCTAAATGAAGAGGCCAATGGAGGTCAGTCAACCCATCATATGGCTGCCCAAAAAGAAGACGCGAAGAACTTGTGGTGATTGAGAGGGGAGCAAGAAAGGCGAATGAAATGGACGATCGGGGAATCTAGGTGAATCGCAACCCATCAGCCACAATCTAGATCATGCGCAAACTCTCGTAGCAGCGCAAGGCAGTTGTTACATAGCACGGTCTACACAATATCATTCGTCGAAGGTGCTATAATAGAGCCTTAGAGAGGTTGCGTTAAGCACAAGGGATCTGCAAGGCCAGCCTTCGGGTTTCATTAAAACATCCCCCATGCCCCACACCAGCACCCTGAACGAAATGAAAAGCAGTATACCCGGGGCCGGCGCGAAACACGGTGACCGTTGGACATGCAACCTAAGGCGGCGACTGGCACAGTAAAGCGTAGTTTCTGATGCTTGTGTACCTGCATAAGGAAGTTTCGGAGCGCGTCACGTCGAAGGAAGCGATCAAGTTGGTGTTCGGCACGAGCTTGTTCTGTCCGCAAGGCTCGTGCAACGTTGCGCACAACGCTCAGCGAAGACGTGAAATGTTTCTCTTCTAAAAACACAGTGGAGGCAAGACGTGTGTCTACGATGCGGAAGACACATGCCGAGGCTGCATTGTACTCGACCACAACTTCGCCTGCATCGGCCCATGACTCTCAAGCGCCCTCTTGGATGGAGACCGGCGCATCGCAGTGTATCCACGATCTCCTGCCGGCCCGTCGCGTCGAATTGCACAGAGGTGCGCGTGGCGTTGAAGCGCTGGCAAATGCTTTTATCAACGCGTCGGGCGAGCGAGGGCCTGTCGATGCCCTGGCGTTTCAAAGCCGTCTCACTTCCGGCCGCCGGTTGTGGCGCGCCAGTCAGATCCTTGTTTCCCTTCCAGGAACAAACGCTCGCCTCGCAGCCTTTGGACTTCCTCAACCACTTACTGGCCATCGTCTCCCGCTTGTTTCACGCGGAGAAAGGGATTCAACGGGGACAGTCTTGTGGGCCTTCTTAGTGGAGACCCTAGGTAATTTTGGACGTACGCGACGGCGACAGGGTCACATTCACGCAACCACTCCTCGGCACTTGTCTGCAGGCGTGAAATGCGGCTTGCGAACATGGCCGCAGGTGCTCGTCATGAGGCGAAAGAGAAGGATGAGCTTCGGAGTGAAGCGGGAAGTGCAGGTGTACACGATGAAGAGGCGGCAGAAGAGCGATGGTATCACAGCGAAGACGAGGATATAAAATGTCTACTCGATACCGGGGAACATGAATCGAGCACAGCACAGCGAACATCACACCCCGGCTACCCGAAACTTGAAACAAGGAGTTTCCAGAACTTTGATTGGCGCCACGAAACTATTGTAAGTTCCTTCCCGAATGAACTGCTATACTTATACAATGCGTGGCCCCCCCTCTTCACTTTTTCCCTTCACGCAGGTTTCCTGTCATCTACTAGCACTCCATTGTGTGTCTTCAGTTCTTATTGTTCTCTGTCATTCATTTCTATTGTGCAGAAGTTTTCTTCTCACAACAATATTCCTACTTTCTACCACTTTCGTTGCCAGGCAACCTTACTGCTTTATCCACCACTTCGCAATCCTGCAAACTTTCCAACACAACGATCCAACAACACTATCAACGTCTCTTGCAGGTCAACTGACGACGATACTTCCAGCCTTTGAGGTCAATTTTTCGACGTTTAACAACTCCGAACTTCAACGCACGCACTGCTATCATGGTTGCCTTTAGCGCTGGAGCGCTTCTATTGACGCTGCGCGTCCTCCTTTCCGCCACTCCCTCCACTGCTGTGCCTGTTGCGCAAGCACCAGCTCCATCATCAGCACCGGCAGCACCAGCACCAGCAGCTGGTGCTTCCAGCTACTGGCTTGAGAAAATCGAGCGCCAGGGCCAGGCTCCTTTCAACCCCAACCCAGCATCTTACAAGGTCTTCCGTAACGTCAAGGAGCTCGGAGCCAAGGGTGACGGTTCTACCGATGACACTGAAATCATCAACAAGATCATCGCTGACGGCGATCGTTGCGGCGAGGGATGCGACTCTACCACCACAACACCCGCGCTCATCTACTTCCCTGCCGGCACTTACATGATCAGCAAGCCCATCATTCAATACTACTACACCCAGTTCGTCGGTGACCCATTGAACATGCCTATCCTCAAGGCCACTCCGGACTTCGAGGGTATGGGCTTGATCGATGCCGATCCCTATATCCCAGGTGGTGACGGTGCCAACTGGTACACGAACCAGAACAACTTCTACCGCCAAGTTCGCAACTTCGTCATTGACATCTCTGCCACCAAGGCTGCTGCAGGTATTCACTGGCAGGTGTCCCAAGCAACAAGTCTCCAGAACATCGTTTTCGAGATGGCCAAGGGTGACGCTGGCAAGGACCAGAAGGGTATCTTCCAGGACAACGGCTCCGGTGGCTTCATGACCGACTTGACCTTCAACGGTGGTGCGATTGGTGCCTTTATGGGTTCTCAGCAGTTTACCATCCGCAACATGACCTTCAATGACTGTGGCACCGCTATCTTCCAGAACTGGAACTGGCTTTTCACATACAAGAGCATTTTCATCAACAACTGTCAAGTCGGTCTTGACATGGCCAACAGCCCCGCCAACCAGACTGTCGGCTCTGTTCTGCTACTGGACAGCAAGTTCACCAACACCCCCATCGGTATCAACTCGTCTTTCACCGAGAACAGCATTCCCACTACTGGTGGTACCCTCATCCTCGACAACTGCGACTTCACCGGCTCTGAGAAGGCCATTGTCGGTGCTGCTGGTAACACTATCCTCGAGGGTGGCAAGAAGGTCGAGACCTGGGCTCAGGGTAACGCTCTCGCTGCTGGAGCTACCCTAGGTCGTGTTCAAGGTGACGTCAACGGTGCACCCGCGAAGCCCCAGAGCCTCCAAGGCAACAATGGTTGGTTCGAGCGCAGCAAGCCCCAGTACGAGAATGTCGATGTCTCCAAGTTTGTCAGCCTGAAGTCCAAGGGCGCAGTGGGTGACGGTAAGACCGATGACACGGCTGCTATCCAAGCTGCTATCGATGGTCTTCAGGAGGGTCAGGTTCTCCACGTCGACCACGGTGCCTACCTTATCACTAAGACTGTTGTTATCCCCGCTGAGAAAAACGTCAAGATGGTTGGTGAAGTCTACAGCACTTTCTTCATCACAGGCGAGTTCTTCTCCAACATGGACGACCCCAAGCCTGGATTCCAAGTTGGTGCTAAGAGCGGTGACAAGGGTTCCTTTGAAGCCTCCGACCTCATCATCGGTACTCAAGGTCCTGCTCCCGGTGGTATCTTGATGGAATGGAACATCAACGCAGAGAGCGGTGCAGCCGGTCTTTGGGACGTCCACTTCCGTGTTGGCGGTTACGCCGGAACCAAGCTCCAGTCCTCCAACTGCAAGAAGAACCCCGATGCCACCCACGAGCCCAACCCAGAGTGCATTGGCTCCTTTATGCAGCTCCACATCACCAAGAACTCCAACGGTTACTTCGAGAACGTTTGGCTTTGGACCGCGGATCACGAGCTCGACCAGGACGACCACTCTCAAATTGACATCTACAACGGTCGCGGTATGCTTGTAGAATCCCAAGGTCCTGTCTGGATGTACGGCACTGCATCCGAGCACTCGCAAATGTCGCAGTACCAGTTCTCTGGCGCCAAGGACATCTTCTACGGGGCCATTCAAACCGAGACGCCTTACTACCAGCCCAACCCCACTGCTGCCGTTCCCTTCACCAAGAACGACAAGTTCTTCGACCCGGACATGAGCCAAGCCAAGGCTGCCTGGGCTGTGCGTGTCACCGATGGTAGCGAGAGCATCTGGAGCTACGGCGCGGGTACCTACTCCTTCTTCCAGAACTACGACCAGGACTGTGTCGTTGGCCAGAACTGCCAGCAAGACATGAACGAGGTTGCCAATTCGACAAACATCAACTGGTTTGGTCTATCGACCAAGGCTTCGGTCAATATGATCACTATGGGTGGACAGGGTGTTGCCAAGGATGAGGACAACCGTTCCAACTTCTGTGCTACCCTTGCTATCTTCGCTCAGGCGTAGGTGCTGTACAGTCCTTTCCGACACGCAGCGCGGACTCCTTGATGGAAGTTCCTCGCTATAGACCTCTTCACTTCTTTCCCCTTCTTTACGGGGCCTGTTTTACGAACATGTATACCCATTTGTTTTTCTTGTTCTGTCTTTGTCCCACAAAAAAGGCGGAATGCCACACTCGCTTAGCAATTACGTTGCGATGAAGTCGAGAGCATAAATATACCCCTGGGCAGGATTGAGGAGTTTGGGCCGGATCCTTTTTTTCTTCTTAAGCAGATAGATGACATGAATTTGATATCTCATGATTCCACAAAACTCCTTTCTGCTTGCTTGTGACGGGTGTCCTAGAGGTCTCAGCAATAAATTTTAATGAGGTACACATAGCTAGATGTTGATGGTCGTAACGAGGGCATCGAGGCTCTCGCCAAAACTCACCTCCCCGCGTGCACGTCCTCGGGAAAAACTTCCCCGCGCAGAATCTCGTAGCTCGAGTGTCTGCGAAACTTGACTTCCTCACACAACCTCATCACCACAATTTTCTCTTGCGCAGACATGTCTGAACGATTGGACGAGTCTACGCGACCCGCGAAACGCGCGCGACTCGACGAAAATACCAACATATCCCTCCCCACAACCTCTCCTGCACCAGCTCAGACAGCTGCAATACTTTCAGCGCCGGCGTCGGTTGACACGGATCTGGAGCGCGAAGTACGCGCCGGTATAACCGAGTATGTCTGCCCGAACAACTTGGGTTTCACGGGTATCTTGAAGCAGAGATATACGGATTTCTTAGTCAATGAGATCGCGCTCGATGGGCAGGTGCTGCATTTGAAGAGCACCGAGGTGGAAGAGAAGAAGAAGCCTGTGAAAGAGAATGTCCCGGCGGTCGAAGGTGCAGGCGAACACAAGTCAGAGAGCACAACAGCGACCGACGACAAGGTCGATGCTGTTATGCAGGATGTGGGAGTCGCTGGTGAGACAACCCTCGCAGTACCGGAACCAGCAAAGGTTGAGGATGCGCCGAAAGAATCTGAGAACGATGGGGAGCAGATCATTGGTAAACCAGCGGCAGCCAAGGAAGAGCCAGAAGAAGAGGTGTGTGACTTGTAGGCGTATGCACTGCGCAGATGCTAATACCGTCTAGTTACCGGAAGACGATCGCAACATTCTACATTCGATATTCGGCGAACAGACTACCGACGACATCGTCAAACTTGTCCGACAAGTACGGAAACGCGAATCGAAAAAAGCAAAGGACTTTAAAGCAGTCATATCATCGCCCATAACGGACAAGGACAAGCGCACACAGGCTCACCAGAGCTTGCGTCGCATTTTCCCCAACTTGCTCGAGAGTGCTATGGAGGAGAACCAATGCATACGCATCAAGGCAACTCCCCCAGCGGAGCGCAAAAAGAAGAAGGGCAAGGGTGGTGGTGGGGATCGACAAGACCAGGGACGGCGACGAGGAGGTCAGGATTGGGAGGAGCTTGGTGGTGAATACCTGCACTTCAACCTGTACAAGGAAAACAAGGACACAATGGAGGTTGTTGGCTTCCTAGGAAGTAAGCTCAACTGTGGTGCCAAGGGTTTCGGCTTTGCAGGCACAAAAGATAGACGAGCATGCACTGTTCAGAGGGTCTGTGTCAGGCGCCAAACAGCGCAGCGCATGCAAGCCTTCAACAAGACACTGTTCAATGCTGCTGTAGGAGACTTTGAGTACCGCCACAACGACTTGAAGCTTGGAGACCTGATGGGCAATGAGTTCACCATCACGCTCCGAGACTGCCACTTCCAGAGCGAAGAAGGATTAGACTTTGTTCAAAGACGGCAACTCGCCAACGACGTGGTCAGCAAGGCAATTAGTGACTTTTCCGAGAAAGGTTTCATTAACTACTACGGTCTCCAACGCTTCGGTTCCTTCGCCGCAAGCACCGATGCCATTGGCCGCAAGATGCTGCAAGACGATCTAAAAGGCGCCGTCGAAGACCTTCTTGCGTATAGCGAAACCGCTCTCGCTGCCGCAAATAACGAAGCCACTGCTGTCCAGGTTTCCCAAGACGATCGCAACCGTGCGCAAGCCCTCCACATCTGGAAAACGAAAGGCAGCGGTGCCGAAGCCCTCGAATTCTTGCCCCGCAAGTTTACAGCAGAGCGAAATATAATCCAACATCTCGGGTCCCGAAACAGCAAATCCGGTCGCTATGACCGCAAAACAGACTGGCAAGGCGCGCTCATGACAATTCCTCGTACACTGCGTCTCATGTACGTTCACGCGTACCAGTCTCTCGTTTGGAACACCGTTGCGGGAAAACGTTGGGCTGAACACGGCGACAAGGTTGTTGAGGGAGACCTTGTTCTTGTAAACGAACACCGCGATAAAGAAGAAAACGCCCCATCCAAGACGACGACATCAACACACGACCAGGACGGCGAACCCATCATAAACCCCTCCGGCACCGACTCCTCTCTCGCTCCCGAAGCAGATTTCGAGCGCGCCCGTCCCCTCTCCGCATCAGAAGCCGCGTCCGGAAAATACAGTATCTGGGACATTGTCCTCCCACAACCGGGTTTCGATGTCGAGTACCCGAGAAATTCAATTGGAGAGTTTTACAAGGAGTTCATGGGTAGTGAGAAGGGTGGAGGACTTGATCCCATGGATATGCGGAGGACTTGGAGGGAGGTTAGTTTGAGTGGGGGTTACAGGAAGTTTTTGGCTAGGCCGCTGCAGCCTCTCACTTTTGAGGTGCATGAGTATAAGAAGGTGGATGAGCAGTTTGTTGAGACAGACATGCAGAGGCTGGGTCGGGAGAGGGACGTAGGCCACAAGGCTCAAGAGAAAGAGGACGAGAAGAAGGGAGAGAATGCTGATGCGCAAATGGAAGAAGGGGAGGAGAAAGAAGAGACCAAAGAAGAAGAGGATAAGATTGCGGTTGTACTGAAGCTGCAGTTGGCGAGCAGTCAGTACGCTACTATGGCGCTGAGGGAACTGATGAAGGCTGGCGGTGTCAAGGCATACCAGCCTGCCTTTATGGGTGGCAGATGATAAATGCTCCAAGTATTTGATAAGGAGGCATGGCGGACGAAAGAACATCACATTCAGGAAATTCGTGGCATTTATGTTAGATGTATTGGAAGGATGTCTGTATGACTATGTGTGACAGTGTCACCGCGCACTTCGTCGACGGATGACATTCTGACTGTTTGTCGGCTATGGTTTCACTGAATAACATGGCCTCTTTATATCGACCCCAGGAGTCTTCTCTCTTTGCTCTTCTTCACTCCAACTCCGATCCCAATAGTCTCGCAAGCCTTGAAGGACCTTGGCGTCCTCATACTGTTCGGACCCAATAGACAGGTGTCATTCGGGCAAAGGTTATGTAGGCATGGTCAGTGACCATAGGTAGGCGTCGCCTTCTTTGACCAGGATGGTGCTCTATTTGAGCCACATTCCGATAACGACACGGTACTGGCTCCGACGTTTGCACATTGCTTGTTGGTCGTTGTGTTGGTCGAGGCGATGCGCGCGTGAGTTGTACTACTTATGTAGAGTGTATGTGTGTTCAGTCCCGTTCAGAACTTA
>Ga0265797_10001399_pt1 | contig 42322 bp, 40 predicted proteins | sample P2T30metagenome_FD_192433 | JGI IMG/M metagenome (GOLD analysis project Ga0265797, IMG submission 192433) | Plant litter microbial communities from East Loma Ridge, Irvine, California - P2 T30 | ecosystem: Environmental > Terrestrial > Plant litter > Unclassified | place: USA: California...
CGCGCGTCCATGTCCTGTATTACTCTTCCTCTTCTTACGGCCAATGCGTTTCTTGAGGAGGGATGTTGTTCTGATAGAGTGAACGTGAGCGTCGTGGGCCATGCGTCAAACCATTAAGCGGGCTAGCCACACGTGGCATGTCAGTGACATCTTCGCTTTGACGTGGCATAGAGCGCATGCCACCGCTGGATGCTGTACGAGAAGTTCCGACTGATCCAGGCGGAGTATCGAGAGCTGGGGCCTGCGAGTTGCGATGAAGACCAGCGTTCGCTTCGACATCTGATGCATTCTTTGCACGTAGCGCAGGAATGCGCCCATGAAGACACCTCCGAACTAAGGTAACAAGAAACAAGACAAAAGCTAAACCTATGATTCCGCCCAGGACACTGGCAAAAGTTATCAAACCGGTCTTGCTCTCGCCAGGATTTGGACGATGCGTATCTACCCAGTCGGACGTTGATGTGGGTGTAGGCGTGAATACCTGGCTATGGGCGAGAAACGTGGAAGGCGTCGAGACTAGCTCCGTTGGCACAGGCACAATAGCAGAGTCGGACCATGCAGGTTGTGTCCACGCTGGCTCGCTCCACACCGGTTCGCTCAATCTCAACTGGCGAGCCTGGAGATTATTAACGATAGTAGACGACAGACTCTGAGCGGCAACACTTGACGTTATCATTACTGTGACTTTTGTTGGTTCTGAGGTGGATTGAAAAGCGCTCACCGGCGCTGCAGAGATGGCCGACGCACCCGAAAGAGCGATGATGAGAAGTCGTGAGAACATTGTTGAGTAGAATGCACGCGGCGGCGATATTTGCATGCAAACAACGAAATGTGATTGACAAGAACAGTTGGCTGCCGCAGGTTGTGAATCCGTTTGTCTTTTTCTTCGCTTTCCTCCGTGACCGATCCTGATTACTGCGTAACAATAGTCCAGGCGCTTTGAGTGATTGAGTGCTTGCTTTATATCTAGTACTTCAATGTTTGTTGACCTGTGATGATCTTATTGTAGGTACATGCAGTGTATTGTGAAAACATAGTCAAGGTTCGTCAAACAACGACTATGAAGGTAATGATGACGAAAATGCCGCACCATGTAAGAGCAATATGTCTCGATCCGACAGGATACAGAATCAGTCCAGCAATCGTGAATCACACGTTTCGAACGTACTTGACTGGCCCTGCATACACATGTCGACCACGAAGAACATAGTAGAAGATTGCGAACAAGACGACTATACCATATCCCAAGACGGCCCAGTTCATGTCTGCTACCGTCGGTCGGGGTCCAACAGGGAAGAAGCAAAATATCCAAGCGAAGAAGAGAAAGAGGACAGCAATGATGTTGATCGGCAGTCCTAGCCTTCCCAGATCGAACTTGGATGGCAAAAGCGGTTCGCCGCGTATACGTTTCAATGCGATACATGAGATCGAGATCATGTACGAGGTCAGCATTGAAGCGACACCGAGGGAGACGACCTGCATGAACGCGACAGTGGAGCCAAGATTGATGAATGAGAGGATAACAACGAACACCAGCGTTATGTAGGCAGAATTAACTGGTACTTCCCGCTTAGGCGAGACCTGCAAAAGGTCAGTATGATATTCTCAACAATAGATGACGGACACTGGAAGCCACAAACCTTGCTGAAAACTTGTCCAAACGGAATACCGTCATCGCGGGCGAAAGCGAACACCTGACGCGAGCTTGCAGCCACAACTGCAGCGCACGCGAAGATAGCGATAGCCAACATCAAAACTGTAAGTGCAGTTGCGCCCCCTACCGACTTCGTTGTGTCCACGAATACCTGAATGAAGGGCGTTCCAAGCGGCGTAGTAAGGACGGAGATAGTGTCGGTCACACAGAAGCAGAAGGTGATGGCCATGACCCATCCAAGAAGCCCGTTTCCAAGCCAAGTCCACATCATGGCGCGAGGAATGACATGAGCAGCGTCACGTACTTCTTCTGCCATGTGAGCACCAGCTTCGACGCCGACGAATGTGCTAGTAGCACTTGTAAGGCCAAGAATGACTGCGAACGGGAGATTTCCCCACATCATGTTATCCTGGAAGACCGAGAAAACCTCGCTCGACGAGTGCGTCCGGTCGCTCATGACCCAAAGTGGTATGATGACAGCGAAGAACCCAACGACGTGTAGTATGACAACCCCACCCTCCACAAGGGGTAGATATCTAGAGAGAAATGTGTTGAAGATTAGGCATACAGCCAGAATAGCCCAGATAAGTAGTGTGCCATGCCAAGCTTTTGGGTTGTATGCCGGGTTATTCAAGATGATGAGGCCTTGAATTTGCTTGCCAGCCAGATACGAGACGGTTGCTGCTGCTGTCTGCCAGCCTAGGACACCTAGCCAGCCTACCAGATAGCTCAGAAATCTCTGGCAGCTGGGCGGCGCAAACTCGGATACCCAGTGGTATTGGCCGCCAGACGTGGGCGCCCTACCAAACGTGAGCGGGCATGCTTGCAAAGCCTTGATCATACTCACATAGATGCCATTTCAGCGAGAGAGGCGACTACGAAACCAAATCCAACCATGACGATGAGATATCCCCAAATCAGGCCGGCAGTTCCACCGTTAGATAGCGCAAAGACAGATGTAGCCAGGATGGCCTCCCATGTCGATAGGAGAACTATGCAGAATCCCAAGATGGTAAAGGAACGGAAGTTTCGCCGTGTCTCTTGCGTCTTCCCCATCCGTTGCATGTCCTGCACATCCGCTGTCGTCGCGTTCTTTTCTACCAAGTTGTAGTCCTGGCTTTGGCCATGGTAATCACCTCGGTCCCCCCTGGCATGAACCTCTGCAGACTTGTGAGAAGCCATGGTGCGGAAAGAGGGTCGACGCTACTCCGCGATGGAAACCTAGGATGGGAAGAAAGACAGACTGCCTCCATTGTCGGGGTAAGCCTCAACTTATGCTCAAAGGCTCATGCGCTTGTTATCTAGCCTATTACGCCCTGCATACGATATGGAATCTCAATGAACCCTGGACGAAGTGCCATAAGGAAAATATAATTGTGCGCGTCGACGCTGCAATAGAGTCACCCAGGTTTGATTCAGTGCATGTAATTGGTGGATATTCGGGCGTACAGTAAGCAACAATACCTGTTGTCGCACAACGCAGATCGTACTGCCGAAGGCATGCAGACCAGGCAGGTCGTACCGGCAGAGAGGTGATACCGTGTCTGAAGATGCAAGCAATTTGCCATCGAAGCTGTGACTGGCCATCCTTGCACGTACCATGCGATGTTCAGGCCACTTCTGCACGTCGTACATGTTTGCAGGTCTAGACGCTTATTTCGAAAACTTGTGAACAAAATATCTCGATAAGGCGCCATGTTCCGAAAGTGGACACGACCAGTAGCGAAGGCCGCTTGCGATACGTACAAGAGCGTCGTTGAAGGTCCAGAGAGAGAATGAAATGATTAGAAAGTGCTGGAGGATAGGGCTCCTTGCTTGACCAAATCAGGGTAGTGCAAAGCACCCCTGCTTGGCATCATCGGCGTCTTCGGCGTCTTCGGCGTCTTCCATCGCGTCGCGCTTTCACCGCAATGTGGAAACCTCCTCACTCTACAACAGACTTGCAACAGATTGGATGCCTTCTTCCGAATCAAGAAATCATGCTCGCCCTGCCCCACTCGCATGCCTAGAGTGTCGTCGTACACATTTGAAATGCGATGGAGGCACACCCATCTGTGCGCGATGCCAAACCCGTGGTTTTGCGTGTACTTACAAGCGCTCTGGACGAGGTCGCCGACGTGGCATAACGCGTCCAGATACTGAGGACCAGCCGACGTTGCAGCAGACTCTGCCTGCTTCTCCAAATCCCATTGCGCAATCTGCCGTCAATCAAGCGCCAACCTGCACGCCTTCTGTATCGCAATGGTTCCCACTCGACAATGCAACCGCTTCACCCGATCCGGCCCTACTACAACGCGGACCATCAGACAGTCCACCACGCCAGCATATCTCATGGTCGGACGATGAGCAACTGGTGAATCTTTATTACCTCAACTTCCACCCAAGCCACCCAGTTCTGCTTCCCAGGGATATGTACTGGCAACAAGGATATCCTCGATACTTGAAAGCCATAGTCCAATTTATTGGTGGTCATTTCTCTCATGCGGCATCGCTAAATGATTTGCGCGAGAGTGTCACGCGAGAGTTCGACCAAAGTAACGAAGACACAGTCGAAATGGTCCAAGCAGGTCTTCTTTATGCCATCAACTTGTTCGCGGAGAATTCTTCTGAACAGGGGCAGAGACTGCTCGATACCACGATCGAACGGGCCTTGCGGCTTGGCATGCATCAAAAAGACTTTGCTACAACGCATGCTGGTGATCTTACAGTGCTTGAAGAAAGCATGCGAAGGAGCTGGTACGAATTGTATGTAATCGACGGCTGTATCGCCGCACTACAGCGAAAATCAACGTTCAAAACCAACACGGTCAACGCTGACGTGCTACTGCCGTGCGACGACTTCATCTACGAAGCCGGCATGTGCTTCATGCCAGCAACAATGGCAGACTTCCACGGCAATGTATTCGCAGAAGAAGAAAAGGTTTTCTCGTCTTTCTGCTATCGTATTGAAGCTGTGCGCCTTCTCGGGCGAGTCTTAACTATCACAGGAAAACACGGTGTGGATAGAGACCTCGTACAAGCTGTCGACAACGCACTTGCTGCTTTTCTCTACCACTTACCGCGATCCAAGAGCGAAGCGGAGATTTCGAACACGTTCGGTGATCTAGACGAGCTCATGCTCCAAGCGCACACTATCGTTCAATGGAGTACTATCTTGCTGCACTATCCCAGAGGAGATCTGATTTCTCCGGATCTATTGACGCACGACGTACTGGGTGCCAACTGTACAAAGCTTCTCTGCCCCTGCAATCGTCAACATATACACTCCGTAAAGGCAATCGAAGCATCGAAGACCATATCCATGTTAGCCGCCCTACGCTCCACAACCCAGAAACATACTCCGTTATTTGTCTACCCGTTGGCCCTTGCTGCCGTGGTGCAGCTTTCTATTGGCGCCATGCACGACAAAAGCACTAGACAATGCCTGGATCAACACTCTGATAGAGTCAAACTACTTTTAGGCGTACTCAAGTCCATGAGTCGACAATGGTCGGCTGCTGGGATTGTGCTACGTACGCTAAAAAGAGTTGCTTCGGCAGTGTTCCGTACCTCTTGTAGTGCATCCCCTAGCAGCACAGTAACACCTCCCGCCGCATCGATGGAAAACGTTACTTTCCCCGATTTCGATTTACAAGATCTGTATGGGCTTGTAGGTCTCGACAACTCTACACTGGGTATATGAAAGGGTCTTCACGCTTCTGCGTAACTATACAAACAAGGTCATACTGCCATGAAGACAATCCCATTGCTTCATATGCGCAAATTCTGCCTAAAGACGGACTTGCATCCTTTTCTACCGAGGGTACCGCCCATCTCCGGCCGAGTTGACCATCTCCGAGGTTCTTACGAGAGACGTTCTTCAGTCTACCACGTCGTGCCACTGATCCTGATTGGGAGATGCATCAAACGCTGGTCTCCCGATGTTGGCTGCGGAAGTCTTCCAGCACGAATATTGATCTGCAGGGAAGGGTGCAATAGCTTCGGCGCCGCCAGGCTTGCATCCCTTTCCTTCCGCAAAGTCAAGAAATCATCTTCCTCTGCGTCATTGGCAAGATGTTTGTTCTTCTCTTTGTGGTCCCTCACGGTCATCCAAGGCACAGCCTCACATCGCTCTGGGCAAGCTGGATAGTCATGGCCGGTCCAAACCTTGACATCGTCTGGTAGTTCGAGCAGCTTCCGCGCTGAAGCATACAGACTTTTCGCACTACCACCTGGAAAGTCGCATCTTGCCGTGCCGATATCAGCATGGAATATGGAATCACCGCAAAATACATTGCCTGTCATAGCATCAGTGCTGCCTATCACGACAATCTTCCAAGCACACCTACCACCAATTCGATATCCAATATGATCCGGAGTATGTCCAGGAAGGTGCATGACCTTTACTTCCAGCTTCCCAATCTCGAACACTTCATCGTCTTCGAACAGATGATCGAACGCGTTCTCGTACTCCATAGCCGCAATCCCATACCTAGCGGCAAATCGCGCCTGAACCTCTCGGATTCTCTTACCAATGCAGATTGGTGGTCTGAAGCCTTGCTGCGAGGATAGACGTTGTTGGAGGTAGGAAGCTGCCGTCAAATGATCGGCATGTGCATGAGTTTCCAATATCTTCTCGATGTGGTACCCATTCTCTGATATTGTTGCCAATAAATCGTCGGCTGTTTGGGTACTGATCGTCTGGGTGTTCGCATCGTAGTCGAGTACTGGATCGATGACAACGGCTCTGTTAGTAGCCGGATCAGCCACCACGTACTGCCATGTGCCTGTCTTATCTTCGAACGAGCTGTGTACTACGGGTTCCTTGAAAACGGTAGTTTGGGTAGTGTACTGTGCTCGATTTACTGCTCTCATTCGTGCTTGTACGGTTGTAATGGTTGGATCGGCGACGGCAGCACTTGCTTGGCTGGTGTAGGTGCACAACGTTGTCGAGCTAGCTGGTTTCCTTAGTCGCATTTCGTGTCTCGTATGAGCTCGTTGGTGTAGCAAGCGATGTTGCTGTCTTCCAGTCTGGCACTCGGAGACGTAGTAGGGCGGATTTGGCAGTTCCCGGACTGCTCGTGTCCTCGTAAACAATCGTAAGCTCTTCATCTCTTGAAACTATACGAATGGCGCTGTCCACAAGCCGAGCCTGGCTCGACATTCCCCTCAATTTGCGTCGCCTTAAGAACACCGTTCAGTTCGGAGAGCAAGTTATGGCGCCACCTCTTAAGACAGGGTTCGGCGTCTACCCCACAAAACGGAACGCCGAGGACACTCACAAGTCGCCGATGTTACAAATGTCTCAAGGATAATCTTTTACTTAGCTGTTACTGTACATCGTCTCTCACATAATCGCCTCGTTTCATGGTTCCATTGTTAGCGATAAAAGAGATCGGACATAGGATCTGAGGCTTCGAGACATTACACATTACCCTCGCTGTCACTTGGCAGCCTATCACGTTCCAATACCTCTTCAAGATTCCTCAGCCTCATGAAAGTAGCAGTTCCTGCTTTGGGAATGCATTCGGTGTTCAAGCTTGTCGCACTGTCTCCCGTCCGGACTGCTCTAGCCGCGAGGCAGCCGTCAATCGTTCGAAGCTTGGCTACTGTCACGCCAGCCACCACCACATCGAGAAACCACAGAGTTGTTGTCATCGGAAACGGCTCAGCTGGTGTCGCAGTCAGCCATCAACTTCTACGGAAAGGGCATTTCAATCAGGATGATATCGCGGTCATCGATCCAGGAACATGGCATCATTACCAACCGGGCTGGACATTGGTGGGAGGCGGTTTGAACGACAAACAAAGCTTTAAAAGGCCAATGAAGGAACTCGTGGAGCCCCGAATCCGGTTGTATGATCACCATGTCGCGGCCATTCACCCGGAAGGCAACTGTCTGTCCCTAGGAACTGGTGACAGGATTCATTATGATCAACTCGTCATCGCACCAGGCATCAGGGTCGATTACGGTAGCATAAAAGGTCTTACCGAGGCCATGGACAACCCAGACAGTCTCGTGGCATCCATATACAGCTACGAACACTGCGACAAGGTCTTCCGGAATATACAGCGCTTAGAGAGGGGCTCAGCCATCTTCACTCAGCCTTCCGGTTTAGTGAAATGTGCGGGTGCGCCACAGAAGATCATGTGGCTCGCTTTGGATCACTGGAGACGAGCGGGCCTGTACAATAATGACTCGAAGAAGTCTGCGATCAAGACCATCTTCGCTACTGGACTTCCCACTATGTTCGGCGTACCGAAGTACAGCGCTAAGCTCAATGAATTGCGAGAAGAAAGAGGCGTCACAGGACTCTTTGAGCATAATCTTATTGCTATCGATGGAAATGTAGCGACGTTTGATCGACCAAAGGGCCAGCAGCCGGTGAAGCAGCATTTCGACTTTCTTCATGTTGCGCCTAGGAATGTACCGTACTCGTTCGTCGAAGAAAGTGGACTCGGTAATGAAGCAGGCTTCGTGGATGTTGACCAGCACTCTCTTCAGCACAAGACATTCAAGAATATATGGTCCCTCGGTGATGCGGCGAGTCTGCCGACGTCGAAGACTGTAGCTGCAATCACGTCTCAGGCGCCCATCCTTACGCAGAACCTCTTGCTCGGTCTGGAAGGCAAAGAACCGCAGTCTGCGTATGACGGCTATACATCATGTCCGCTTTTAACAGGCGAAAAGAAGGTGCTTCTTGCTGAGTTCAAGTACGGCGGGGTGCCGAAGGAGACGTTCAAGAGTTGGTTTGGGATTGACCAAGGGGCTCCTCGACGTGCATTCTATCACTTGAAGAAAGACTTCTTCCCCTGGGTCTACGATAGATACCACGTGAAGGGACAATGGGGTGGACCGAAGGGCTGGATCAATTAGCTTGCGCAAACTCGTCTTGGATTAACCCGCTTGTTGAGCCTTCTGATGATGGGTCATCCCCAAGAAAGCACCGAGATACCTACTTTAGGCGTTGATATGCTTTTGTTGATATCAAAAGCGGTGGCGCTAACTCTTGTTTCGGTGGTTCGCGGTGTAAGCACGTCGCAAAAGCCCGATAGTTCGTTGGAAACCCGACATATACGAGTGCAGGGATGTCTGAACCTGACTATGACAGATTTTGAAATGCATACTGCATATTTCATAATAAAGCGCGTAGTGTTTGATTAGCCTCGTTATTCAAAATCTCAGCGTACATCATGTTTGCCAGGTTCACAGGTGACTGTAGTAAGAGGCGTAAAGGTCACCGACATTACGACAGCTATGTCAACGGCAGCGTAAACAAGTCCATCGAGAAAGAGCTCATCGCCAAGCTTTCGGAGAATTACGGAAGGAACAAATGCGTCTCAGTTCTTCTCATGCTTGTCATGTTGAGCCTTATTGACGCTGGTGTGGGTGCGAAGGCGAACTTCGCAGTAGCTGTCCTGATGTCAGTTCGCGTCAAAACACTGGCGGCCTACCTTTTTTCTAGTGAATGGGAAATGGAACCATAGTGTCAGTAGATGATTCCTGGCATTGGATGTACACGTCGCGAATTTCCCATGGTTGGGGTGGACATGTACGCTAATTCTTGAAATAGCGTAGCGCACATCATGACGTAGCTGCATGCCTCACAGTGGGGATCAGAAGTACAATAGGGCGCGCGACAGTGATATATGTATACCTCGAGGGATCTCTTCCGCGTTATCGCAAAGGACATGATCTATCCCACTCCTGAAATTATGAAACGATCCCGTTACTCAAAGTCATGACTACGAAATCCCTCGGATCTTTTGCCGGGCTTTCATCGGTCATGCTTTTGTTATTTGGAAGGCCTCTTATCACGGCACGTCCGAGTCTTGGAGAACAGGAACGAGCGGCACATGGTGCTCAGCGCTTGTGTTCCCTTGCTTCTGTTCGGCAGGGTTCCGAGATGGATTTCTCTTGGCCGTTCGGAATCACAGAAGCGCGACGAACTCGTCAAAACCTGAGCCACGGCTTTGGGCCGGATTGACGCACCGGCGATGAACTCGTCTGCGTGTTTACATTCCTCTATCTTGTACCCACCTCGACATGCCCAGTGAGGATCCACCCAAGCTGAAAAAGACTCTGTATCAGGACGTGGAGGTGCCGTTTCATCCGATCTTATCTTGGCAGCCAAGGCGCGCCTCCGCCCCCATGGGACATCTCCACCTACCAAGTCCCTGAACAGATGCCCGGATGTTGGTATTAGGAGCTGCAGACGGGTATCATGCCGGGAATGTTGTCCTGGCACGCGACATGCCTATCAAGAAGGCGTCGAGTCGTTGCTATCGGTGGCTGCGCAGTGACGCGCGCCGCGAGTATGATCTAAGATCAAGAGTACAGGGGGATGCGACGACATCATTAGAAGGCTGAGTGCTACCCAGATTGTTGTGCTTCCACTGCTCCCAATTCTAGCTTTGTCTTCCTGTCCTCTCTATGCAGACTTCTATATCGATCTACTTCACTACCTCATCTCATTGAGTGCTTCAACATAGTTGCCCACGATGAACGCCGTCCGCAAAGCTGTTCGGGCAATGTTCCCCCCACCTCGCGTCGCTCCTGATGGTCGCGCAGAGTGGCCTTCTCGAACACCATACGTACTGGCGTCCATGGGCGGAGCCATGGGATTCGGAAACCTGCTGCGTTTCCCCTCGCAGGTCTTCAACAACAATGGCATACAATGGTTCATTCCATACTTGATGGCCGTCTGCCTCCTTGCAATTCCAGTGCTTATCTTGGAAGTGGCCATCGGACAGGCCTACCGTAGTGGCTGTGTCATAGCTTACAACGGCCTTGATCGGCGCTTCACTGGTGTTGGTCTCGGCATGGTCTGTGTTGGCTACGCTGTGGCTATCTATTACATCCCCATCCTTTCCTGGGTGATGGTGTACTTTCGCAGCTCATTCCGGTCGGCAGACGACTTTCCTTGGAGAGAGAATCCACAGGATTACTTCGCGCACGTGGTGAACCAGGTTCCTGCCATCCCCGCGGTCTACAGCGATGACGGTAGTAAGGTCCTCCAATATGCTTCTTATCCCGGTGTTAACCTCGATGGGGAGCTCGTTGGCTGGGTTCTGTTTTCTTGGTTCATTGTTTGGATCTGCTTGTACAAAGGCATCGCCATCACAGCTCGCGTTGTCTACATTACCATCGTCTTACCCATCCTCATGACCGTCATCCTAGTCGGTCGTGGTGCTTCGCTACCCAACGCTGGCCGAGGAATCAAACTATACTTTGGCGAGTTCAATGGTGATCAGCTCGCTGCTGGCAAGATTTGGCAAGCTGCGACTAGTCAAGTCTTCTACTCTACAGGCGTCGGTTTTGGCTACTATACTGCCTACGCCTCCTACAATTCCAAGTTCTCCGATGCGGTCCAGGATGCCATGATGATTTGCAGTGCAAATGCCTTGTTCGAGTCCTTCGCTGCCTTTGCAGTTTTCGGTGTTGTTGGATACCTTGGTTTACAGCCTGGTGTTGGCGACCCAGTCGGAACCTACACCCTTGGTTTCTACACCCTTCCCAGCGCCATCCAGGAAATGCCCGGCGCCCCATTTTGGGCAGTCTTGTTCTTCTTGACTCTCTTCCTGCTCGGTATCAGTTCATCTTACGCGCTCCTCGATGCCATGATCACAACGATCTGCGACACTCACTGGGGAAGAAAATACAAGCACTCGACCATCGCCACTATCATCACTGTCATCTCGGCATTGACCTCGTTGTTCTACTCTACCGGGTTTGGTTACGAAGCCACCAATGCTGTCGACGCACAGATCAGTAACATCTCTCTGATCTTCGTTGTATGGGCTGAATGCGTCTGTGCTACTTCCTTCTATCGCTTTGTCGATGTAATTGGTCAAGTAGGCGCACCGTCATTTTGGCTTTACCAGTGCTCGTACATTGGCGCTCAGATCATTGGTAATGCCATTGCACATAGCGTCTCTGACAAAATTGGTGCTGGTGTTGGTTTCGGAGTTTACATTGCAGGCACAGTCATTGCTGTCGCTCTCGCAAAAGACCCTACTGTTCCAGCGCCACGCTTCTGGGGCCGTAACAAGCTTTTGAACCGTATCTGGTGGTTCGCCCTTTACTCTGTAAGTAAACTGCTTCACCTCGAACGTATATATCTGCTAATATCACATAGGGCAACCAACTTGCGCGCGACCTCAACTACGTTGTATGCGTCGGCAAGCAATGGCGACTACCTGTCTTCTGGGCTCCTATCCTGCGATACTTTGCCGCCCCCGTCTTGTCTATCGTCTTTTGCTTCGCATATCCCACTTTCTACGCTACACGTGGCGACCCACTACAAATCTTCGCTTTCATGGTTGCCCATCTCATCGTTTTGGTTGTTCTCGTTGGCTTCATCATACCGAAGAGCTTGAATGTCTTCGTACCTCCAGAGCGACGCGATGAGGGAAATAGGCAGTACGCTCCGATGACCGTTCTTGGGAAAGACGATACAAACGTTGTCGGTGGTGTTGCGCCGGGGCAGGAATACGAAGCTGGTTTGCCGCCGGCTTACGAAACTGACAAGGCAGCAGACAAGAAGTGAGTATCGTCAGAGTGGCATCTGAAGGTATTAGATGTGCGTTATCAGTGGAGTGGCCCATTGCGACACCGCCTACACATTTAGCCTAGCAACAAATGTCTGTGTACATGATCACAGGATATTTCCATTGCGCCGGATTTGCCCATCGCACTTTCATTCTCCCATGTCGCCCTTCCTCTTCCATGATCATCAGAGAAGTCTATCGCATATGTTATTAACATCTCGTTTCAGATAGCTTGTTTCTTCGCTCAATTTTGAATTTCGAGACCTAATCACACAAGTCGCGGCTTCAACAATATTCAACAGCCTGCGTACTAGCTTTCGTCGCTATGTAATTGAATAACTACTCCGATGCAGATCTGCTCGAAGTAAAAAAATTAGTATCTATAGCACACCTTCACTTCGATGCTCAAAATCCCCAAGCCGCTCCACCAATAGCTGCCGCTCCGCCGACCATCAGCATCGCGCCAGTAGGCATCGATGCACCTGACGCCCTTCCCTCACTCACTGAAGTCTCTTTCGCCGATTCTCCAGCCCCACTCATGTCTTCCGTGTTTGCTGGTGTGGGTGTGGGTGTGGGTGTGGGTGTGAGTGCCGGTGTAGCCTCCACAATCGTAGCAACAGCATATCTCAGCGACGTCCATGCCCTCAATTCCGATTGCGAAAAGATAGTCGGATTACCACTAGGAAGAGTGTAACCCTCGCCGATAGCGTCAGCATCGCAGGTGATTGGAACCTCGCTGAACACACCAGTCCATGTACAAGCACCGTTTCTAGTCTGCACACCAGAAGCGGTCAGGTGGAACTCCCATGTCTCGGGACCTTGTAACATAGTGAATGGAGTACAACCTTTTGGTTCTATAGTCGGAGTCTCAACAGGTAGAGCAGTCTCATAGAAAGACCAGAACGCGGCAAGGGCGCTTGAGTATGACGCAGATAACGAAGACCGCTCGTCTGGAGCTGTCAAATAGAGATAAGCAACTTGTTTAGCGAGCAGTAGGTACACTGAACATACAGGCATAGTACCATGCCACATCGGTCGACGAAGGTGCTGGAGTCGTAGTCGCAGTTTCGGGGCAGATCTTTTCGTACGTGGTGGCTGTTTCGTCGGAACCCATCAATGTAAGGGTTGGCTCCATCTCCCACATCAAATGTAGATAGGTGAGGTTGTACTGCGCATTAACCGCGCTCGCTAATAGCGACGCTACCAGAAACCTGTTCATCATCACTCACGCGAGGCGACTTTATCGTCTGAAGTGTTGCTTGAAATGCTTCAGCACCACGTAGGACGCGTGCAGTCGCAAGGCCTTCATTCTATCATATTTCTACAATTAAGGCCAAAGCCAGAGTAGGCAGCTGCCAAGGTGTTCTCGACCGGTTGGATGATGGAAGGATGCAGTCTAACCAGAAACTTGACAAGCTTATTTTTGAGGCGCAGGTAAGAATAAGGACAATGGAGTTTTGGAGCTAGCGCGCAGTTGTTCCTACGTACCTGGTAGGCCTAAGCGGAACAACAACTGACAGACCGCGTGCCAGCCTTATCCATCGCTTGTAATCATTTCGGCTATCAACATCGTAAATGGACCCATCCCCGTAATCTCTGATAGCGTACTTGTTTGTAATCATCAACAGTAGTATACGCGCGCACTTTTCCTGAACTTTTCTATCAGCCCTCAATTCGGCGGCTACCTTCTGGCGGGAACCTAGAGAGCAGCAACACGACGAAGCCAAGCAATGCGACAGCTGCATTACACACGAAAGTTAGATGACTTTGACCAATCTCAGCGAGTGAAGCGAAAGCCAGTCCGAACACTGCTGTAGTTGACAAACGCGCAATATTTTCAACGAGCGTGATGCCGCTCAGCGCATCGACGCGCTCGCTATTCGGTAGCATCTGGAGGATCGATCCTTTGGACGCAGCACCCGTACCTGCAGCAAAAGGTAGCAGCACAGCAACAAGGTACATTTGCCAACCTTTTGATACGAATACGGCCAGCCCAGTAAGTATGCCATCGAGCAAGAGACTGAAGCGCGCATAGAACAGATCAAATGCAAACGTCTCCTGCTCGTTCCTCGGCTCCGGGTTTGGCGGCTCTTCATTTTCCAGAGGATCGACAGTTTCCGTTACTGCGGGTGTTGGTGGTATGATATGAACCTGCACGGGTGGCTCTCTTTCTTCTTCCTCCATCTTCCTCTTCTCGCCGTCATCAAGCCACTTTCGCCCAGCAGTGATGATACGAGGGAATATCAGCGAGAGGAAGCCACCTCTCAACGATGAATACAGGAAAATCAATGCTCCATTCTCCTTGGTCCCAAAGTTGAACTCAGCGGTCGCGTACATCTGGAGGAGTACGGGAATATAACCAGTCGCGAGAATACCTAGGAAAACGCCGATACCAAGAGTTAAGGCCCCAAATTGCATGCGCGGGCGACCATCGGGTAGTGTCCATCTTTGTGGTGCAAATATACGAAGAGGGCCGAAGAATCGCGCGATGCCAGTGCTCTTGCGAGGTTTCGCATCTTCGTCTTCTTCCGGTGGTGCCATGGCCGGGAGCGAGACTGCAACGTACACGCAGCATAGCAGGAACAATGCCAAAGTCATACGGAAGGGTGCAAGTATGCCGAAGTAATCGCCAACAACACCTCCGATCAGGAAACCAATGGCACTCCCGAAGTACATGCAGCCCTGGAGTCGGCCCAACGCACCTGTCCTCCCTTCATGCTCAACCACATCCGCCACCAAAGAGTTGAGACAAAGAACGTAGCCATTGGGGCCACCAACTACTGTGATAATCTGCGAGCATTGTACGATCATGATACCCACTTTGCCGCCGTGCATAATACCGATGTTCTGAACAAGCAGACGAACAGCAGGCCAAAAGATCTGTATGATTAGAGCCGACTTGACACCCAGACGTTTGATGGCCCATCCAGCTACAAGTAAATTGACGAGGCCAAATATTGTTGTTGATGATGCAAGAAGGGCAAAAGCTCGAGCCGCTCCAGCCTCGATTTCCCGTCTGGCACATATATCGGTAGCGTTGGGATCCGGCTCATGGTGTTCGTAATACGCATCGCAAGTCAAGATTCGAAAAGCGTACAACAAGGGAACTTGGGTGATGCCGAATGTTAACGATACGAGGAATGCGCATAGTAAAGCGCGGAATAGCACCGGGACGCTCTGCTTTCCTTCTCTTTCTTTTGGCTCGTCGTGTGGCAGAAGGGGTGTCGTCTCTTCAATGGCAGCGGTAGGCCTCATAACTTGCGTAACAGCCATCTTGACATCTGCTTGGAACTGTGAAGGAAAAGCTTGGTGTTGAGAAAAGTCTTATCGTGATGCGCAAGGCGAATTGACTAACGCACTGCGGAAGCTGCATCCGGGTATTGGCGGTATCGCCGCCACGCGCATCTCCAGAAATCCCTCTCCACACCGACATTATGAAGTGGGGAATGTTGCATGCCTATCGCAACGAAAAGCAGCGCGTTTTAAGAGCTCAAAGTTTGATGTCGCTGTAGATTAACATTGGACAGGTATAGGAATCAGCAATGACGTCAGCCCACGGAATATTTCCATTCCATCCTGGATACGTCCTTATATCCAAGAAACCTACCTAACGTCGCGCGCGAACGGTACTCTTTGACGTCTCTATCATCAAAGCAGATTGATGGTACTATTTGATACCTTCCTGGTTGCTCTTCTCATCGATGCTTCTCTACCATCCTCCCTCCTTTGACAACCTTGACCGAGAAACGTACCTAGGTAGCCTTTTATCTGCCGTGGTGGAGTGATAAGATCGGGGGAGATCAGAGGCATCAGAGCGCTGTGTATTCAGACTATCTGTTCGCGTGTATAGTCTGGTCTCCGAAGAGATGGTTCCTAATGATAGCGAGGGCATAGTAGTCATGGTTGGGAGATTTTCATGAGGTCACTCGAAATGTGAAATCGCGATAGTAAAGATTCGATTGAGATGCGATATAATGCATCTTGCATGTTGGTATACATCGCTCAAAGTGGGGTATGCCGATGCTAGTTGTGTCCTCCATTTCCAAACAAAACGCCGCCTATGCCGTTCATATATACACCCAGTTCCATGCCGAAAAATGTGAAAGTCGTAGCCCCTGTCCTGGCACGCTAGCAGCTGCCGACGACCTAGACGAGGGTTCTGATAAAGGCCGGTGCGAGAAAGTATTCCCATCTTCGGCAACAGTATCGTTGTTGCAGTGCGCTTAAGCGAATTCGAAGCGCTCGTTGCAGTGAGACATCTCACGGAAGCAGTGAGGGCAGAGGTCCAAGCCTTGCGAGGTCAAGCCAAGTGCGGCTGATGCGGCGTGGAGAGTCTCGCGGGTTGATGTGGGTGCCGCGGAAGAGGCTGGGGTAGGGGCGCCTGAGGCACCAGCTGGGGTGGAAGAGACGGAGTCTGGGGATGTTGTTAATACGGATCGGTAGATTGAGTTTAGAGGGGAGACATACCCTTGAAAGAAGGCATTTTGATGTTATTGATGGATTGAAGCTGGGAATGTGGAAGAATGACGTGTGTTGTACTGTTGGTGTTGGATGTGGTATGAGATGGATGCAGATGTGGATGATGGATCAGATCCCCCAGAGCCACACATTCCTCTTATACAGCTCCGCCTTCGCCATCCCTTCCCAACATGACCCTGAAAACAGTCACCAAAGAAAAATTGGCGAGCAAAAATCGTGTGCAACAAGCACCATCCCGACTTGTCCCGGGCACGTTTCGAGAATTTGCGTCGAACGACATCAAGATGATGCGCCACGCTCGCCTCACGCGCTAAGTGGAGTGATGATAACGCGTGTGACCCACTATTAGCCGCTAGCGCGGCTGAGATTTTCAGGGCCGCAAGCTTGAGGCTCGCCATAGTGCATTTAGACATCGGCTAGAATGTAATTTTGCTTCGAAAGGGCTTCTTGTTGACCGGTCTGGTGCTGGCTGAGGCACGCTTGCGAAATCTTTGACTCTCGCGATACAGCGATTAGTGGCCCGGACAGATGGAAGATGAAGTTTTGCTGTCAACAGAAGTGCACCGGGAGATAGTCGGTGTAGCCACACTGGGCCTGCCGGATATTCACATGTCAGACATCTGCTATGGGTCGCTACGGTTTCAGACGACGTCATCGCGTTATCGTCATCGGCTGTCGCGATCTTCAGGTGCGATGCATCCACCAGCCTCGCCAACCTCTGACACTTCACATCGCAACTAGATCACGTTAAGGTCGTATGCTACGGGCTGACCCGCTAATGTGTCGTTCCGACTTCTTTATTACACGTACTGCTTCAGGGGCTTCCCTGATTGGATGAGCGCTGTGCAGTTTCCAGTCTGTTGAAGCCGGAACTGACAACGTTGGATGTTTCGCATACGGCGCAGATAGTCCCACGCCTATAACGTGGCATATGTGGGCTGTGTGTCAAGAAGAAGCTGAAGATTATGCTTGTTAAGGCTGCAGAAGTTTTTGAAAAGAGACTTTGATGGACAGGTATGGCCGAGCGAATGTTGCATCCAAGAAAGTCTTCCGCATGATAATGCATGTGGTCAAAGATGATCGTGGACTTGACGAGTGTTGAAATTAAGGTCGAGTTTGTTTACTTGAAGTGGTGGTTGTTCAGGCGCAGAGTGATGGCCGCTCCGCTCTTCTGGATTTCGGTCATTCGGTATAATGATACAGCGAGAAATACACCGCGCCCCGAGGTTAAGAACACATGTGTAGGTAAACACGAATGCTGCTCAAGTCACAGTATACATCCTTACACACAATGATTCCTTCCAATCCTCTTAACGCAGATTACGCATGGCCACTTTGGGACAATGAACCGATTGAAGACGCCTTTGAACTCGATACCTCTGGTGGCATTGACAAAGCCGTCGCGAAGAGCGTTGCGCGACCCTGGCTTTTCGGCTTCAAGCCCACTAATGTCTCTTCGAACGATAGAGCTATCCTGATTCTGGGTGGAGGAGGATATGTGGAGCTCATGGTCGGAAGAGAAGGCGTTCAGGTGGCGAGGTGGTTAGCAGGCTTAGGATTTCACGCTTTCGTGCTGATCCACCGCTTCCCCAACAAGGAGACGAAGAGTCAGGCGCCGGTAGATGATGCAAGGCGGGCGTTGAGTCTGATCGAAGAGAAGAACCTTGCGCGAGGAGGTCTGGCTGTATGCGGTCTTTCTTCTGGAGGCCATCTCGCTGCGTCTTTACTTTCGGAATACCCTAGAAGTTGGAACAATCCCGATGCGAAGAACGATCTACCCAAAGTCGAATTTGCCATTATTGGTTATGCGCCAATCTCCACGAATGCGAAGGGTCGTCAGATCATTCCGAACAAACCAGCTCTTGAGCCACCGGAGAAGCAGACGCTGTATGATGAGATGCAGCCAGATGAGCTTTTAAGACATCCCGCACCACCGACATTCGTTGTATATGCTGGAAACGATCCCGTTGTGCCTGTGACCAATGCGTACCGGCTTGCTGAAGCTATGACGAAAGGTGGTGCGGCTGTTGAACTTCATGTCTTCTCAGACGCGCCGCATGGATTTGCATTGGACACACCAGGGATGCCGGTGAGCGAGTGGCCGACCATGTGTGAGAAATGGATGAAGCAGTGCGGATTTCTTATGTAACCAACCGAGACTGCGTAGATGGCTTCGTGTCTTGTTCATCAGCTCTTATTGAGATTACATCGTATTCCTTCTTCCAGGATGCTTAGTAGAAGCCCTGGCACGGACTTTCGGGGCATGGTCATTGGAAAAGCGGTAGCTGCTATCGAGCAAGACGAATATCCAAGTCCCAAGATCGGGCGTAGCTGTTGGATACCTTCCAAGATTCTGCCATGTCCACTTCAATACTTCGAAGCGTCTACTACGGTCAACGTACATATTTGCAAGCAGTAAAGCGATAACACATGCGCTGAATCTGAATGTGGCGCCGTGAAGTATGTTCGATACAAGCCGATATCGAAATCCGCATACGACACCGAAAATAGCAATGCGATCTGCGACAACCAGATTTTCGTAGTCTTGAATTGCTCTGAATATAGCGTAACAGCCGTGCTGAGACGTGGCACGGTCCCAAGAGGTAGTGAGGTTTCTGTGTATGCCAGGTGTGAATCGGTAGTACTCGTAACCCTGGAATTTGTGTGATATAGTGTAGTAACGTGGTGGCTCCTTGAACACGCTGGGCATAATCACTGGTATGGTCACCTGTTTTGCTTAACAGTTTAGCAAGATTCCTTTCCGCCTCTCTCTCTGCCTCTTCGAAATAGAGGTACGTTACGAAACATTCGAGCAGGGAATGATCCGTTATCGCGACTGACAGGACTGCGACAGTCCACTTGCTCTCTTCGTAAATATGATGCATAACCTTCAGATGTAACTGGATATCGACAGAACTAGCCTGATCGATACACTCCTGATCAATCCAGACGAACTGGCATTCACGAGATCGCGCGAACAACATAGCACGATGGAAGACAAGTCTTGGGCAGCTAATAGGGCTCGGTTCGCACGGCGTATCTTCCGAAGATTTCGATATACGATATTGTGATATTGGAGGCAGACCCTGTAGAGACGGTGTATGCTTCCAGCAGTAAGACACGGTGACGTAGTCCATATCATGCTGGTGCTCGTCCGGAGTGGTAAGCCGGTATTCATTATAATTGTCGTTTGCAAGCCATTGCTCGCGAGACACGGGCGTAACAAATCGAAGTCTAAGCGGCGAGTCGTATGATTCTTCATAAAGTGCTAGGTCGATGATTCGCTCTACTCTTTCGTGAAGAGCTTCCGGAGTGTCATATATCTCCTTAAGGGGAACACGGTCGTCGCGCTGCATGTTCGTAATTGACAAAAGCTATTGGAGAACGAGTATACGAAGAGTGTTGCGGCGTCCAGCTGGAAGTGCCTCTCAGTGTCCCGCGCTTATTGTCGATAGTCGTAATGTGTGGCGAGCGACAGCTGTGGTTTTTTCGGTGGATATTCAAACTAGATATACCTAGAAGAACAACGCCACTGAGATGTAGCGGCTACGCCACCGGGGTGAAGAAGCTTTAGTGTCGCGTCGATGTTCCTGCTGATCCGCAACGTAAGGGGGAAGGAAGTCCAGATTTGTGGACACCCACGTGCATAGCGGGGTAGAGATGTAGCGAATGAAGTGATCACATGGCTAAAGAATGCTGTTACTGGATATCTTGAAGCTACCCAAAAAAGGGTACAGACAAAAATGCCTGTCCGCACCAGCTATCAAGTTTGTATCTCTGCTGAAACATATAATATTTATGATTTCATTATCTTCAATATGATATCGCAAAGCTAACAATACATTACACATATTTGCATACCCGTATCTAATATTACGCCCATCCTGAAGTATCAACCCTATAAACCCAATGAAATTTTTCTTCGAGTCATCGATCCGGAAAGCATCAACTCATGCGCACTGGATATCGCGAAATCCCATTTTGAACGCCTGAATATAAATGCCACACCATGTTTGTTGTCATCAGTACAATGATCGTCGTTTGAGTTTGTTCCTGGTCTTTGTTAGCATGTTCTTGTTACAAAATCACCGTTCGCTAAAGGAATGGACTTACGTAGAGCCCCAGCTCAACCGGCTCTTCGGTCTTGCCGGCTCAACACCCATCGCACTGCGAGGTCTCTCCTTCTTCTCCACGTTCTCCGTCTCAGCTGGGGTTGTTGCCTGGTTCGTCGCGCTCTGGGTAGCGTAATACCGTGGGGTAGCTGGAGAATTACGTCTCGGGTTCGGCGGACGCACAGCCCGAGGTAGCGGCGAGGTCTTGGGCGTAGCAAAAGGTTGAGCACCGACAGGCTTGGACGCAATGGCTGATGCAGCGGTAGAAGGACGAATAGACAGGTTCTTATCCTTGGGTGCAAGCACGCGCCTCAATTTAGACTCTTCTCTCTTGAGAGGCTCTTCAGCCCGTGTCTTCACAGCCTCAGTGGATGTAGAATCAGCCTCCTGGTTCTTCCTGACCATCTTCTGCATCATAACCTTAAGACCTAGACTCCTCCTGCGATTGCTCTTCAGCTCTCTCAGCTCAGCAGGTGGGACGTCGTGCGACATCAAGCTCCAGCGATTCGATGATTCCTTTGGCGAACTCTTGCTGCGGAGGTGTCGTTGGGGTGTTTCTTGGATACTTCCTTCGCGTTCTGGTACTACCGGCATGGTTGGTAGAGTCTCCACGGGTGGCGCCTCCTCTGCATGCTTCGTCAGCGGTGGACTCAGTTCTTGGATGAGTGTCGCACCACTTGAGCGAGCGGATGAACGATCAGTACGCTCCGTGGAGATGACGCGCTGCCGGGTACGTTGCGATCCAAGGCGTTCGTGATCGAGCATGAGCTGGTACTTTGTCGCTTGCAGCTCGTCGATCGATTGCTTCAAGCGTTCGATCTCGTCTTGATCTTGTGTGTGAAAGCTGGCAGCTGCATCGAGCTCGCCCTGTATGTCCTTGACGTAATGGTCCTTCTCCGCAATGGTGTTTCTGAGTAACTCCATCTCTTCGTCCTTGCTAGCGAGCGCTTCCCGTAGCTCAGACACTTGACCCTCCATGCGCTGGAAGTGTACACGGTGTACTACGCTGGGACGCGCAGTTTCCATGTCTTCAGTGACCTCTTTCTCTTGATTTAGCTGCACCCTGAAGGACTCAACTTCCTGCATTGCTGCAAACAAACGTGCATTGGCGTCGCTCAGTCGCTTTTCTAGAGCGGCCACTTCAGCATATAGTCGGAGGTTATCCTGCTGAGTAGTATTGAACATGGCTTCGAGCTCGTCCTTGTCGTGTTCGTCCTCATCAATCGTCGGTAGTCGTCCTACAACAGAGCCGGCCCGACTCCTGGGCTGTGGCTCCGCTTCCGCAAGTTTGACCGTGGCCTCTTCTAGCTGCTCTCGCGTCTGTGTATGCCTTTCCCGCTCCTCCTTCAAGGCTTTCTGAATCTTCTTGGCCATCTCCCATGCTCTTTGTAGTTCAGCTTGCTGGTTGACGACTTCTTCGTTGCTCTTGTTATTGAAGGCCAGTTGTTGTTGCAGCTTTGCAATGACCACGTCCTTGTCTTCTTCAACTTCCGGCGAGGTTCTGCCTTTCCTGACTCGAAGCAGCCTCACTTCGAGTGCATTCTCTCCATCCTCTGATTCCCGTGGGCTTGACTGTCGCTCCATGGAGATCAGCCGCTCCCTCATCAGTTTCAACTGGGCGTCTTTGACTTCCATGATAGTCTTGTGTTGCCGGGCCATCTCTTCCAGCTGGTTGTCGCGATCTTGGATGTTCTTGTCTTTCTGCTCGTTGCCCTTTCGAAGTGCAAAGAGCTCAATGTCTTTCCGATATACTACAGCTTGATGGTCCCGGCCCAAGTTTTGTTTGATAATCTTCAGCTGTTCGCGGAGGCTGGAGTATTCCGCGAAGGTCTGGTTGAGCGCATCGCGTGCGTTATGAAGCTCCTCCTTGGTGACACGGAGTTGGACTTCACGAGCCTTGTGTGCTGTTTTGGATTCAGTAAGCGACCGTTGCAGTCGCAGGATCTCGCTATCTTTGGGGTCCACGGTGGTTGTTTTTGTATCGCATGTCCCTGACTGTGATGACACAGATGGCTCAATTGGCTCGAAATCTCCATCCTCGACGGCTGCTGTATTAAGATCGGACACGATACTCGCATTGGCCTGATCAGAGCGCGTTTGGCTGCGGAGAGTTTCGGAAGGCGAGGGCGAGCGGGGTTGGAGATCTGATTCGCCGTCAGGGTTGGTAGCGCCCGCCGCTAAAACCCGCTGAAACACGTCAAACGCAACCATGACAAAAACCAGTACTAACAAGTCTCCGGCTTCGAATTGATGATTCGTGCAGCTGGCAAGTGCGACGAAGTGCAACGCGTTTGCAATAGACGTTTGATGTCTGCTCGCCCAGGTATCTGGAAGCTGGCGTGCAACGAGGAGAAATGTGCCTGGTAAGGCTGTGACGATGATCGTAGAAAGGGGCGAGTCAAAAGCAAAATCCAACACCCTGCGGCGAACGTCGATCGCAGAATCTACTCCCGATGTGACCCTGAAAGCTCCGGTGTTGCGTGTGCTGCGGAGAAGTTGGTAGACGCCACTTGTGACTGGTCTGTCGCCTTGATCGACGTTAGTTGGCCGTTGTGGCGTCGGAGACGCGCAATAAAGACAAATAGACTGGAAACATACCTGATGTGGTTGTTGGCCACGCGAGCTCAGATGGGTTGCTGGCGGAACACACAGTTGACGCAGTTGTTGAGCCAAGGGCGGATGACAATGTCGAAGACAAGGCAGATGGCTCTGAAGATGTTGATATAGTCTCTCCTGTGACTAAAAGAAAGCTTTGTGATAAAGCAGGGATAGGTCCTGTACCCGTGGACAACGGGTAACGTTGATCAGTATGTTGGGCTTCGTCAAACGCTCTCAGCATTCTGGCACGAGCCAAGCTATGGAACGGTTCGGAGGTGAGACGTGGAATCGAGAGTTTGAATTAGGCGAGTCGAAGAGTGAAGCGGGGTGAGATGCCTGGGTCGCGGTGATAATAGAGTTCATTAAGGTTGACGTCAAATGCTATACGTTGGGTGTACCGGATGCAATCGCCGTAAAGATCATACCACCAGACTCCAAAAAAGACATGAACAGACAAAAGACGAACAAGACGGGGCATTGGTAAGATAAAGGGGAAGCAAGCCCGCATAAATGCGCAGATAACATGAGGGGTTGCAGGTGCCCTGTGACGCCGTGCTCGACTACATCCGTGATGGATATCGCAGCAAAAGTAATGGGATTCAACAGGGATCCCCGCAACTACAGCTCACTGAGCTAAATTTCGAACTGCTTAAACCCCTCGACCAAGCCATCGCTAATCTTGGACGGTATTGCCCATACAGGCAGATAGTGCTGCACCTCATCGAAAGCAGGGATGTCGCCTGTATTGGCGTCCGACCAGAGGCACACAATCCTTCCAGAAAGTTTCGATTGTTCTTTGGCGTTCCAAGCTACGCTAACGTTCCAGGGCTGACCAAATTCGCGATGCCACAGTCGCACTTCCCGGGCCCCGTCCGCACCGACGGGTTTAAAGCGAGAGTCTGAAACAGCGCCGGCGACGCTCAATGCTGTTATGGGCGAGTCGAAAACAATGCGGCATGCGCGCGTATTATGGCCAACAACGCGTATTATCGCTTTGTTGGAGCTGTTGCCCTTCTGGATCGAATAATCGAGCCATTTGCTGATGTATGTGTTGTTGCGGGTTGACGATGCATGCGCTGGCTTCGGCACGACTTTAGCGTCAAGACCCTGCCATTCGCACTGCTTTAGCTCCTTACGCGTCGCGACCTCGGGTGTCGTGCAAATAAGCTGCTTGCCTTGCGCACTGGGTAACTCGCCAACAATGCGTTGGACATAGCCGTCTAAGCCGGTCAAGGACACAATGTTGTCGCCAGTCTCGCAATTAACTCGCTGAACGAAATACACCTTCAAGCGATGATCCCTGCTGAACGGGAACGCCACAAGGTTGTAAATGACAGTTGCCACGCATACCAGGAACAGAAAGGTGGGGATGTGGTACGTGAAGCGGTGGATAAAAGGACCGGTTGGCGCGAGCAGCAGCACCGTAAGCCCTGCGAATGCGAGGTAGATGAACAAGGTCGAATTACCGTCTGATGGCGTCTGGTAAAGGGCCGAGGTAAGAAGCAGACCAACTTGTCCAACTAAGATGATCACGATAGGCGCCAACAGCAGAAGTTGAACGATCCAGATCCAGCTCGGTAATTTGCCGCTCCACTCTTGTTCTCCAGGATACACGTTGCCGAGATCTATTTGCCGGGGTCCTTGTGCATGATCTTCGCCTCCCTCGCTGATGGAGTCTCGCCTGTTGCCGCCATATCTTGTAAATCCGCGTCGATCGCCTCGTAAGAGTGAGGTGGTCTCGGTGGCGTCATCGTCTCCCACAGGACGATCATCAGACCGTGCTGCAGTGGTGCTGCCCGTAAGAGGCCTGCTTGCAGACTCTGAATTGCGTCGCGATTCACTCTCTTGCTCGAAGTGGCGAGCATATGCTGATTTGCTTGGGGCAAGGAAGAGCTCAAGGTAGGAAAGGAGGATGGCTGCGAACACTGCCGCAAAGTAGAAGAGCGCGGGGTAACCGGCAGCAATCTGGTAGTCATTCACGAACACCGTGATGATAGTGAGAAAGACAAAGGAGCCGACGAAAAGCCAGATCAAGGCGTACATACGCTGAAGTGCAGATGGTCGCATAGCATCGGCTCCTCGGGCAAGGAACCACGTGACAAAGACCCATGCCGAGAGCATCATACTGTCGAGATTGTCAGTACAAGATCAAGCGGCATCATGGATGACTTACCTCCAAACAGCGAATGGGCTGCTATACACAATGAAAGCATTGAATCTGACTATGAGATATGCCAATGCAATAACAACAGCGGATGCGGACACAAAGATGATAGGAAAGCGAAAGAAGCCGCGCCAGCCGTAGAGGTGCACCGGATTGTCGTCGTCTGATGAATGCACGTAGGCCTTACGTGCTAATAGGTAGTTCTTGTCGGCCTTAGAAAGACCAAAAGTCAGGCCAATCAGTGTAAGAGGTGCAACAACTAGCAAAGTAACACACAAAGCGAACAGAGTATGCAATTTGAACACAACGAAAACCCTTCCGAAGAGATCAAACCATACACCGTCACTACCAGTTCCAGCGTTGACCCTGCCATTGTCGAGGCTTTCTGGGCCGCTGAACTCGTCACCAGTGATGGAAGCCAGTCCAGATGTCGTGGCTAGAGCTGCTGAAAGCATGTGCCAGACCGAGTTCATTGACGTTTCGCGTGAAGAATCTTCAATCGTGTGATATCGTGCCCTTGGCTCCAAAAACGCAAAGTCCAGACCTCGCATCCCGAGTTCGCCATGGAAGACTTTGTAGTCAGTCTCGCTCCGGACCAAGCCCCTCTTGAATCCATCACCGCTCACGACTGTCCCGAAGGGATACTTGGACTTTTTGTAGAACCTAGTAATCTCGGTATCGGTGCTTCTAAACAAAGCAGCTCTGCCACCGGCTCCAACCCCCTCAAGGTTCACGAACGTGTGGGGGACTTGAGATATCGGGTTTCGCATGAAAGCTTTGGCGCCATTTAGATAGTCTTCTTCGCCGTTGTTGAGCAGCAGTACCACAGTTCTCTTGGGCCAGTTCTTGGACTCTGTAAAGTATGAGAGAAGTTGCAAGATCGTCACGACACCGACGCCATCGTCAGTTGCACCATAGCCACTGCTCACAGAATCGTAGTGGGCATTCACAAGCACACCGCCATTTTCCGAACTACGATCAGTAGAGTTGAAGGGTTCGTCATCGTCAGATCCGCGGATAGCGACGATGAGATTGGTGCCTTCAAAGTAGACAGAGGTACTACCGGACGAAAAGGTCGCATTGGAGGTCAAGTCATTGAACAGCTCGACTTGGCCCTCTCCCAGGTCCTTGGACCTGACGATGCTCTCGATGCGTGTAAGTAGATAATCGCGTACATCGTCGTTGGCCTGGCTGTTGTATGGATGGAAGCGGCGGGTAATGTGCTGTAGGTCGCCCCAAGCTTCGGTGAGGTTGATGCCGGCTGGCGGATTAGATGGGTAGTCTGGTACCGTCAGGTGGGTAACGAGCAGGCCAGCAAAGAGGCCCACGTAGACAACGGTGGTAAAGAAGATGACTGGCCCCGGGGTAAACGAGAAGGGATTAAGGCGGGCCATGGCAGCTCTCGTGGAGCCACGTATCTTCCAAAAGCTCTTGGTAGACGAAGATGACGCAAGACGCGGTGGATTCGGTTGTTGTAGCTATGGCGGGGCGCGTCTTGTGCATTGCATGTGATGGATCATAGCTCCAAGGCGCTAGCCGCATGTGTGCTTAGCAGAGAAGGAAACGCCAAGCATTATGTCATCACCATCACACTGATATTGGCCAAAGTCGGAGATTCGATACGCGCATTCTCGCGGTACACATTTGATTTTGGTATCTGCGAAGAACCACCTCTTACTTTGTCATGGGCCTCGAGGCTCGCATGCCACCGCTCCAGCCGGATGTGGATGCTCTCGACAATGAGGCGTCCCCCATAGTAGAAGCCGCCGCCGAACTGCCAGTACTGACGGCAACACCTACAGCCTACTCGGGATGCTGCCTGGCTCTTAGCAAACCCCTCATCGTATACTTCGCGTCGCTCCTTCCTCAACCCCCATCGCTTGCTCTATCCATCGGAAGCGGCTTTGGCTTGCTCGAAAGTTACCTCATCGTCAAACCTCACGCGCACCACATCGTCGGCGTCGAAGTAGAGCCAAGCTCCAACCAGTATCTGCCTCCCTCAAACCATCGTGTCGTTCACGGTTCGCGCTTCCTCGAGCCGCTCGCTGCGGAAGCCACGACTTGGCTCTTTGTTTACCCGCGACGCGTGGGGCTGGTGCGCGAATATCTGGCAGAACATGGTCAAGGCAGTGTGAAGCGGGTCATATGGGCCGGTCCCAAGGCTGACTGGGATGACTACAAGACTTGCTTCGCAGATTGGCATGTCCAGGAGCAGAGCGCCGAGCTGGTTGGGGGAAGAGCATGGGAATTGATCGCTGTCGCAGACAAAGCTACGCCCTGAGACGATGCATCTCAACGTCAAAGGCTCGAGTGTCTCAGGGTCAATCGCCTCTGCGGCTAGAACTTCAAATTGGCATAGAACCTTGTCACTACTGAGTATGCCGATAGCTGCGCGACTCGCAGGTCATCCCCAGGTGCAAGCGATGTTCATGCCACGATGCTGCGTCGACCAATTGTTTGCGCACTCTTTGTCTCGTTGACCACAACAATGAGGTGGTCTTCTTTCGGCGGACAACAACAGAGTGAACTTCATTTTGATGTCAGGTTATCCTCCTTTCACTTGTGTCTTTGCTTGTCTGCCACGACTCAAGTAGGTTGCTTTGTGCCCCTGAGTACATGTGTGGCATCTTCTCGACTTTTGTGCATGTCAAGTGTAGCTCGTCTTAGTAAGACATTTCCTCACAGTACAGTATTACAGGCGTGCATACTGACGATATTTCAAAATCGATACACATACATTCTGGATCCCGCGAAGTCACAAACCATGGCCGCCGCTCTTCCAGGCCTCGCATTGCAAGCTTTTGCAGATCTATGGGGTCAACAACCCGAACTAGCAGCCGGTCTCTACGCTGTGGGTGCAGTTGCTGCTGCTGTGCCACGCTACGTCCCAACGTTTGAGCAAGCCAAGTTCTGGTGTCAAAAGCCTAGGCAGTCGACTAGACCTGTCGCTGGATCCATACCCGTCGCTAGCGAAGCACTTGGCACAGTCAGTGCGACATTCTCTCAAAATCCCCCGCCAGCCGTCGTTGTCATAACGCGATCTGCTTCTCCTCCGCTGGCTTCCGAAGCAATCCTGACATCTAGAGACCGTGTGGAACCTGAAGTATCGGATTCTTCCGCGCCATTCAATTCCGCCTATACTGACTCCGACTCTCCAGCTGTACGTTCTGTCACATCGACAGAGAGCAGCTCATTTCAAGCCCGACCCGCATCCAGCGCTACGGTTAAGACATCGCCGGATGTAGTCAACAAGGTCTTGGGAGCCGTGCCAGCGGAAACACCAAACATATCCTCCGATCATAACGCACCGAAACCATCCATCAAGACCTCCGTTTCGTTGATCGCCGCATCAGACGAAACAGCGGCAAGCTCATCGCGATGCCCTGTTAGATGGTCTGGTACTCAGACCTCAGCACAGTTGGATACATCCTCGGAGCCGGAAGGCGAATCTGCTAGTAACTCCGTTGATGCTGACTCATCCGCATCAGATAAAGAAGCCTCTAACTGTACAAACATGGTCTCTACAGTATTTTCGAACATGTCTTCGTATGGAATACCCACTCACGGAAATTTCACACCGGACGACCCACGGCTCTCCAACGAAGCGACAAAACAAACTGCTAGTGTTGCATACAGCAGTGTTACATCTATAGACTCTGGTGAATTTGGGCAAAAGCTTTCTCGGACATTATTCCAAGTGGTCGCCAATAACTTGCCTGCTGTGTCCAAGTCCTACAAGAAGACGGAGTCTCCCTCAAATGATGACAAGGATCGCAAACCTTCGTCAAAGACGACCTCCAGTCGATTACCATCTGAGCAGTTCCTATCTGAGACTTTGGATGATTTCTCCAGGCTTGGAGAACATCGCCCAGTCTTCACAACGTCAGTAGAGAGACAGTCCAGCGAACCACTCCACGCTTCGCCATTACTAGCGGAATCCGAAAGTATGTCCAGTTTTAAAAGCCGACATGCGTCTGAACAGAGCCATGTGGCACATCGTGCGGAACGAGAGCCTACTGCCTCATCCAACCACAACAACTTCATCAGCTGGTTAGACATTGTGCTGATATTAGTGCCTTCGATTCTCATCGCCACAAGCATAGGTCTTGCGGGCAATGATCCCTTGGACCAGGATCTATATGCCACTCTAGTGGCTACATTGTGTACAGTTGTCGTTGGGTGTCTCCCTTATCTCGATTTCCGTTGGCCGACCTTGCGGTACTCATTCCTTGCCATGTACAGACACTCTTTGGAATCCATCTCCTCCTTCATGGTATATCTTACAGGATTTGTTCGTCAATGGCAGGAAACTCTATCCGGAGTTTTGAGAAAGCAACATGCCGACCACGTTATCGCCGACCGGGTATCATATGCTGTTCTCATTGGGTTGGTGTTCATTGTCCTGTTGATCACGATTAACCAGATGATCACTCGACTGCCCCAACATGCAGAACTAACTCAATGGGAAGCAAATCGCCTTCGTCTGTACAAGGGCTTCAATGGCACCGTTGCCGCCTTGATTGTAGTTTGGTTCAGCGATTACGTCCAGGATTTCATCTTGGTCTTCACCACGACAGGTTTTATATACCTGCTTCATTCGTACTACGGACAGATACTGAGCTTTGCCTCTCGCTCAGTTTTCGAAAGCTGTAGGTTGGTAAAGGAGGCGATGTGGCCATATGTAGCAGTTTACGCCGCTGTCACCGCTACGGTATACCTTGCCAGCCATCCACAGCAAGTCTTCGAGTGCTTTAAAGGTATCAATGGCGGCGTGTCTCTGCCCATCAACCATTGTGCTATCGTGGTGAAATATGGGGCCCTCTCGATCGCTGTGCTTCTCATGCACATACCAATTGTTTCCCGTGGTCTTCGGATTATTCGAGCTCGGATTCAAGAGAGGTACAACCGCATCGCGCACGATCGTCATATTGCTCCATGGCACCCTACACTCGGAGGAGACCGCTTCTGGTTGTCGCTTACTATCATCGTTCTGGGCGCTGAGAAAGTGTCTGAAGTTATGACAGAATGGGCTGTTCCCACTCTCAAGACCGGTGCTATGTTGATCGTCACCCTGACTTTGGCACGTGTGTTGATGCCATTGTGTCCCATGCTTCTCAGCCGCATCTGGGACACTGTACAATCTTGCACAGCAGAACTATCAATGACGACCGCTCACGCAAGTAGAGAGGCGATGCTGACGACTTCTAAACGTGCTTTAACATTCCAAAGATGGTCAGTAGGACTACTGACGCGCATGATATCCGACTCCGTTTCAAACACTTGGGCGATGGTCTCGCTGGCCCTTGGAAAAATTTCGACGAATTCAAGATTCTTCTACAACACAAACATTGAACCTGTCGTAGTTTACATTGATCTGAGCTGCCATAGCAACTGGTGTCAAGGCCGAGCTTGGCGGTGGGTTCCGCGCGCCATAGCCATTGTCTTGGCCACTGTCCTTTGCACCGCAGGATGGGTCATCGCCGCCAGAGCATACCCCGAACATAAGGTTCGTTCATGCCTAAGCTTCGCTGTGAGCTTCATGGCGGTTTATATCCTAGGCACCTTCGGAGCTCTGGGTTGCACGCAAGACTACATCATCGTTCTGATAACCATTCTTGCCATACTAATACACCTCCCGCTTGAGATTCAGGCACCTACCAATGAAACACCTGCTAACGTAGCACTTGTCGATGAAACACCTATCGACGAAGTACTTGCTGCTGATGAGCTGCTTCTCGATGTCATGCCGGCGGCTGAAGACCCGGCTGTGGAAGCACCCCCTAACCCCCCAGCCAGACTGGCGATGAGTGAGCCTGGGTCTGTCGCTCTCCCTTTGCCTTCTGGATGGTGGTGGCAGTCAGTGATAGATTGGTTCCGCATTAACAATGCAGCGCGAGCAGCAAAAGAAAGGGCCATCGAAGAGGCTAGGGTTGCTGCAGAGCAAGAGAAAGCGAGTTTCCGATCGCAAGTTGAAATCACAAGGCAAGATCAGCCCTTAATTCCCACTGATACCGAGTATTTACAGAGGCTTAGAGACTTGATATCTGGAACGAATACTACTCAGCTGCCGAGCAACGAGGATGAAACACAGACAACCAGAAAAGCGTGGAACACTACTCAGCCGTTTCGACCAATCTACATGTATACTGAGCGGGAGTATCAGGCTGCTTTGCGCGGAGAGATGCCTGCGACAGCAATATCAGAAGCTACCTTGAGGCCGCTTGCTGAGTCTGTCCCGACCCCTCTCGCTCAAGATTCAGCGGTTTCTGTGGTTACCAATCTTTCGATTCTCGCTTCCGCACTTCCATCTGCGACTACATCCGTACCTGCTCCTCTGTTCACTCCTGCTACGCCTGCCGCACCTGCTCCTCAGACCACAACTATTCTTTCGACCACGTCTTCTCCAGTCTGAGCCGATTCATCATACCCAGCGACTTCTTCCAGTTCTCTGTTTGCATCTGCTCCAACGGCAACACCTGATGTTACGCAAGAGCGCATCGTCAGCATAAATGAAATGCCAACAGAGGTTGATAATCCAGATGCATTCCCTATCCTCATGGCAAGCTCGTCAGACTCCAGACCGCAAGGGGATTGTAATCATGAGACCAGTACCCCAATCGCAACCACGACGACGCCTGCGGTCTTAGACAGAACACCTTTCCACGAGCTTGCCTTCGCGCCCGTGACTGGGCTGGCCGAACCTGGTATGCCGGCCATGGATCCGGGTAGCGAGCAGGGATCATCAAGTCTTCCAAACCCTACGGTCTCAGCATCTATTGTCCAGAGTGCTGAGCCATCTCCCGGTCCAAGCAAGTCACTGGACGAAGACAAGCTTGCTGGCGAGCTGGGGCATACCGGTACAGAAGATAGGATTGGTTTTGTGGAGAACGCTCAGGCGGATGGTCAACAGCAAGGCCGACAACATAATGAGGGAGACAGCGACGATGAAGAAGAATTTAGCTCAAGCGGTGGCGTAACTGGTCTCGATGACAGAACCTTTGAGGAAGAGCCCATAGACGAAACTGAAGGACTAGACGATGAAGATTTGGCGGCAGCTAAACAGCTGCACGAGGAGATGGAGAGTGGAGCTAAACGAAATGAAGCCATTACTTCGGTACAGGCGGCCTCCGATGAAGCACCTCCGCTTACCGACAACTGCGATGATAACGAGCAGACAGGAACTAAAACGGAACAACCGGTTGAAAGGACTCTCATGGATGTGGATCCGGTTATAATACCCTCAACTGCTGGAGACGGCTTTCAAGACGAGCATGGTAATGTGATCGACACACCTATGAGTGGTGTTCCGGAAAATGGTGCTGATATGTTGGAGCTGAAAGTCTTGTCAGCAAATTCTGGAGACGATATAACAATGGGAGGTACAGATAACGAAGAGGCTTCTGATCGGGGCGGAGGAAATGGTGATGAACCTGAGGAAGAAGATGGAGGAACTGGTGGGAACCGGCCTACTTCTGACAAATCATCTGGAGATGGTGAAAAACTTGACGCCAATAAACCATCACCTGTAGCCCATCCGTCGATATCGATGGGTGACATGGTAGGGTGTTCTTCGAGTGGAGAGGGCATTCACGGTGAGATCGTTCTCGACACCCAGATCAGCAATGACGTTCATACCTCCGATAACAAACTTGAATCGAACGACCCGAAGAATGAAGATGGCGGCGATGATAGCAGCGATTGTTCTGAGCCACATGGACGTCTTCAGGCATCCACGGTTGGTGGGACTACTTCAGCGGCACCATTCTCCAACGCTGGCGGAGCCATTGCTGCCGCTGCGGATACTACCATGATGGAAAACGACGAAGACAGTGAAATGATTGATGTAGCTATCATAGGCGAAGCCGAGATGGGCAATGCTGGTTGCAATGCATCTGCATCAGCGCAATTCAACACTACTGGATTGCTGAAAGCGATTCAAGCCTCTCAGAGTGCAGACAGTCAACCAAATGAGGGTTTTACGACTCCATCTGGTATGGAGGGAGGGCAAGATCATATCACTGACGATGATGATGACTGGGACAGCATCTACGCTAGTGCCAATGGTCATGTTTCCTCTCCCAACATGCCGAGATCTTCGACTGCGCAAGACCCTCCTATCGATCCGTCGGGTACATACAGCCCATTTTCGAATGTAAGCTCCGGTGACTCAGACGGAAATGTCTCTTCATCTCATCAGATCGATGACTTCGGAACTGAACAGCTTGCACAGATTGAGGCCACGAAGAAAGATAAACAGATGCAAATAGATGTACAAAGAGATCTTGGTTTGCCTTTGAATGGATACGTGCAACTACCAGGTATCAGAAACCAGAGTCATGATGACATTCGTAGAGCCGATGACAAGCACGGAGATCTTACCGCAGGGATTATGAGGATCGAATACAACAACCATGACACCGACTATCAACAGACACACGGTATCGACCACGACTTTGAGACCTCACCAGATACTTCCCCAGGTGATGTTCAGCTCCCGACTGCCGTCGACGATGAAACCAATACCGATACCGATGGTCTCAATTGGACGGACATCAGGCCCAAAACGCGCCTGGTGCAGCTCTGGGAAGACAGACAGATCGTCGACAACCCCGATTACCCACCTCATCGATCCGCGGGCATGAGGCCATTAGAGACAACATACGGGCAACCATGCCAAATCTTTCGAAAAGTCGACATGGCAGCATATGAGTTTTTCGGCGAGAATCACGAAAACTTCCAATATGCCCAAGAAGGGGTCGATTGGTTCCATCCTGAAGCCGAAGGTGCCGAGCCCCGAGACGAACTTGAAGGGGAAGTTGGGGAAGAGAACAATATTGCTGCAAATGAAGTAGAAGGTCGCGTGGATGACGATCTCAGCGCAAGAGTCGCTGCTTCCAAAACTAGATCCAATGCCGCTTTCCGTTTCGACTACTCTGATAGTGAATCAACGTTGTCAGATCCACCTGACAGCACCGACCTTGATACGATTGAAGCGAACTTGCTAATGGAGGAAATGGATCGCAAGATACCGGTATTGAAGAATGGAGGTAGAGAGCTTATCGATAACTCTGCGCCAGTCAGCGAAGAAGCTTACCCCAGTAAAAAGGGGAATAGCGTTAGCGCATCCTTACCTGAAGACGATGGTACTGAATCCGATCTGATAATCACTGACGCGACAAGGGAAGAAGCGGCGAGATTTGGCTGCACAACTGACAGTCAGATTCTGGACTTTATGGAGAGCATCGATCGACCAGAAAAGCGAGAGGGTGGTAGATTTTTGACACCGAAGTCTCGGAAAGATCGGAAAGGCATTAGTACGGGATCTTCCACGTCCTCAGCCGTCATGTTCTCGCCTCTACAAGCTCCAGCCCAGCAATCGATGCCGAAAAAGCGCTACAACGGCCCAGTATCTTTAAACTTCGATGAAGGTGACGTCCAGCCTCGACTCAAACCAGCACCTCCTATAACCAAAAATCTTCTCGAAAAGATGGCGGACTTCAACTCGGATCCGGTAAAGCGGGCTGCATTACAAGATATGGCAAACAAGGTTGGTGACACGTCGAAGATTCAATCACCGGCTTGGACGTCTGCAGTCGCTACTAATAACAGTCCCTTCGCATCGAAGTTCCAAGATGCATCAAATTCGCCCCGATTGCAGAAGCCAAATTCCACTTCGCCATCGTCCTATCCCAGACCATCGATATCATCTAGTGGTTACGACAGCATCCGCGCCTCGTCGCTCCCTTTCGATCCGTCAAAGCCACGTCCGTACGTACCAGAAGGCTTCGATCCAAGCGTTTTGGATAGGTTGAACAGCACGAATCCTTTTCGTCGATCGTCGAGTACCAACGCGTCGACGCCATCTTATCTCCAACGTGATGCTATTGTCTCTCCGACCAGGAGGCTAGGTTATCGACCCATGAGGCTACCGGAGACCACATTGTCGACGTCGGATGATCCGTTGATAAGGAGTTCCGCTCACAATCCTTTAGACACCTCGATAGGAATGGCTGCTCCACCAGTAAACCCACCAAGTTATGATTCTCTACAGCCTGCAGCAGGCATGGCGTCTGAAATCTCGTCAGTGGGTTCGGTGTCTTATGACCACATGCAGCCTTCTGTAGGTTACACTGCCCAGCCAGCTATGAGCGATGCAAATGAATTATCAAATGATTCTCCGAGAAGCGCACACCAATCATCAGCCCTTCCAACTACTACAACAATAGATCCAAACAGGATGGTTGACATCGATAGTGACCCATGAGCTCTGCTGTCAGCCATGAAGGATGGTACTTTGGAATATGATTATGCAGACACGACTGGATCTCACGAGGATGTAGCATCACCTTCAACTGAAATTACTGGAAGTAAAAACCTGGACATGGAGCGAGCTTCAAGCACTGCGTCGACGCGATCTAATGCGAAGAGCGATCGTGCAAGCAATCGTGCTAGCAACCATAGCAGTGATCATGACGGCAATCATAGAAGCAACAATGACCGCATTTACGTTGACAAAGGAAACGAAGACGATGAGTGCTGTGATGGCAATGACAGCTACCATGACGACAATTATGGTGATGTGCCTCAAGAGGAAGCTACATTGATCATCCCCGGAGAAACTTCACAGCCGAACAATTAAGCGGGAAAATTGCGAGATGACGAGTGAATGGAGGCTTAAGGCGATTTCAAGAGGACCAGCATGTTGCAGGTGACAACAACGATATCCAAATGAACGACTGTAGCCTACTCATAGACACGGACAACTCTCCTCAGTCTCCTTTTCATGAGTGTAAGCCAGATAGCCTATGTTTGATAACCGAGTGATGCTAGTCTTCTTAGTGGTAGCTGACTAGATCCAGTTCAGAAACCAGCTAGAGGAATGAACCATGCCTCAATGAACGGGCCTACTTCTTTGGATTATATAACTTCTTCAGTAACCAGCCGCACACCATCTGCTACAGTCAATCACGGTGGAATCAGTTATAAACTTACCCAAGAGCAGGGAATGAAAGGTTTTGAGAAACGATACAGACTATGATGACTCCACAAAAAGACAAAATGATGTAAAGGGCTCCCGCCACGTTACAATAATGAGCTGCGAAAGCGACAATTGTAGAGATTTTGCGTTCGAAGCTCTTACAATTCTCGCGGCAGAAGAGAAGAAGTAGAGAGACAACCATTCAGGTAGCTGATTCAAAAAGCAATGAAAGATTAGCCAGTAAAAGGTAGACGACTTGACGACGTGGCACAATAGAAGCTACCAATCAAACCCTCGGCAGAACGGGCATCTCGGGATCATAGTCATGTCGCGCTTGTCGACCAGAAAGACGTATCACACAGCCCATCAGCGTTTTTTCCGGTATCGGCGATCCGGTACGAGATCTGGTACCGAGGTCTGCCTACCCAGTATCTCCATATCTGAAGTGCAAGTCCTTAGATCCGTACAGCGGTGGCCCTGAGGATGAGGATAACATGTGGGAGGGCGAAGGTAGTCTTCGCCCCCACGAACATCAAATGGTTTCAGCGTCTGCTTACTATTCTTCAACCAAGGAGGGTGTGTGGGTCAAGTTGGATCATATGGCACAGCCAATCTACGGTGACCCATTGCTTCCAAATTTTGGACAGCAGTATCATAATGACGACTCAGCGCGAGACGTTTTGTATCCAGGTGGCGCAGAAAAGACGGTACGAACTAACAGTTAAAAGCGTATTTCGGAACACAAAGTTGTAAGCCCCAGGTTGACTATTACCTTATGCTTGCAGACTTTTATGGATACAGTGGGCTCTATGTCAGTGGTTTGGCATCCTTTGGGATTTTTTGAGATCTGTTGGTCGCAAAAATGTGGTCCGATTGCGGGATTAATTCTACACCATATTTCTCCTTCGCGTCGAGCTGGCAACATTGGAAGAGAGGCTAGCTCATGTGGTAGTACCGTTGCCTTTGAAGAAGGAGCCATCTCATTTTGTTATTGGTACCTGCCACAACCCTTAGCGTACTTGATATATAGTCAGCATCCTCCGTAGCATCAATCCATCAATCCATCACTCTTATACTCCAACGGCCTTCCACCCATCAACAGCATCATAGCTTTGTACTCACCTTTTCCGTTGAGATCAATCATCACTCCGCAATGAAATCCATACTCCTCCTCCTCCTCCTCCTCCTCAGCTTCTTCGCGCTCTTCGCTACCGTTGCTGTTGGTACAGATTGGAAATACCAAGAGGGTGGTAAACAGCATGACAGAGGGTACAGACAAGGGGATTGGGGCGAATGCGGGCAGTGCCATCGACACTACTGGGCGTGCTACACAGTACGTATCTAATCTTATTCTGAAGCCTTTTCGTGTCCGATTTAAGGTTGTTAATCATTTCCAACAGGACTGCACCAACGGAAAGGAGTATGGAAACGAGCATGGGAACGACCTCCGTTATCCCAACCAGGAATGCCGCTCACTCTGCCAGCAATGGGCCGAATCGAGCGTACATTGGTGCACGAAGCATCAATGCAAGCTCCATACCGGGAAATGGGGAGAGGACGAATGGCATAGTCAGGTACTTGATCACCAGAAAGCAACAGTGTGGAGGGTTTGGCTAACTTCAACGTTCCTCAAGCTGCATGGATAATGAGTACAAAGACCACCGGTAATTCGAAGCCACCGATGCAGAGAGACAGGGATGCAACATGGTTCACAAGGTTAGCCACCTAGATATGCTTGCAAAGAGTTTATGGCTAGGAAGCATGCACCTATTAATCGAAAGAGGCGGGATGTTGTAGCTCTTGCTTTCTTCACGATTCATCTTTGATGGTCTTCTGTATCTAGTGATGCGACTTGAGAATTAAATGGAGGCGCTCTCTCAATCCATAAGAATAATGCGCGCATCTGGTGACGGTCATTTGCAATGACGAGAAATCTTGGAACCATCGACCACACTAATTTTCTCACATCCAATCTCTCTTTGAAACCGCTCCTCCATCGACAGCTTACAATCGCCACAACTGCTCCAAGAAAATACCACAGTGATCAGAATAGCGATACCATCATATCATTCACTGTCTTTGCATTCAAGGGTAAACCGCCTATGCCAATATGATAAACTTGTTGAAGGTTCTGCTGCAGATTCCGTTATTGATCCACAAAAGAACAGGTGCTAGTGGGCGTTTTCGAGATTTGGATGAGTGGTCTTGCAAGCTCACAACTTCGGGGCTTGTTAGTCAAGGTTTTAGATATCAATTCAAATGCTCAACGTATGCTTTCCAAATGTGGACAACGAGGCTATTATGATATATATGACTTAAGCGACCTTACGTGCCTTACACTATCGAGAAGCAGAAGATAACTATGACGTGTCTGATACGCAGACGATAACATGTTGCTGATGTAAAACCCCGCAATAATCTATTGATTTGTAAGAACTCCAGGAACATTCGTATGATAGCACTCCTCTACAACCGATCTCCAGTATCGTGATACAAACCAATTAGCATTGAAATCGGCTTTATTTTATTTGGAGCAAGGGAGCACAGGTATCATCTCAACATCTTCAAGACACATTACTGCTTAGATATACGTCGACATTACTAGTCCTGTGTCTGTATCTCGCCACCTGTAGTTCAATCGGTCGGCGCCACTGTCCTTACGAATTCTTGCCCACTATGGAAGTCAGTCCACCCACAAAGCTAGCGGCAGCATGTGTTAAAATCTGCACACTCCCTTTCACCTCTCGCTCTTGTTCATCGACTTCAAACCATTGCGCCATCTCTGCTTATCCTCAGAGCCGACATAGATCACCCAAAGCTCATTCTCGTTATCCAAACCGCACCCCAGAGCCGACATGAAGCTCATCACCGTTTTCATGGCGGCGCTTGGCTCCACAGTCCTTGCCAACAAAGATCCTGTCGACAAGGCACCCTTTTGGCATAGTTGCAACCAGTGCGGATACGAGTGGAACGATTGCCTGCTCGTAAGCCCCCCTCACACATACTCATCCACTATCTCTATTAGCTCACTAACTATGATCAAGCGACACAACCCTACTCGTTCGCCATACCTCGATCCATTTTGGGATGCCGCTTGTGCGGAAGAGCTCTGCAACAACGACGACGACCACCTAGGCTGGTGGTGCTGGCACAATTGCTATTTCCATCAGGGTTCCTGTTTTGCGTATGGCCGAATGACTGATAAAGGGGGGAAGTATGAGGATAAGGGATTTTCTCGTGGCGAATGAAAGCTAGACTTCTCACGCTGTAGGTGCATAGGTAGATGTTATAGAAGAGTGCCAATCACAAATAGCTGACCAAATACATCTACCAAAGAGATGGCCTTGAGTACAGGTGACCGCAAACAACACAAATGAAACCCAATCTCTAGGCAACCACCGGTCACTTACCGCTCACTCACCTTGCTGTGCTTTTCTCAATGAAGCCTCGTCGACAACGCTGCGAGCCCGCTTGTTTGCCTAACGCGTCGCTGCTCTCTCTCACCCATCCACCAAGTATATATTTCTGCGATCTTGCCTTCCATTTCTCTCCTCCAACTCCACCATCAACTCGATATTCAGGACACAGTTTACACTTTATCACAACCAATTGAACATCAACCACAACAACAAGCTTGCCAACATGAAGCTCACTGTCCTCGTTCTAGCAGCCGTCGCCACTGTCGCCTTTGCCGGTGGTGGTAGTAAGAAGAACGACGACGCTCTCTGCGCCGCGTGCAGGGACGTGTACATGCCTTGCAAGCATGTAAGTAAACACTTTCACATGGAAGCACTAGTGCACATTCTACACAGAAAGCTAATTGTATAATAGAAATGCGATACATCTGATCGTACCGTGCTTTGCGAAACCTATTGCGAACTTGAGGTGTGTGATCTCAAGCCTAAGGGTTTTGATAAGCCGTGCCACCCAACCTGCATCTATCCCAAATGCAAGAACAGGCCGTAAGTTCTTCTGGACAACCATGACGCACTCGCTGACTCAAAGGTTAGCGGCCATGACGAGAACTAGAGTACTCAGCGATCAACATTCACCTCCAAACGATAACGAGTGGTGCGCACGGAACTGGCCAACACTGAGGGTGAGATGAAGAACGATGGATGCTGAATATGTTCTGCAATTGCGGGTATGGGAACAGGAGCAAGGACTGGACTAAGGAACACGATACTTGGTCGTCCGTAATGGTAGATTAGATGATATATCAATCATGACTTTCTAATGACTGAGCTCTTGACTTTGAAAGTGACTGAGTCAACCAATCGAGAAAGATGCCTCTTGCTGATTTGGCAAGGCCACTTTGATTTTTGTCTACCGCGAGCTTCAACTCAGCTGGTAACTCACTAATTGCTTTGCATTTATCGTCAGAATGTCCTCTAGTATTGGATTCTTGACATGGGAGGACGAAGCTTGAGCGCTACTATCACATTTCCCTTACCGCGAAAGTGTACCGTTGAGCCTCTACTGAGTACATAGCATCTATCGATTATAAGTGCTTATGGAATTCTCATTATATGTACTACTTGCTACACCGTCGCCGCTTGCAGATTCAATCACTGATACCGCGGTGATTAGAGATCAGGGTTGAGTACGTAGAATCCAAGAGCAGCCACATATCCTCTTCCTCCTCTGTGTCATTGCTCAAATTCCTTGTCTGAGATGTGATCTCCAAGTCTCCTTCGCATTGATAGCATATGGTATGGCTCTAGGTAACTCATTGCAGTTGATCATCACCGCCTTCGTCCTTTCTGCTAGCAATTTGTCGGGATATCCGAACATTGAATCCGTCATCAGCTTGTTTCGAGCAATCCCCACAGCTATCCTTGCTCGATACTGTTTAAACCATTTGAGCCAGCCGCGCTTCGACCGCTAGCAACCGTTTCACTATGTACGTTGTCGCACAGATCACTACCTTTCCACTGTTGTGTAACAATTCTTTCACCTGCTCGATGCCTAACCGCAGCCTCACCTCTTCTAGCATACATCTACCACTACTTTGTCTTCTCTCTTTTCTTCTAATCCGCGCCAGACTATCTCCTCAATTCCGTCGAACAGCCATCGTATCCCACATAACCAAATTACTTCATTAAATTCAACACCATGAAATTCGCAACCTCCATCCTCACTCTCGCCCTCGCTGCCCTCACCGTGGCCACTCCCCTCGCCAACCCCAGCCCGGTTGCCGATCCCGTCGCCGCACCCCAAGTCACCCCTCCACCAGTCGACAAGCCCAACTGCCGGGACTGCGACAACAACTTTACCAAGTGCCGTCTTGTAAGCACATCCTTTCCATATCCCCCTCCTTGCTCCACTTTGTACTTCTTACTAATAGAAACTTGCCAAATAGTCCAAGTCATGCTGGTTCAACCCTCAGGCTTGTGACCAGACTTGCCGTGCGGATACCTGCCGCCTGTTTGACGGATTCTGCAAGGCCAACTGCGGCTACACAAACTGCTAGACGGCTGGTCAAACTGCCGGTAACGCATGACTATAAGCTGCTGAAGGTCGGAGATGCAACAGCTGGTACGATTGCCATTTAGGAAAACAAAAGGTTCTTGACAACAGTCTTTAGTGGCGGTTTTCGGCCGGCGGTGGATGGTGATGGTTCTGCTATGGGGATGTTGAACATGGGATTAGCGTTCATGGATGACTTGAATGGATATGAGATAGAGATTGGCGTTTCCTGATAGGCCCTCGCTACAGTCCGTGCGCACCCAACGAGCCAGTTCAGTCAACGAGCCACCCCACCAAGATCAGACGACAAAAAAGATAAGGTTATTAAGCCACCTACA
>Ga0265797_10001400_pt1 | contig 42312 bp, 34 predicted proteins | sample P2T30metagenome_FD_192433 | JGI IMG/M metagenome (GOLD analysis project Ga0265797, IMG submission 192433) | Plant litter microbial communities from East Loma Ridge, Irvine, California - P2 T30 | ecosystem: Environmental > Terrestrial > Plant litter > Unclassified | place: USA: California...
CGGCCAGCGCCACGCCCGGCACAGCCGGCGCCGCACCGGCCACCGGCGCCGAGCCGCGCAGCCCGCAGGCGCTCAATGCGGCGAATGTGCCGGTCAAGAGCGAGAAGCACGGCACCGCGCGGCCCAGCGAAGACGTCAAGCGCGCGCCAACCCAGGCCCAACCGAAGAATGCGTCGCCGACGGTCAACAAGCCGGGCGTGCCCGAGAACATCAACAAGCCATGAACATCAACATCGGGAAACGCCAGTCATGAAAATGGGAAGCATGCCGGTCGCTATCATCATGGGGCGGCGCGCGGTCGAGCACCGCTGGGGCACGATGGACAGCTGGAGTGCGGTCGGCGTGGTGCCTGACCGTGGCAATCTGGCGCCGCTGCAGATCCTCAGCCAGAGCCCTGAACGCGACTACTACCTGGTGTCGGGGCTCGAGCTCGAACTGCACACCGACGAGAACGACGGCTACTACGAAAACTGCATCGCGCCCGAGTCCAAGGTGTTCGTGCTGTGGCGCATGGAAGATGGCCGCGCCATGCCGGCGCGCGCCTCGGTCAGCTACGTCGAGGGCACGCGCATGTTCGATTCGGGCGAATCGGCCGACGGCGTGGCGATGCCGGCCGAAATCTATACCTGGGTCGCCAGCTACCTGCGCGACAACTACACGCCGCGCGTGCGCAAGGGACGCCAGCACGGATGAGCGCGCCGACCATGCCAGAAGAAGGCTTCCTGCGCCGCTGGGCGCGGCTCAAGGCGCATCCGGTCGAGGCGCCGGCGGCGACCGATGCCGATGCGCCGGTGCCGACCGATGCCGATGCGCCGGCGCCGCCAGCGCCGCCAGCCGCAGTCGATGCCCCGCGCATTGAGGCCGACGACCCGCGCCAAAGCCCGGCGCCGACGCTCGACGATGTCGCGCAGCTAACCCGCGAGTCCGACTATTCCGCCTTTGTCGCGCAGGGCGTGGACAAGACGGTGCAGCGCATGGCGCTCAAAAAACTGTTCGCCGATCCGCACTTCAACGTGATGGATGGCTTGGACATCTATATCGACGATTACAACAACGTCGCGCCGCTCACTGCCGGGATGCTGGCCTCGCTCAAACATGCGCCCGGCGTGCTGTCGAAGCTGTTCGGCGAGGAGGAGCAGGACCAGGAAGACCAGCAGAATCAGCAGAACCAGGAAGACGAGACAGAGCAGGGCGATGCCGCCGCGCCTGCCCTCGCGCACGTGGCGCACGATCCGGACGGCGCAACGCCGCCACCACAACAACAAGGGACCCCATGAACATCCGCTTCACCGACGGCGCCGCGCCCGACCCGATCCAGGACGCGCGCGACGCCGTGGCGCGCCAGGCCGCATTGACGGCCATGCGCAGCTTCCCCGAGTTCGAGCCGGCCATGACGGTCGGCTACCGCTCGTCCGGCCGCACGCTGATCGTCGGCGCCGCGGCAGGCGCGCTGCCGCTGGCCGAGCGCCTGGCCACGGTGCTGCCGGTCACGGTGCTGCTGCTCGACGAACCCGATGGCGCGGCGCGCATCTTTCCGGTGTTCGCGGCGCGCACGGTGGCCGTGGCCGGCTGGCTGGGCGCGTTCGAGGCGCGCTGGCAGGCCCCCGGCCAGGCGGTCGGCGGCGGCAAGTTCGACCTGGTGCTCGACCTGTGTCCGGCACGCCTGATCGACAGCCACCAGAGTCCGCACGGCTACTACGCGCCGGGGCCGGACGCCGGTGCGCGCGAGCAGGCAGTGCTGGCGCTGCTCGATATGGTGGGCGACTTCGAAAAGCCGAAATACTTCAACTACAACGAGCGCATCTGCGCCCACAGCCGCAACGGCATCGAGGCCTGCAGCGCCTGCATCGATATCTGCTCGGCCAAAGCGATCGTCGGCGACGGCGACAAGATCAAGGTCAATCCCTACCTGTGCGCCGGCTGCGGCGCCTGCGGCACCGTGTGCCCGACCGGCGCCATGCGCTACGCCTATCCGCCGGCGCCGCTGACTGGCAAGCGCATGGCCGCGGCGCTGCGCGCTTTTCGCGACGCCGGTGGCGCGCAGCCGGTGCTGCTGCTGGTCGACGCGCGCGGCGCCGAACTGCTGGCGCAGCTGGGCGAGGCGCTGCCGGGCCGCATCCTGCCGTTCGAACTGCAGCACGTGGCCGCCACCGGCATCGACGTCTGGCTGGCCGCGCTGGCGTATGGCGCGGCGGGCATCGCGATCCTGGCCGCCGGCGACGTCGCGCCGCAATACGTCGACGCACTGAGCGAACAGATGACGATCGGCCAGGCCGTGCTCGATGGCCTCGGCTACGCCGGCCCGCACTTCCAGCTGGTCCAGACCGGCAGCGCGGACGCCGCCCAGGAACTGCTGCTGGCGCTGCGCCACGCGCCGCGCGGCGCCATCTGCAGCACGCCGGCCACTTTCCACCTGGCGCTCGAGAAGCGCAACACGCTCGACTACGCACTCGATCATCTGCACCGCCATGCGCCGCAGCAGCCGCTCCATATCGACCTGCCGCCGCGCGCGCCGTTCGGCACGCTGGCCGTCAATGCCGCCACCTGCAGCCTGTGCATGTCGTGCGTCGGCGTGTGTCCGGCCAATGCCTTGCAGGACGGGCAGGGCGAGCCGCAGCTGCGCTTCATCGAAAAGAACTGCGTGCAGTGCGGCCTGTGCGCCAACACCTGTCCCGAGAACGCGATCACGCCCGTGCCGCGCATGTCGTTCGCACCCGAGCGCATGAAGGCAATCGTGCTCAACGCTTCGCAGCCGTTCCACTGTATCCGCTGCAACAAGGCGTTCGGCACGCTGCACATGGTGCAGAACATGCTGGGCCGGCTGGCCGGGCATCCGGCGTTTGCCGCCAATCCCGAGCGCCTGCGCATGTGCGGCGACTGCCGCGTGATCGACACCATGGTGCCGGCCGAGGAAATGACGGTGACAAGCTTGAAGCGACGCTAGAGATAAGCGTCCGGCGTCGCATAAACGGTGGCAGAATGGTCGAAAAGGCATTCACACGACCGGAGACACCATGACGCCACAGCAGCGCTTTGTGCAGGCACGCGACTTTCTTCAGCAGCACCGCCTCGACTACGACACCGCGGTACGCGATTACCGACAGCCCGAACTCGACCAGTTCAACTGGGCCATCGATTATTTCGACCACCAGGCCAGGGACAACCAGACCGCGGCCCTGTGGGTGGTCGAGGAGGACGGGAGCGAACGCAAGATATCGTACGCCGACATGGCCTCGCGTTCGGGCCAGGTGGCCGAATACCTGCGCAACCGCGGCGTGCGGCGCGGCGACCGCGTGCTGCTGATGCTGCCCAACCGGGTCGAGCTGTGGGAAATCATGCTGGGCGCGATCAAGCTCGGCGCCGTGCTGGTGCCAACCACGATGCTGCTCTCCGGCGCCGACCTGGCCGACCGCATCGAGCGCGGCCAGGTCAGGCACGTGGTGGCGCAGGCGTCCGAGGTCCACAAGTTCGAGGGCTTGCCCGGTGCGCATGCCTCGTGCTTCACCCGCATCGCCGTCGGCGGCGCGGCGCCGGGCTGGCACGACTACGATGACAGCCACCTGGTGCCCAGTGTGTTCGTGCCCGAAGGCGTGACGCTGGCGAGCGACCCGCTGCTGCTGTACTTCACGTCCGGCACCACGGCCAAGCCCAAGCTGGTGCTGCATACCCATCAAAGCTACCCGGTCGGCCACCTGTCGACCATGTACTGGATCGGGCTGCAGCCCGGCGACGTGCACTGGAACATCAGTTCGCCCGGCTGGGCCAAGCACGCCTGGAGCTGCCTGTTCGCGCCCTGGAACGCGGGCGCCACCGTCTTTGTCTACAACTACGAGCGCTTCGCCGCCGGCGCGGTGCTCGACACCATCGCGCGCTGTGGCGTGACCTCGCTGTGCGCACCGCCGACCGTGTGGCGCATGCTGATCAAGGAAGACCTGCGCGCCTGGCGCACGAGCTTGCGCGAGCTGGTCGGCGCCGGCGAGCCGCTCAACCCGGAAGTCATCGAGCAGGTCGAACGCGCCTGGGGCATCCGCATCCGCGATGGTTTCGGCCAGTCCGAAACCACCTGCCAGATCGGTAACTCGCCCGGCCAGCCAATCAAGCCGGGATCGATGGGACGGCCGTTGCCGGGCTACCGCATCGCGCTGCTCGACGTCGACGATGCGCCGGCGCCAGAAGGCGAGATATCGGTGCAGCTGGCGGCGCGCCCGATCGGCCTGATGGCCGGCTACGAGGGCGACGCGGAGAAGACGCGCGACGTCATGCGCGCCGGCCACTATCACACCGGCGACACCGCCACGGTCGACGCCGACGGCTATTATTTTTATGTCGGCCGCAACGACGACGTGTTCAAGTCGTCCGACTACCGCATCAGTCCATTCGAACTCGAGAGCGTGCTGATCGAGCACCCGAACGTGCTGGAAGCGGCGATCGTGCCCACGCCCGATCCGCTCCGGCTGTCGGTGCCGAAAGCGTTCGTGACCCTGCGCGCCGGCGTGGCGCCGAGCCGCGAGATGGCGGCCGAACTGTTCGCGTTTACGCGCGCGCGCCTGGCGCCCTACCTGCGCATTCGCCGCATCGAGTTTCGCGAGCTGCCCAAGACCATCTCGGGCAAGATCCGGCGCGTCGAGTTGCGCCGTGAAGAAGCGGGGCGGGGGCCAGGCGCCCAGTCGGCGCCGGGCGGCCAGGACGAATACCGCGAAGAGGATTTTGGCGCCTGAAGCGGTTCGCCATAATGTGCGGCCCGCAGCGCGCGACAAGCGCCATAATGGACGACCTATCAATTTTCGTCGCAAACCCCGTCATCGATGACCACCACAAAAAGCGCCACCAAACAAGCCGACAGCAACCCCCTGATCGAGGTGCGCCGTTCGCCGGTGCACGGCAACGGCGTCTTTGCCCGCAGCGCCATCCCCGCCGGCCAGCGCATCATCGAATACAAGGGTGAGCGCATCAGCTGGGACAAGGCCACCGAGCGCGCCGCCGCAGCGGGCGGCCCGATCAACCACACGTTCTATTTCACGCTGGCCGACGGCCGCGTGATCGATGGCGGCCGGCGCGGCAACGATGCACGCTGGATCAACCACGCCTGCTCGCCCAACTGCGAAGCGTTCGAGGACGCAGGCAAGGTGTATATCCACGCCATGCACGACATCGACGAGGGCGATGAGCTGAACTACAATTACGCCCTGATCTACGACGAGCGCCACACGCCGGCTCTTAAAAAGCTGTTCGCCTGCCGCTGCGGCACGCCAGGCTGCACCGGCACCATGCTGGCGCCGAAGAAACGCAGCCGCAAGCCGGCCGCAGCCTGAACCTGGTGTGGATTGCAGCGCGGCTGCGCGCTGCACCACGCCGTCCGCCACCCTGGAGTCTTGATGAAACCTGTCGTCCGCAGCCTGCTTGAAACCGATCTGTACAAGTTTACGATGTGGCAGGCGCTGATGCACAGCCATCCCGGCGCCACCGGCGAATATGATTTCCGCTGCCGCAATGAGCCGGCCTATCCGCTGGCCGAACTGAAAGACGACGTCGAGCGCGAGCTCGATCACCTGTGCGGCATGATGTTCAGCGAAGACGAAGTGGCCTACCTGCGTGGCCTGCGCTTCATCAAGAGCGACTTCGCCGACTTCCTGACCCTGTTTCGCTTCCAGCGCAAGTTCATTCAAGTGAGCACCGACGGCCCGCACCTGCGCATCCACGCCAGCGGCCCGCTGGTGCATGTGATGGGCTTCGAGATCTTTGTGCTGTACATCGTCAACGAGCTGTACTTCCGCCGTTTCGACCAGCAGGCCGCGATCACCGAGGCGCGCCTGCGCCTGCGCCAGAAGATCGACGAACTGCGCGCCTTCGGCGAAGAACCGGCGCGCGCCAACCCGTTCGAGTTCTTCGACTTCGGCGTACGCCGCCGCTTTTCCGGCGAGTGGCACGACGAAGTGGTGCAGACCCTGGCGCGCGAGTTGCCGACATATTTCAAGGGCACCTCGAACGTCTACCTGGCGTACAAATTCAAGCTCACGCCAATCGGCACCATGGCCCACGAATACCTGCAGGCGCACCAGGCCTTCGGCACACGCCTGCGCGATTTCCAGAAGTCGGCGCTCGAAGACTGGGTGCAGGAATACCGCGGCGACCTGGGCACGGCGCTGACCGACGTGGTGGGCATGGACGCCTTCACGGCCGACTTCGACCTGTACTTCGCCAAGCTGTTCGACGGCCTGCGCCACGATTCGGGCGACCCGGTCGTGTGGGGCGAAAAGGCGCTGGCCCACTATGCCAGGCTGCGCATCGATGCGCGCACCAAGCGCCTGGTATTCTCGGACGCACTGACCGTGCCCAAGGCGCTGGCGCTGTACCGCCACTTCGCCGACCGGGTGCAGACCGGCTTCGGCATCGGCACCAAGCTCACCAACGATACGCCGTATCCGGCGCTGAACATCGTCATGAAACTGGCGCGCTGCAACGGCCAGCCGGTGGCCAAGTTGTCGGACGAACCGAGCAAGGCGCAGAGTACTGACACCACCTTTATTGCTTATCTGCGGCAGGTGTTCAATCATCCGGCATAGGCGTGAGCCGGTGCTGTTGCAGACCGGTGGTCACAAATCTCTCACTCGATCATTACATTACGTCGATGAACTCTGGAACAATCTTTGCTATAAAAATAGGGATTGCAACAGCGATCGTCATTAGCGTCATCTTTCTTTTAAAACGCTACCGCCGCAAAGCGGCTTTAAGCCTGGAGGAAAGTCTAAAGGTCCCGGTAGGTATCGCCTTGGCCGAACAGGTTGCATCCTGTCTGAAAGCTGGATCAGAGATCGCCCACAACCACCGTGATTCCTGTGGCATGGGCCTTTGCTTCATCGAAGAGAAGTACGTCTACGGTCCTGTCTACGATGGAGATTTTCTTTGGCCGGGCGGTCAAGGCAACACACTTGCGTTTTCTTCGGAAAAGGATTTCGTGTTGTGGTTAGCGACTCAGAGTGACCGCACATTCGGTGCAGAGACGAGCACGCAAAGCATGACTAGAGCGAGATTAACGGCGGCAGTTGAACATTGCTCGCTGAACCAAAATGAACGCGCGTAGACTCAGCGCTTCCATGAGATTCGCACCGGCTGCCAGGAACGGAGAGCGTGGGTCTTGCTTTGCGGACCGTAGACGATGACGTCCTTCCGGAACGTCTCACTCAATTTCTTTGACGAATAACGGCATTTCTTCTCCCGAGTGCCGGCGTGAGTCGCCTCGCCACGCGAACTGTGTTGAAACAAGACACAAACAGAACGATGAGTCCGAAATGCCGCCGGCGCCAGGTCGTTGGGGCGGCTGGCGATCGATCAAATACGCCGACAGATGTCTGTGCTTGCGTTCTTGTTCGCCTATCTTATTTTCAGTCTGCCGTGCCCGGGTCTACTTCTAGGTACTGACCCAGCGAGCTGTGGCACCGCGAGCGCGACCCCAGCGTGTTCTGGCACCGCCTTCATTGCTCTCTGCAGTATGTGTTCAAGCACCCTGCATAGCCGCGCACGGCTGCTGTTTAAAACCTTGGCGGTGCACGTACAATGAGTGATTATCGGTAACATTATTCATTTACGTGGTGCTTCGATGGACGATCTGAAGGAACATGCGGCCGCTGCGCCGCTTGCAGGGGAGGCTGGCGCCGTGCCCGTTGGGAGCGGGCGTCCGCGCCGCCGATGGCTGCGCGTGCTGCTGTATTTGTTGGCAGCGGTCGGCTTGCTGGCGCTGTTGACGCTCGCTTACGCCATCTACCATCACAGCACCGTTGCACCGGCGCCCGAGCGCCTTGTCATCGATGAAGCGGCCGTCATCGATGATGTGATGGGCAACGCCTACGGCAAATACTCGGCCGCGAAAAAGGGCTGGGTGTACGTCGACGACGACGACGTCACCTACGTCATGCGGGTGGTGCAGCAAGTCAAAATCCCGGATGACCCCGCTGGCGACGAGATGTACTTCGTCGCCAGCGGCGTCGCTGTCGACGGCAGCGATCACGCGCGCTACGGCGCGTTCCACGTGCATCCGACCGAGCCGCGCGACGGCAACCTGACCGCAGCCAATATGCAGGTGCGGTACAGTTCAAAGGTCGCCGTGCGGCCCGAACAGGTCTACTTCGAAGCACTGAGCGAGAACTTGTGGGGGTGGGTGATCAAAACCCAGACCGGGAGCGACCCGAACCATTCGCCGGTCACGGTGAGCAATAACGTGCTGGCGCCGCACAAGGGCGGCGTCGCGATCCTCGGCCAATTCCCGGGCTCAAGCGACTACATCCCGGCCCAGCCATGCGCCGAGGTCAAGGCCGCCTACGATGTGTACAACAGCGCGACCCCGCCCGACCTGGGCAGCCACGGCGTCGATGAAGCCGACATGGATATCGAGGAACCCGAAGAGCCACTGCGCTGCGACAAGCGGCGCTGGAGCTACCGCGTCGGCGTCGTCAACGGCACGATTCCGGCGCCGATCACGGTGACGCTGTCGGGCAGCCAGGACGGCGGGGCGGTCGAGCCGCGCAAGTGGAAGGTGATGTTCGATCCGAAGAGCTTCACCTACCTGGTCCCGCCCGACCTCGCCCTGTCGACGCCGACCCCGGAGTGATGGCCCCTGACGGGGCCGGTGCCGAACAACGGACACCCGCCCGGCACCAGGTACGCACCAAACCCGGCCGGTTCACGGCAGCAGGATCGACAAATCCTGCGCGCCTTGCAACAACGCCGGCAGAAACTCTTCCTGCATCTTGCGCTTCGACACCCGCGCCGCATGCGCGCCGATGTTCAGCGCCGCCAGTACATTGCCCGACGCGCCGCGCACCGGCACCGCGATCGAGCGCAGGCCGATTTCCAGCTCTTCTTCCACGATCGCGTAGCCGTCGGCGCGAATGCCATCCAGGATGTCCCTGAGCCGCTCCGGATTGACCACCGTGCGCTCGGTCATTGCCTTGAGCGGCACCCGCTCCAGGTAGGCATCGAGTTCAGGCGGCGCCAGGTGCGCCAGCAGTGTGCGTCCCAGCGCCGTGCAGTAGGCCGGCAGGCGGCTGCCAGTGGTGAGCGAGACCGACATGATGCGCGACGCCGCCGAGCGCCCCACGTACAGCACTTCGTCCTCCTGCAGCACCGCAAGCGAACATGATTCATTGAGGCTGCGGCTGATCTGGTTCAGGTAGGGGTGGGCCGACACCGTCAGCGGCGTCGACGACAGATACGAGTAGCCGAGCGAGAGCACCTTGGGCTTGAGCGAAAAATTGTTGCCGTCCGCTTCGGCGTAGCCGAGCGACATCAGCGTGTGCAGGCAGCGCCGCACCGAGGCGCGCGGGATGCCGGTCCGGTGGCTCAGCTGGGCGATGGTCAGGCTGCGACGCTGGTCGCTGAACGCCTGCAGCACCTGCAGGCCGCGCGCCAGCGACAGCATGAAATTCGGGTCGCTCGCCGCGCCGACGCTGTCGTCGACCGTCGGGTCCTGCTCTGGCTTGACCATGCTTGTCCTTTTCATCACCGATGCAGAAAGCGTTCGCCAATCGAACACATTCGCGCGTGCCACCTTGCGCCATCCTTCAGGCCGCTTCTACACTTTATTTATTCGTTCAGTGATCAAACATTAGTGCGATTAGCGAACACTGTCAACGCGCAGCCGTGCGCCTGGGTGCGCAAGAGGAATTGCAGAATGATCGACAAGATTTCACCTTCGCTCGAGGCGGCGGTGGCTGATATCCACGATGGCGCCACGGTGCTGATCGGCGGCTTCGGCAGCGCCGGCATGCCGTCGAGCCTGATCGACGCGCTGATCGCCCATGGCGCGCGCGACCTCACCATCGTCAATAATAATGCCGGCAACGGCGACACCGGCCTGGCCGCGCTGCTCAAGGCGCGCCGCGTGCGCAAGATCATCTGTTCGTTTCCGCGCCAGGCCGACTCGCACGTGTTCGACGCCCTGTACCGCGCCGGCGAACTCGAACTCGAGCTGGTCCCGCAGGGCAATCTGGCCGAGCGCATCCGCGCTGCCGGCGCCGGCATCGGCGGCTTCTTCACCCCGACCGGCCACGGCACGCTGCTGGCCGAAGGCAAGGAGACGCGCCTGATCGACGGCCGCCAGCATGTGCTCGAGTATCCGATCCACGCCGACTTCGCGCTGATCAAGGCTTTTCGTGGCGACCGCTGGGGCAACCTGGTGTACCGGAAAACGGCGCGCAACTTCGGCCCGATCATGGCGATGGCGGCGCGCTGCACGATCGCCCAGGTCAGCGAAGTCGTCGACCTTGGCGTGCTGGATCCGGAAGCGATCGTCACCCCCGGCATCTTTGTGCAGCGCGTCGTGCTGCAAGGAGCACACCCATGAAGCGCCTGACCCGTGACGCCATCGCCGCGCGCGTTGCCCGCGACATCCCCGAAGGCGCCTATGTCAACCTTGGCATCGGCTTGCCGACGCTGGTCGGCTCCCAGCTGCCGCCCGGGCGCGAGATTTTTCTGCACAGCGAGAATGGCCTGCTCGGCATGGGGCCGCCGCCAGCAGCGGGCGAAGAGGACGAAGACCTGATCAACGCCGGCAAGCAGCCGGTGACGCTGCTCGCTGGCGGCAGTTATTTTCACCATGCCGATTCGTTCGCCATGATGCGCGGCGGGCACCTCGACATCTGCGTGCTGGGCGCGTTTCAGGTATCAAGGCAGGGCGACCTGGCCAACTGGCACACCGGCGCGCCGGATGCGATTCCGGCCGTCGGCGGCGCCATGGACCTGGCGCTCGGCGCCAAGCGCGTGTTCGTGATGATGGAGCACCAGAGTCGCGACGGCGCCAGCAAGATCGTCGAGCAGTGCAGCTATCCGCTCACCGGCGTTGCCTGCGTGAGCCGCATCTACACCGACCTGGCCGTGATCGACGTGACGGCGCACGGCCTGGTGGTGCGCGAAATGGTCGACGGCCTGGCGTTCGACGAACTGCAGCGCATCACCGGCGTCCCCCTTATCTATCAGCCGCCCCAGGCCTGAGCGGCGCTTCAACTGAAAAGGACAAGATCATGCAAGACGCTTTTATCTGTGACGCCATCCGTACCCCGATCGGCCGCTATGGCGGCGCCCTGAAGGACGTGCGCGCCGACGATCTCGGTGCGATCCCGCTGCGCGCGCTGATGGCGCGTAACCCCGACGTCGACTGGCGCGCGCTCGACGACGTCATGCTCGGCTGCGCCAACCAGGCCGGCGAAGACAATCGCAACGTGGCGCGCATGGCCGCGCTGCTGGCCGGCTTGCCGCCGGAGGCCAGCGCCACCACCATCAACCGCCTGTGCGGTTCCGGCCTGGACGCCCTCGGCAATGCGGCGCGCGCGATCAAGACCGGCGAAGCGAGCCTGATCATTGCTGGCGGCGTCGAGTCGATGACGCGCGCGCCGTTCGTGATGGGCAAGTCCGACAGCGCCTTCGGGCGCCAGGCGCAGTTGCAGGACACGACCATGGGCTGGCGCTTCATCAATCCGGCATTGCAGGCGCAGTACGGCGTCGAAACCATGCCCGAGACGGCCGAGAACGTGGCGCACGAGCATGGCATCAGCCGCGAAGACCAGGACCGCTTCGCGCTGGCCAGCCAGAACAAGGCCGCCGCCGCGCAAGCGGCCGGCCTGTTCGAGCGCGAGACGGTGGCGGTGACGATCCCGCAAAAGAAAGGCGAGCCGCTGCTGGTGGCGCGCGACGAACACCCGCGCGCTACCAGCCTCGAGGTGCTGGCCAAGCTCAAGCCCGTGGTGCGCGAAGGCGGCACCGTCACCGCCGGCAATGCGTCCGGCATCAACGATGGCGCCTGCGCACTGATCGTGGCCAGCAAGGAAGCGGCGGCGCGCCATGGCTTGACGCCGCGTGCGCGCATCGTCGGCATGGCGGCGGCCGGCGTGGCGCCGCGCGTGATGGGCATCGGCCCGGTGCCGGCGGTGAAAAAACTGCTGCAGCAGACCGGCCTTACGCTCGACCAGATGGACATCATCGAACTCAATGAAGCATTTGCCGCGCAAGGATTGGCGGTGCTGCATGAACTGGGACTGCAGGATGACGATCCGCGCGTGAACCCGCAGGGCGGCGCGATCGCGCTTGGCCATCCGCTGGGCATGAGCGGCGCGCGCCTGGCCACCACGGCGCTGTACCAGCTCGAGGCCAGTGCTGGCCGTTACGCGCTGTGCACCATGTGCGTCGGCGTGGGGCAGGGCATCGCCTTGATTATCGAACGCGTGTAAGGCCCCGGCCGCGCGTTCACCGATTCATACAAGAAGGGCAGGAGACACAAGCATGACAGGCATGACAAGCAAGCAGCACGACACCCCGATCGCCGAGATGACATCGCGCCAGCGCGTGATGGCCATCGTCGGCGCTTCGTCCGGCAACCTGGTCGAATGGTTCGACTTCTATATCTACTCGTTCCTGGCGCTGTATTTTTCGGCCGCCTTCTTCCCGTCCGGGAATCCGACCACCCAGCTGCTCAATACCGCCGGCATCTTCGCCGCCGGCTTCCTGATGCGTCCCGTCGGCGGCTGGCTGTTCGGCCGCGTCGCCGACCGCTACGGCCGCAAGAACTCGATGATGATCTCGGTGCTGATGATGTGCGCCGGGTCCCTGATGATCGCAGTGCTGCCGACCTACGCCCAGATCGGCACCGCGGCGCCGGCGCTGCTGCTGGTGGCGCGTTTGTTCCAGGGCCTGTCGGTGGGCGGCGAGTACGGCACCAGCGCCACCTACATGAGCGAAGTGGCGCAGAAAGGGCGGCGCGGCTTCTTCGCCTCGTTCCAGTACGTGACCCTGATCGGCGGCCAGTTGCTGGCGCTGCTGGTGCTGGTGGTGCTGCAGCAGTTGCTCAGCGACGCCGAGATCCGGGCCTGGGGCTGGCGCATTCCGTTCGTGCTGGGCGCCTGCGCCGCGCTGGTGTCGCTCTACCTGCGCCGTTCGCTCACCGAGACCACCACCGCCTCCGAGCGCGCCAGCCAGCAGGCCGGGCGCCTGTCGACGCTGCTGGCGCACAAGCGCGCCTTCATCACGGTGCTGGGTTTTACCGCCGGCGGTTCGCTGATCTTCTACGCCTTCACTACCTATATGCAGAAGTACCTGGTCAACACGGTCGGCTTCAATCCCAAGACCGCCAGCGCCGTGATGACGGTGGCGCTGCTGGTCTACATGGTGATGCAGCCGCTGTTCGGCGCCCTGTCGGACCGCATCGGACGGCGCACCGCAATGCGCTGGTTCGGCGGCCTGGCGACCCTGTTCACGGCGCCGATCCTGTTCACGCTGGGCAGCGTCACCAATCCGGTGCTGGCCTGCCTGCTGATCATGGCGGCGCTGGCGATCGTCAGCCTGTACACCTCGATCAGCGGCTTGATCAAGGCCGAGATGTTCCCGGTCGAAGTGCGCGCGCTGGGCGTGGGCTTGTCGTATGCGGTCGCCAACGCCATGTTCGGCGGCTCGGCCGAGTATGTCGCGCTGTGGTTCAAGGCCAGTGGCATGGAGCAGAATTTTTACTGGTACGTCACGGCGATGTGCGCGATCTCGTTCGTGGTAGCGTGGCGCATGCCCGATCCGGGCAAGTCCGGACTGCTCAAGTAAGATCTGTCGTACCCGCATGCAGCCGCCACGAGCAGGCTGCGGCTTAAAAAAACGGAGACAACCATGCATCGACAAGAAGTTGCACTGGTCACGGGTGGCAGCGCCGGCATCGGGCGCGCAATCTGCGAAGCCCTGCTGGCGCAAGGCCGCAGGGTCGTCAATCTCGACGCCAACCCGCCAGGCTGGTCGCACCAGAACCTGGTGTCGTTCCAGGCCGACCTGGCGCAGCATGAGCAGGTACGCGAGGCGGCGCGCCAGATCACGGCGCGTTATGCCGTCGTGGCGCTGGTCAACAATGCCGGCGCCACCCGTCCCGGCACGATCGACAGCGCCAGCGTCGACGACCTCGATTACGTGCTCGACCTGCACCTGAAGGCCGCCATCCTCCTGACCCAGGCCGCGCTGCCGACACTGCGCGCGTGCGGGCGCGGGCGCATCGTCAATCTGTCTTCGCGCGCCAGTCTGGGCAAGGCCGAACGCGTCGTCTACGCCGCCAGCAAGGCCGGCCTGATCGGCCTGACGCGCACCCTGGCGCTCGAGCTGGGCGCCGATGGCATCACCGTCAATGCGGTAGCGCCGGGTCCGATCGCCACCGAGCTGTTCCGAAGCAGCAACCCTGACGGCGCCCCGCAAACCCAACGCATCATCGACAGCATCGTCGTCGGGCGCCTGGGTGAGCCGCAAGACGTGGCGCGCGCCGCCATGTTTTTTCTCGCGCCCGAAAACGGCTTCGTGACCGGGCAGGTGCTGTACGTGTGCGGCGGCGCGACGCTGGGTGTGGCGCCGATCTGATCTGATTCGCCGCGGCGCGGCGTTTCATATCGCATCGCGCCGGGCTTTGCTGGCAGGCGGCCCTTCGCCTGTGTTGGTTCAACTTCTCTGGAGATCCACCATGTCACGCTTCTCGCATGTCGCAGTAAAGCGCCGCAGCTGCCTTCTGGCGCTCGGCGCATTGGCATTGGCGCCGCTGGCCGCCCAGGCCCAGGGCGCGTTTCCCGCCAAGCCGATCACGATCATCGTGCCATTCTCGGCCGGCGGCACCACCGACATCCTGGCGCGTGTGATCGGCCAGAGCATGAGCCGCGACCTGGGCCAGCCGGTGATCGTCGACAACCGGGCCGGCGCGGGCGGCAATATCGGGGCCCAGGCGGTGGCGCGCGCGGCGCCCGACGGCTACACCCTGGTGATGGGAACCGTCGGCACCCATGCCATCAACGCCAGCCTGTACGCGAAGATGCCGTTCGACCCGGTCAAGGATTTCGAACCGCTGTCGCGCGTGGCGCTGGTGCCCAACCTGCTGGTGGCCCATCCGGCGCAGCCGTACAAGAACGTGAAAGAACTGATTGCCTACGCCAAGGCCAATCCGGGCAAGGTGACGGTGGCCTCGTCGGGCGTGGGCACGTCGATCCATCTGTCGGCCGAACTGTTCAAGCACATGGCCGGCGTCGACATCGTGCACGTGGCCTACCGCGGCAGTGCGCCGGCACTGAATGATCTGGTCGGCGGCCACACCGCGATCATGTTCGACAATATGCCGTCGGCGATCGGCCATGTCCGCGCCGGCAAGCTGCGCCCGCTGGCGGTGACCACCGCCAACCGCTCGCCGGCGCTGCCAGAGGTGCCGACCGTGGCCGAATCGGGTGTGCCGGGGTTCGAGGCGACATCCTGGTTTGGCCTGCTGGCGCCGGCAAAGACGCCGGCGCCGGTGGTGGCCAGGCTGAACGCGTCGATACTAAAGGCGCTGGCCGACCCGGACGTGAAGAAGAAGCTGCAGGAGCAGGGCGCCGAACCGGCCGGCGAGACGCCGGCGCAGTTTGCCGCCTTCATCGCCAGCGAATCGATCAAGTGGGGCAAGGTGGTCAAGCAGTCCGGCGCCACCGCGCAGTAGGCAGTTTGAGCGCTCCGGGTTGATTCAATCAGCGCGCAGCCGCCACAGTTCGGTCGGCAGCGCCGCCGGCGCCTGCGGCACGAAGAAGGCCGAATCCTGGATGTGCGACGACGTCACGTACACGGCGCCGTCCGGACCCTGGGCAAAGGTGTCGGGCCAGCGCAGGCGTGCATCCTGCACCAGCACGCGCAGTTCGGCGCCGGGACCGGCGTCCAGGTCGCGCGCCTTGATGGCGTCGTCCTCGGCGGCGGTGAGCAGCATGGTGTTGCCGCCTTGCGGAATCAACAGGCCGTCGTTGACGCCGTTGACGCCGTACGCTTCGACTGCGTCGGCGACGTCCTGGCCTTGCAGGCCCTGTTCGATCAAGCTGCGGGTGGCGATGCGGTACAGCGTATCGCCCTTGATCGCCTGCCAGTACAGGTAGGCGCCGTCGTTCGACAGTTCGATGCCGTCGGCCGAAAAGTCGACGCCGCGCCCATCGGGCCGGCGCAGCACCGCGCCGTCGGCCTTGACGTCCAGGCCCGGCTTGACCTGGGTCGATGGATGGCTGTCGAGCAGGCGCACGGTCTTGCCGGCCGCCAGGTCGAGCACCAGGATCGCCCCGACCACGCCCGAGTCGGTGATGTAGGCATGCTTGCCGTCGTTCGAGAAGCGCACGTCGTTCAGGTACGAGCCTTGCGGCGCCGTGTCTTCATCGAACGCGATCGTGCGCACCGGCTGGTTGCTGGCCAGGTCGATCTGCACCAGCTTGGCCCCGCCGGCGACCAGATGCGCCTGCGCCGGCGCTGCCGGGTCGAGTACCCACAGGCTGCCGCGGCCATCGGCGACGACGCTTTGCACGCACACCCAATGGTCATTCGGCGAGACCTGGTCCTTGCGCGCGTTGCGCCAGGCGTTCCATTCGTGGTTCGGGTAGGGGACCAGGGCGCCGTCCGCGGTCAGTTCGGCCACCGAGACCGCCGTGTCTTCGGTCCAGCGCGGGAAGTTGACGAAGATGCGGTTGTCTTCCGAGACCGATACCCCGGTCACCTGATGCTCGAACCGTTTGACCAGTTCCAGCTTCCACGTGGTGTTCTTGTCCTCGAATGCGTTCGTCATGCCTGTCCTTTCAAATGGTCAAGCCGCCGCGCGGGCGGCGCTGCGGGATGGTTTGCGTGGCGCGGGCTTCTTTCCTGGCGCCGCCCTGGCCGGCCGCGCGGCGGCTTCCTGCTCGAGCCGCAGGCGCCCCTGCAGCATCGCCAGTACCGCCGCTTCTTCGGGCTGCAGCGCGTGCAGGTCCTCGGCCAGCTTTTGCTCGGTGCGTTCGCGCATCACTTCGAGGGCGGCGCCGTCCAGGTAAGCGTCCAGCACGGCCGGGTGCACATAGCACTTGCGGCAAATCGAGGGCGTGTTGCCGAGCTTCTCGGCCACCGATTCGATCGCGCGCACGATGTTCTTCTTGGCCTGGGTTTCGGAGTCGAATTTCTCGAATTCCTGCAGGGCCAGCGCCGCCAGCACGGTGCCCGACCAGGTGCGGAAATCCTTGGCCGTGTATTCCTCGCCGGTGATGCCGCGCAGGTAGTCGTTGACGTCGCTCGAGTCGATGCTGTGGGTGGCGCCGTCGGCGTCGACATACTGGAACAGTTCCTGTCCCGGCAAATCGCGGGCGCGGGCCACGATGCGCGCCAGGCGGCGGTCGTGCACCTTGACCTTGTGATACACGCCGCTCTTGCCGCGGAAGCTGAATTCGACGTCGCTGCCGTCGACTTTCGCGTGGCGGTTGCGCAGCGTGGTCAGGCCGAACGATTTATTCGTGCGCGCGTATTCCTCGTTACCGACCCGCATCATGGTCGCTTCCAGCAGGTAGACGATGGTAGCCAGCACTTTTTCGCGCGGCAGGCCGGGCAGTTTCAAGGCGCGGTCGACTTCGGCCCGGATGGCGGGCAGGGCGTTGCCGAACTTGAGCATGCGCTCGTACTTGACCTCGTCGCGCGCCTCGCGCCATTTGGCATGGTAGCGATACTGCTTGCGCCCGCGCGCGTCGCGCCCGGTGGCCTGCAGGTGGCCGTTGGCTTGCGGGCAGATCCAGACCTCGGTCCAGGCCGGCGGAATCACCAGGCGCTTGATGCGCGCCAGGGTCGCCTCGTCGCCGACCGGTTCGCCCTTGGCGTCGAGGTAGCGAAAGCCGTCGCTGGCCGGTTCGCGCCGGATGCCGGGGCGGTCGTCGTGGACATAACGCAGTCCGGCGGCGCGCGCGGCGTCGGCGGGATCGGCCTGGACAACGGCGGCGTCGGATGGTTCTTGGCTCATGAGGCGTGCGCTCGGTGGTGATCGTTGTGACCGATGCTACCCGCCCTGTATGGCGCACACTGTACGCGAAGTAACGCAGTGGCCGTCGCCAGCCGCCTGCGCCCGGCGCCGTCCTAGCGGTAGCGCGCCTCGACCAGGTCGATCTCGCGCAGCAGCTTGCGGGCAATCTCGTCCGACAATCCGTTGTGGCGCGCCATGCGCAGCAGGGTTGCACGCTCCTGTTCCAGCGCGCGCAAGCGGTAGTGGCGCTCGGCCGCTTCGGCCGCACGCGCGCGCGCCGGCGCCATGCCCAGGTCGACGCCGCCGGCGAGGCCGCTGGTGAGGCGGTACTGGTACAGGCTGCGTACATGGTCGATTGCGCTGGCCTGCAGCTCGGCATCCTCGCCCGGGTTTGCGTGGGGGCTGGAAAGTGGCGGCGGTGGCGCCTTGGCCAGCGCATCGAGCGCCGCCATTGCGGCTGCGTGGCGCGCATCGTTCTCTTCGCTTTCATGGTGCGCTTCGGCCGGCAGTTCGAGGCCGCGCAGCACGCGCGGCAGGCCGACGCTGGCCAGGATCAGTGACACCACGATCACCGCGCTGGCCAGAAAAATCAGCAGGTCGCGCCCGGGGAACGGCGCGCCGTTGGGCAGCAGCAGCGGCAAGGTCAGCACGCCGGCCAGCGTGATCGCGCCGCGCACCCCGGCCAGCGAGGTGGCCAGGATCAGGCGCGGGTTCGGCTTGTAGACGGCCTGGCCCTGGCGCCGGGCATTGAGCAGCGTCAGGCGCAGCGAGACCCAGACCCAGACGAAGCGCAGCAGGATCAGGCCGACGCTGATCGCCAGCGCGTTACCGGCCAGCCACCAGACGTCGTTGGCGGCCGGCAGTTCGGGCGCCACCAGCGCCGCGCGCACGATGTCGGGCAGTTGCTCGCCCAGCAGCACGAACATCACGCCGTTGAGCGCGAACTGCACCGTGTCCCACACGGCGGCGCGCCGCACCCGGGTGGTGGCCAGCGCGCGCCCGCTCAGTTCAACATAGCTCATGGTGACGCCGGCAGCGACCGCCGCCAGGATGCCGGAGGCATGCAGGTGCTCGGCCGCCAGGTAGGCGCCGAACGGCAGCAGCAGGTTGACCAGGATCGGCGAGCCGGCTTCTTCACCGATGCGCGCCGCCAGCAGGCGCTGGGCGCCGCTGACGATGATGGTCAGGCCGGCGCCGATGCCGATCCCGCCCAGCGCCAGCCACAGGAAGGTCAGGCTGGCGTCGCCGAGCGAGAAGCTGCCGGTCAGGGCCGCGGCCACCGCGAACCGGAAGCACACCAGGCCACTGGCGTCATTGAGGAGCGACTCGCCTTCGAGGATGTGCATCAGGCGCGGCGGGATCGGCACCCGCGCCGCGATCGCCGACACCGCCACCGGATCGGTCGGCGCCAGGATCGCGGCCAGCGCGAACGACACCGCCAGCGGCAGCGATGGAATCAGCCAGTGGATCAGGTAGCCGGCGCCGATCACGGTAAACAGCACCAGGCCGAGCGAGAGCTCGAGGATGGTCGAGCGGTCGCGGAACAGGCCGACCTTGGGAATGCGCCAGCCATCGAGGAACAGCAGCGGCGGCAAGAACAGCAGGAAGAAGATATGCGGCTCGAGCCGCACGCCGTGGGCGGTGGTCGACGAGATGGCGGCGCCGAGCGCGATCTGCACCAGCGGCAGCGGCAGCGCGAACGGCAGCACCCGCACCAGGTAACCACTGGCCACCACCGCCAGCAGCATGGCCAGCACGATCCCTACTTCATCCATCCCGATCTCCCCTTCCATGCCACTGTTGCGAAAGTCGCATGATAAGGGAAACCCGGCAGACGCGTGCGCGCGCCCGGCCTGCGCTAGGCCGCGGCAGGCAACGGCGCCGGCGCCGGCGCCGGCGCCGGAGTCTCGACGGCTGCCCGCGGCAGATGGACCAGCAGTTCGAGTACGCCGGCCAGCGGCATCGGACGATGGAACAGATAGCCCTGCATGCACGCATTGCTGTGGTCAGCCAGGTAGCGCGCCTGGTCCGGGGTTTCGACGCCTTCGGCCACCACGCGCAGGCCCAGGTGGCCGGCCATGGCCAGGATCGACTGCACGATCGCGGTGGCGTTCTTGTCGTGTGGGGTGTCGCGGATGAAGCTCTTGTCGATCTTGAGTTCGTACAGCGGCATGCGGGTCAGGTAGGCCAGGCTCGAATAGCCGGTGCCGAAATCGTCGACCGAGATGCGCAGGCCGAGCGCCGCCAGTTCGCCCATGGTGGCGATGGTCTGGTCCATGCGCTCGACCATCACGCCTTCGGTCACCTCCAGGATCAGCTGCCCGGCCGGGGCGCCGGTCTCGTGCAGGATGGCGGCCACGCGCGCCACGAAATCGGGCTGGCGGAACTGCACCGGGCTGACATTCACCGACAGCGGCAGCGCATGGCCGGCGCGCTCCAGCGCATGCCAGGTCAGGCAGGCCTGGCGCAGCACCCATTCGCCCAGCGGCACGATCAGGCCGCTGGCTTCGGCGACCGGGATGAAGACGTCGGGCGGCACGTTGCTGCCGTCCTTGCGGCGCCAGCGCAGCAGCATTTCGGCGCCGCGCGGCGCGCCGGCGTGGTCCAGCTGCAACTGCAGGTGCAGCGCCAGTTCGCCGTTTTCGAGCGCATTGGCCAGGTCGCGCTCGAGCGTCAGCTTGCGCTCGGCCTCGACCAGCATGTCGGGCGCGAACAGCGCCACGCCGTTGCGGCCCTGGTCCTTGGCGTGGTACATGGCGGTATCGGCTTCGCGCAGCAGGTCGTGCACGCTCTGGGCGCCGCCGGTGGACAACGCGACGCCGATGCTGGCCGAAGCGTAGTAGCGCTGGCCTTCGATGTCCATGCATTCGGCCAGGCTGGCGCGAACCTGCTCGGCCACCGCCAGCGACACCGCTTGCGCGCTCGCCGCGTCGAGTTGATCGAGCAGCACCACGAACTCGTCGCCGCCCAGGCGCGCCACCATGCCGGCCTGCGCCACCACCTCGGTCAGGCGCGCCGCTGCCGCGCGCAGCAGCACGTCGCCAATGGCGTGGCCACGGGCGTCGTTGATGGTCTTGAAGTCGTCGAGGTCGACGTACAGCACCGCGCCGCGCGCCTTGCCGCCTTGCGCCGCGGCCACCAGGCTGCTCAGGCGGTCCATCAGCAGGCGCCGGTTGGGCAGGCCGGTGAGCACGTCGTAGAACGCCAGGCGGTGGATCGCCTCGGCCGAATTGCGGCGCTCGGTGACGTCGCGGCCCACCATTACCCAGTGCGTGATCGACCCGGTCTCGCCGGCGAACGGCACCATCTCGATCTCGACCCAGTAGGGCGTGCCGTCGCGCGTGTAGTTCACCAGCTCGGCGGCGACGGCCTCCTTGCAGCGCACTGCGCTGGCGATGCGCGCAATGGTGGCGCGGTCGGTGTCGGGGCCGGCCAGCATGCGCACGCTCTGGCCCAGCACTTCGTCGCGGCCGTAGCCGGTGTGGCGCAGGAAGGCGTCGTTGGCGAAGATGATCGGCTGTTCGGCGCCCGGGGTGTCGACCATTTGCGCGATCAGCACCATGTCGTTCAGGCGCGCCACCGCTTCCGAGGTCAGTTGCAGCTTGGCGTTGACCGAGCGCAGGCGCTCCTGGCCGTCTTCGAGCGAGGCGGCCGCGGTGCGCGCTTCGCGCAGGCTGTGCGACAGGCCCTTGAGCATGGTGCCGGCGGTGAGCACCACCAGCGCGCCCACGCAGCTGAAGTTGATCGCGATGATGACCGAGGTCAGGAAAGGCGTGCTGTCCAGGCCATGGATGTACAGGGTGCCGAAGCCGCTCGCGCCGACCACGACGATGAACAGCGCGCTCACGCCGAGCGAGGCGATCGCCGGCCCGGTGCCGAGCAGGATCACCGCCATCAGCGGCGGCGCCATCAGGTAGTTCAGGCCCACCGGTCCCACCGCCAGCATCAGGCCGAAGGCGATCAGGAACAGCACCGCCAGGAAGTTCAGTACGCGCGGCGTGTAGGACATTCTTTCCGCGCGCCAGATAGCTAAAATCCAGGCCAGGGCGACGATGTCCATCACGGCCACTGGCCATTGGCCGCGGTACAGCATCAGGGCGATGCTGGGTATGGCCGCGATCGTGCCGAGCGCGAACACGGTCGGCAGCAGGGTGGAGAATACCCGCACGCGCCACTGCGCGATGTCGTCAATCGGGTCCATATGGTGAGATCCTGTCCTGGGTCTGTCCACAGAAGTTTCTCTACGGCGCTTAATTTTTCTTTAGTGCAAAATTTTATGTAGGGTCATGCCCCTTTGTCACGCATTATTTGCGAATTTGTTGCTAGGTGGGAACGACCGACGGTGGCGGCGCCGTCCGACGCCGCCACAAAACCGGTTCAGGCTGCTGCCTGGGCCAGCAACGCGTTCAGTTGCACGGTATTGACCGGCTTGACCATGTAGTGGTCGAACCCGGCCTGGGCCGCGGCGTCGCGGTCTTGCGTGCGACCGTAGCCGGTGGCGGCCACCAGCAGCGCGGTGCTGGTCTGGGGCAGGCGCCGCAGGCGGCGCGCCAGTTCGTTGCCGTCGATGTCGGGCAGGCCGATGTCGAGCAGGCAGACCTGAGGCGAGAACACCTTGGCGATCTCGATCGCGTCGGCTGCGCCATACGCGATCTGGACGTCGTGGCCGGCGGCGCGCAGGAACAGGTTGAGCGTATGCGCGGCGTCGATATTGTCGTCCACCACGAGAATGCGCAGCGAGCCGGCGCCCGCCGTATCAGGGGAGTTCGGGTTGGCCCGGTCGACCCCGTTGACGGCATCGAAGGCGGCCAGGGTGGTGGCCTCGTGATCCGCGCCGTGGCGCGGCAGGCGCACCGTGAAGGTGCTGCCGCGACCGAGCCCGGCGCTGGTAGCGGACACGCTGCCGCCGTGCAGCTCGACCAGGCTCTTGACCAGCGCCAGGCCCAGCCCCAGGCCACCCTGCGAGCGGTCAGGGGTGCGTTCGGCCTGGGTGAACAGATCGAACACGCGCGCCACCAGCCCCGCTTCCATGCCGATGCCGTCGTCGCTGATATCGAGTACCCAGTCGGCGTCGTCCTGCCTCAGCGTCAGCGCGATGTGCCCACCCTCGGGCGTGTACTTGGTCGCGTTGTTGAGCAGGTTGGCCACGACCTGCACCAGGCGCTTGTGATCGGCCCGCACCGGCACGCTGCCGTTCGGCAGATCGAGCACCACTTTATGACGGCGTGCGGTGATCAGGGGCCGGATCTGTTCGGCCGCGTCGTTGATGACATTGCGCAGATCGAGCACCTGGGTCGACAGCGACACCAGGCCGCGCGTCACGCGCGAGACGTCCAGCAGATCGTCCACCAGGCTGGTCATGTGCTCGACCTGGCGCGCGATGATGGCGCAGGTCTGGGTGATCTGGGCGTTGTCCGAATGGAGCAGCTTGAGCAGGTGGGCGCCGGTGCTGATCGGCGCCAACGGGTTGCGCAGTTCGTGCGCCAGCATCGCCAGGAATTCGTCCTTGCGCTGGTCGGCCGCGCGCAGTTCGCGTTCGGCCAGGCTGCGTGCGGTTTCCTTCTTCTGCAGATTCTCGGCCATCTCGTCGAGCGCGCCGGCCAGCTGGCCGATCTCTTCGCGTCCGCCCTCGATGCCAGTGCGCGCATCGAGTTCGCCGGCGGCGATGCGGCGCGCCACCGCCATCAGCTTGTGCACCCGGCGCACGATCAGCTTGTCGCCCGCGAACCAGGCCGCCAGCAGCGCCAGCGCCGTGGTCGCGGCCAGGCCGAGCAGCGACATCAGCTGGGCGTCGCGCGCCACTTCGGTGATGGTGGCGGTCGGCACGCCGATGGTGACGGTATAGTCGGTCAGGGCCGGCGCGCCGACGCGGGCAAACGCGTGCAGGCGCTCGACGCCATCCTCGCCCATGATCACCTCGGCCCGTCCGTGCTGGCCGCCTTGCGCCACCTGGGTGCGCATGGCCGCCAGCAGCGACGGCGAGATGCGCTTGCCGAACCAGCGCTCGGGGTCGGGGCGGCGCGAGATCAGGTTGCCCGACGCGTCGGCCGTCTCCAGGATCGAACCGGGCGGCATGCTGATGTCGTTGACGAAGGTGTCCAGGCCCGCCAGGTCCATCGCCGCGAACACCACCGCCGCCACCTGGCCATTGCGATCGATCACCGGATAGGTGAGGTTGATGGTGTGCTTGCGGATCACGCGCCCGAACACATAGTCGCTGGCGATGAAACGGCGTTCAGCCACGGCCCGCTTGAAGTGGCTGCGGTCGCCCAGGTTCACCGGGTGCAGCATCGGCACCGCGCTGCAACTGACATCGCCATCGGGCTGGATCAGACCAAAGTTGACGAAGCCTTCGTTGCGGTCCAAAAAATCAGCCAGCAGGGCGTTGCAACCGGCCTTGTCGCCCATCAGGTCGGGCACCCCGACCAGGTCGACCAGGATCTGGCGCGCGCGGTCGATCGACTGCGCTTCGTTGGCGGCGGCCAGCGCGGTCAGGCGCTTCAGGTTTTCTTCCGAGGCCCGGATCGCGGCCTCGCGTTCGCGCAGCCCGCCCAGTACCGTGACCAGCGCGATCGGCGTGATCGCCAGCAGCACCAGCAGCATCAGGCGGCTGCGCAGGCTGTTCAGGCGCAGGCGCGCCAGCAGTTTGATCATCGCTTCTCCACGCGCAGGCGCTCGCCGAAGTCGACGATGCGGCGCACGCCGTCGAGCAGCGTCGCATGGTCGTCCGAAATATACCCGATGCGGATAAAGCCGGGCGCGCCGAGGGCGTCGCCCGGCATCAGGGCCACGCGCTCGTCTTCGATCAGGCGTTCGGCGAAGCCGATCGTGTCGATCGTCAGGGCGCGCACGTCGCCCCACAGATAAGGCCCGGAATCGGGCGCCTGCATGACCATCCACGGCACCTCGGCCAGGTGATGCAGCACCAGGTCGCGCCGGATGCGGTAGTCCGCCATCATCGCATGGGGCGCGCCACATGCAAACGCGGCCGCGGCGGCAACCTGCGACAGGTGCGGCGCGGCGGCCGTGATCGGGCCTTGCAGCGTCTGCATGGCGCCGATCACGTGCGCTGGCGCGTGCGCGAAACCGACGCGCCAGCCCATCATGGCGTAGCTTTGCGAGGCCGAGAACAGCGAGACCACGCCAACCTTGCGCCACGCTTCGCGTTCCTGCTGCAGGGCGGCCAGGCTGATATGGCGGCCTTCGAAGATCAGGTGTTCATAGCTCTCGTCGACGATCAGGTGGGCGCCGCTGGCGGCGGCCCAGTCGAGGATGTGGGCAAGCTCACCTTCTGTAAACACCTTGCCGCTCGGGTTGTGCGGATTGTTCAGCACCAGAATCCTGACCTTGCCGAACGCGGCCAGCGAGGCCGGGGTCACGCACTGCGGCAGGTCGCGCATCACGACCTTCAGGCCGAGCAGTTCGGCACTGGCCAGGTAGGCCGGCCAGTAGGGACGAAATACGGCGATGGCGTCGCCCGGATCGGTCAGCACGTAAAGGGTTTCGTAATAGGCCTGCTTGCAGCCGTTGGTGACGATGATCTGGTCGAGCGTGGCCGCGATCCCGTTTTCCTTGTGCAGCTTGGCGCACAGCGCTTCGCGCACAGTGTGCGCACCGCCGACGTCGGTGTATGGCATGGCGTGCTCGCGCTCGACGGCGCCGCCCACTGCATCGAGCACCGCGGCCGGCGCCGCGAAGTGCGAGATCGCGATCGACAGATCGATCACGCGCTGGCCGGCGCTGCGCAAGGCTTCGGCGCGGCCGTGCATGGCCGTGGTGGCCAGGGGGCGGGAGTGGGCAATCCGGTCTGACAGGTTCATCTCGAGCATTCCATCTGGGTTCGCGGGGCGATACGGCAAAGTCGGCAAAGTTTCTGGATTGTACTAAAAATACCATTTTTGCAGCGCATTATCTATTTCGTGCGCGCCATTTTGTTGAGGCCTGAAATTTGCCGGTTTTGGCGCGCGCGGCGGCGTAAGATGAGCACATCGGCGACCATCCGGGAGACTGAGCGTGAACATCGTGTGCGTGGGCGGCGGACCTGCAGGATTGTACTTCGCGCTGCTGGCCCGGTTGCGTCATCCGCAGCACACCGTCACCGTCCTCGAGCGCAGCAGCGCGGGCCAGACCTTCGGCAGGGGCGTGGTGCTGGCGGGCGCCGCGCTCGATACGCTGGCGCTGGCCGACGCCCACAGCGCTGCGGCAATCCGCGCCGCGTTCAAGCGCTGGGATGTTTGGCCCCGGCCCGGCGGGAGCGCGGCGCGGCGGCCTCGATGCGCTTTCCTCGGCTGGTGTGCCGCAACTGGACGCACACCCCCACGGTCGATGGCCGCAGGGTAGACGAAGCGATCGAGGCCGAAGCACAGGCGCAGGCGATCTGCATGGCCACGCGCGAAGTCCAGCGCGCCTGTCAGGCTTTCGTGGCCAGCGAGCGACCATGCTTTGAGGGGAACTGATGGACCACGACTATCTGAACTGGCCGTTCTTCGACCCGCACCACGCGGAACTGGCGCGCGCGCTCGATTGCTGGGCCGCTGCCAACCTGCATGACGCGCATGCCGGCGCCCACGGTGAGGATGTCGACGCCATCTGCCGCGCGCTGGTGGCGCGCCTGGGCCGCGACGACTGGCTGCGCCACGCAGTGGCCGGCGTGACCTATGGCGGCGCCGGCCAGGCGATCGACACCCGCGCCCTGTGCCTGGTGCGCGAAACGCTGGCGCGCCATGCCGGCCTGGCCGACTTCGCGTTCGCGATGCAGGGCCTGGGCAGCGGCGCCATTTCGCTGTTTGGCAGCGAACAGCAAAAGCGCGCCTGGCTGCCGCGCGTGGCGCGCGGGCAGGCGATTGCCGCCTTCGCGCTGTCTGAACGGGGGGCCGGCTCGGACGTGGCGGCGCTGACCTGCACGGCCCGGCGCGACGGCGACGACTGGGTGCTCGACGGCGAGAAGACCTGGGTCTCGAACGGCGGCATCGCCGACTTCTACACCATCTTCGCGCGCACCGGCGACGGCGCGCCAAAGCGCGAGCGGCGCCAAGCCGGCAGCAGTTCGGACGGCATCTCGGCCTTCATCCTCGATGCCGTCACGCCGGGCCTGGACATCGCCGAGCGCATCGACACCATGGCGCCGCATCCGCTGGCGCGCCTGCGCTTGTCTGGCTGCCGCATTCCGGCGCACTGCCTGTTGGGCGCAGAAGGACAGGGCTTCAAGGTGGCGATGGCCACGCTCGACGTGTTTCGCACCTCGGTCGCCGCCGCCGCGCTGGGCTTTGCGCGGCGCGCACTCGATGAAGCGTTGCGGCATGTGGGCAGCTGCGCGATGTTCGGCAAGACGCTGGCCGACTTTCAGCTGACCCAGGCTAAACTGGCGCAGATGGCGCTCGACATCGATGCCGCCGCGCTGCTGACCTACCGCGCCGCCTGGCTGCGCGATGCCGGGGGACGCGTCACGGCGGCCGCCGCGATGGCCAAGCTGGCCGCAACCGAAAGCGCGCAGCGCGTGATCGACCATGCGGTGCAGCTGTTCGGCGTGCGCGGCGTGCAGCACGGCGCGCCGGTCGAGCGCCTGTGCCGTGAAATCCGCGCCCTGCGCATCTACGAAGGAGCGAGCGAAGTGCAGCTCCTGATCATCGCGCGCGAGCTGCTCGCCGCGCCCACCTGAGGTGGCGCCATGCAGTTTCTGCAGCCACCCGGCTGGCCCCGTCCCAAGGGCCATGCCTGCGGCGTCGCCGCATCCGGGCGCAAGGTCTTCGTCACCGGCATGGTCGGGTGGGACGGCGGGCGCGGGTCGAGATCGAGGTGAGCGCGGTGATCCCCGAATAAACACGGCGCCGGGAGCGCGTCCGGACGAGCGCCGCTGCGGCGGCGATTCTGCTACCTTGGTATTCAATATGAACCAGGGAGCACCTCATGAATGATCCAATCGTACGCGTCATCCACGACTTCGACATGGCCGAGCGCCTGCGCACCGATCTGCTGGCCGCCGGTCTGGGCCCGGACTGTGTCGAGCTGACCCCGATCGGCGACGAGGCCGGGCCCGGGCAATCCAACTTCACGGTCGGCGATTCGCCGGGCGCCAAGGGCGGTACCGACTACAACGATGTGTACCGTCCCGAAGGCGACCATCACGGCTCGCTGATTCTCAAGGTGATGGCGGCCGATGCCAGCCAGGAGCAGCAGGCGCTGGCGATCCTCGAGCGGCATGGCGCCAACGACAAGGACATCGTCGGCGGCCTGGGCGTGCAATAGAGACCTGTCTCGGAAGGTGAGTACGTTCCCGATCCGGTGCACCGGATCGGGCGTTGATCCGCTCAGCTCCAGCTCAGATCTGTTTTACTCAGCGGCAGCTCGCGCACCCGCTTGCCGGTGGCCGCGAAAATCGCATTGCACACCGCCGGCGCCAGCGGCGGCAGGGCCGGTTCGCCCAGGCCCGTCACCGGATGGTCCGACTTCACGAAATGCATCTCGATCCTGCCCGGCGCGTCGCCGATGCGCAGCAGCGGGTAGTCGTGAAAATTACTCTGCACCACGCGCCCGTTCTCGATGTTCAGCTCGGGGAACATCAGGGTCGACAGGGCGTCGATGACCGAGCCTTCGACCTGGTTCTCGGCCCCCGACAGATTGACGATCTGCGGCCCGATGTCGGTCGCCACCACCACCCGGTCGACCTTGACCTTGCCATCTTTCGAGACCGTGACTTCGGCCACCTGCGCCACGTAGCCGCGATGACTGAAGTGGAAGGCGATGCCCTGGCCCTGGCCGCGCGCGAACTGCTTCTTGCCCCAGCCGGCCTTGTCGGCGGCGGTCTGCAGCACCGCGCGCATGCGCGCCACCGCGTACGGCTGGCCGCGCTCGCCGGTGCCGGGCATCAGGTCCTGGTCGCCCAGCAGCTCGAGGCGGAAGGCGAGCGGATCGCGGCCGGCGGCGTGCGCCAGTTCGTCGATGAAGCTGTGGAACACCCAGGCAAACACGCAGCTGCCCGGCGCGCGCCATGGACCCATCGGTACGCGGCATTCGAGCGCCGTCTGTTCGAGCCTGCAGTTGGCCAGCCAGCGGCCCGGGAATTCGTCGCCCGACAAATTGCCGCCGCTGCCCGGCTGCAGGATCGACTGGCCGTCGCGCTCGACCCGGTTGGCGAAGGTGACGAAGTGGTTGTGCCACGCCACCGCGCGCCCGTCGGCGTCGACGCCGCCGCGCAAGAAGTGAAATCCGCCAGGACGAAAATGATCGTGCTGCAGATCGTCCTCGCGGGTCCAGGTCAGTTTTACCGGCGCCTTGACGCGCTGGGCGATGGCGCTGGCCTCGACGATGAAGTCCGAGCTCAGGCGCCGGCCGAAGCCGCCGCCGCTGCGGATGATGTGCAGCGTGATCTTTTCTTTCGGGATGCCGAAGGTGCTGGTGACCAGCGCCTGGCCGGCGCCCGGGTTCTGGGTCGGCGCCCACAGTTCGAGTGAGCCGTCGGGCTTGTGCCAGGCGGTGCAGTTCTGCGGCTCCATGCTGGCGTGCGAGATGAACGGGTAGCTGTAGGCCGCCTCCACCGTCTTGGCGGCGCCGGCCAGCGCCTTGCCGACGTCGCCGTCCTGGCGCATCACGCTGGTGCCGGCCTGGGGCGCCGCGGCCCTGGCCTGGGCAGCGAAGGCGGCCCAGCTGTGGGTGGCGCCGACGCCTTCGTCCCATTCGACGACCAGCGCGCGGCGCGCGCGGATCGCGGCCCAGGTCGAGGTGGCGACGATCGCCACGCCCGGACGCAGGCCGTTCAGGTTGGCGGTGCCTTCGACGATGAAGGCGTCCTTGACGCCGGGCAGGGCGCGCACCGCGTCCAGGTTGGCGCTCACGGGTTTGCCGCCGAACACCGGGCACTTGGCGTACACCGCATGCAGCATCCCCGGCACCTGCACGTCGATCCCGAACAGCGGCTTGCCGGCGACGATGGCGCCGTTGTCGACGCCGCCCACGCGCGTGCCCAGCAATTTGAAACTGGCCGGGTCTTTCAGGGTGACGCCCGCCGCATCCGGCAGCGCCAGCTTGCTGGCCGCCTCGACCAGCGCGCCGTAGGCGATGCGGCGCTTGCTGGGCGCGTGCAGCACGGCGCCATTGTCGGTGCTGCATTCGCCCGGCGCCACGCTCCAGCGCTGCGCCGCGGCCTGCACCAGCATCGCGCGCGCGGCTGCCCCCAGGCGCCGGAAGTTGTCGTAGTTGGTCGGGGTCGAGGTCGAGCCGCCGGCGCCCTGGCCGCCGTAGGCAGCCGGGTTCAGGTCGCCCTGGACGATGCGCACCTGGCGCCAGGCGACGTCGAGTTCTTCGGCGATCACCATCGGCAGCGAGGTCTTGATGCCCTGGCCGATCTCGGGCTGCTTCGAGATCAAGGTCACGCTGCCATCGCGTGCGATGCGGATCAAGGCATGCGGCGTGAAATCGTCCTGCGCGCCCGGGAGGGCGGGGGCCGCCAGTACGCCGCCGGCCGACATGCCGATCAGGAGCGCGCCGCCAGTGGCGCTGCGACGCAGGAAGCGGCGGCGGCCGGGCGAGGTCGGCGTGTGCATCATGGCTTGCCTTTCGCCGCAGGCGTGGCCGCGATTTCGGCGGCGCGGTGGATGCCCTTGCGGATCCGCATATACGTCGCGCAGCGGCACAGGTTGCCCGCCATGGCCTCGTCGATCTGGGCATCGGTCGGCTTCGGATGCTGCTTGAGCAGCGAGCAGGCGCTCATGATCTGGCCCGACTGGCAGTAGCCGCACTGCGGCACGTCGAGTTCGATCCAGGCCTGCTGCAGCGGGTGGCGCCCGTTCGGGTCGAGCCCTTCGATGGTGGTGATCTTCTGTTTGCCGATGGCCGACACCGGCAGCACGCAGGAGCGGGTGGCAACGCCATCGAGGTGCACGGTGCAGGCGCCGCACTGGCCCAGGCCGCAACCGAACTTGGTGCCGACCAGGCCCAGCGTATCGCGCAGCGCCCACAGCAGCGGCGTGTCCGGTTCGACGTCGACGGCTTGCGACTTGCCGTTGACGTTCAGGGTGATCTTGCTCATGGCGCTCCTCGGGGCAAACAGATAAGGCGCCAATCCTAGCGGAAATTTTGCCACCGAAACAGCTTTCTATTATGCCGTTGGAATGAAATAACCGTATTATTAGGGCGCGGCGGTTCGCTGTGCGAATCGTGCGTGGCAGTAACAATGGTCGAGTATGTAATACTTCGTCGCTTTCCAGCAGCCACCCGGTCCCTCATGTCCAAGATTCGCCTGCGCTTGCTTCCTGTGAACCTGAAACTGCGCCTGGCATTCGTGGCCACGGTGCTGGTATTTCTGTCCACGCTGCTGGTGACCCTGTCGACCTTGAGCGTCGCAGAGCGCGGCATGAAATCGGTGATCGGCGACCAGCAGTACGCAATGCTCTCGAGCGCCGCGTCGTTCATGGATGATCGCATCGAGGCGCGCCTGCGCCAGCTCGAGGGGGTAGCCGCCGGCCTGCCGCGCGCAGCGATGCACGACCGCGAGGCGCTGGGCCGCCACCTCGCGCTGCAGGCGCCGCTGTGGACGCCGGAATTTTCCAACCTGATGGTGCTCCGCACCGATGGACGCGAGATAGCCTCGATGCGTTCGTCGGCAGGCGCCACCCGGCTCGATGCACGCGGGCGCGATTACTTCGAGAGCGTGCTCGTCAACCGGCGCAGCATGATGTCGCAGCCGGTGGTGGGGCGCGTGTCGGGGCACCAGCTGGTGATCGTCAGCACCCCGATCCTGGACGCTGACGCGCGCCTGCTGGGCGTGCTCACCGCCAGCATCGACCTGCACCGGACCGGCTTTTTGCGCCAGCTCAGCGCGCTCAAGCCGGGCGGCAGCGGCTACCTGTTCCTGATGACGGCCGACGGCATCATGATCGACCATCCGAACCGCGAACGGGTGCTGCATCCGGCCGCGCCGGGCTCGGCGGTCGATCACACCAACGATGGGGCGCTGCATGGCTTCGAGGGCTGGATCGAGGCGCGCGCCAGCGATGGGCGCGAGGCCATCTTCGCCTACCGCCGGCTGGCCTCGACCGGTTGGATCCTGGGCGCGCGCTACCCGTCCGCGGAAGCCTTCGCACCGTTGGCGCGGATGCGCCAGAACGCTTTCTTTGGCGCCCTGGTGCTGGCGCTGGCCGCCGGGGTGCTGGCCTGGGTGCTGATGCTGCGCCTGCTCTCGCCCTTGCAGCGGCTGCGCGAACGGGTGGCCTCGGTGCGCCACGACGGCGCCGGCATCGACGTGCTGCACGACGCCCGGCAAGATGAAATCGGCGAACTGGGGCGCGCCTTCCATGCGCTGATGGCCGAGCGCGAAAGCGCCGAGGCCTCGCGCGCCGCGAGCGAAAAGAGGCTGCGCATGATCGCCGATAACCTGCCGGTGCTGATCGCCTATCTTGACGCAGAGCGGCGCTACCGCTTCGGCAACGCCACCTTCGAGCGCTGGTTCGGCGTAGCGCCGGAGCAGCTCGACGGCATGTCGATCGCCGACCTGCTCGGTCCGCACGCCGAGGAGCAGACGAACGCCTGCCTGGACCGCGCCTATGCCGGCGTCGACGCTACCTGCGAGCTGCAAATACTCATCGGAGGGCGGCGCTGTCATCTGCAGGGCGTGTTCATCCCCGACTTGCGCGCCGATGGCAGCGTGGCCGGGGTGTATGCGCTCAAGCACGACACCACCCATGTCAAGGAAGTCGAAGCGCAGCTGATGCGGCTGGCGCGGGTCGATCCGCTCACCGGCCTGGCCAACCGGCGCAGCTTCACCGAGACGCTGCACGCGGCGCTCGAGCGCGCGCGCCGCAGCGGCAAGCCGCTGGCGCTGGCCTACCTCGATGTCGATCATTTCAAGCGCATCAACGACAGCCATGGGCATGGCGTGGGCGACGAGGTGCTGCGCGAGTTCGCCGGGCGCCTGGAAGCCGGCACGCGCGCCACCGACACCGCGGCGCGTTTGTCGGGCGACGAGTTCGTGGTGATCCTGGAACAGATCGGCGGCAGCGCCGAGGCCGAGCGGATCGGGGCCAAGATCGTCGATGCAATGCGCGCGCCGTTCGCGACATCGAGCGGGCTGTTGTCGGTGTCGGCCAGCGTCGGGATCGCGTTGTCGATGCCGGGGCAAGACCAGGAGGCATTACTGGCAGCGGCCGACAGCGCGTTGTATGCGGCCAAGGGCAGTGGCCGTGATGGCTACGCGCTCTACGATCAGGCCGCGTAGGCGCCGCGCCGAGCTACAGGCCTTGCGGATAGGTTTCTGGTGGCTCGCCCGCATGCCAGCCGCCGCCAGCATCGAGCGGCGTGACCGCGCTGGTGCGGTCGATATGAATCAGCGCGTCGAACTGGCGCGCGAGTTGCGCCATGAAGTAATGGCTCTGGCGCTCGCTACGCGGCAGATACAGCACGCCGATCGCGCGTTCGAGCCGCTCTTCCATCAGCGCGTCGCGCACCGGGCTGGGCTCGCGCAGCGGCAGCCAGAAACGCTCGATGCCGGTCTCGTGCAGCAGGCGCTCATAGCTGCCCGCCAGCGCTGGGCGCACATGCTTGTGCTCGGCTTCGCCATCCCAGCTCGAGGCCGCAGTGACGCGGCCATCGTAGGTGGTAAAGCCGAGCAAGAAGGCATCGTCGCCGTAGGCCTTGCGCGCCAGTTCACCCACCGTCCATTCGCCCTGACGCCCGATCTCGGTGGCGCGCGCGTCACCGATGTGCGAGTTGTGCTCCCAGACCACGATGCGCGCCGGCCTGTCATCCTTCGACAGGTGGCCAGCGACCGCGTCGAGCGTTTCGGCCATGTGGCTGTCGCGCAGGTTCCAGGATGAGACCCGGCCCTTGAACATGGTGCGGTAATACTGCTCGGCGTTCTTGACCAGGCGCGCGTTCTGCTGGGCGTAGAAGAAGGCGTCCTCGGCCTGCGCGCCATCGGACTGCATGAATTCGAGCGCGCGTTGCTGCATCTTGTGCAGCAGGTCGAGCACGCCCTGTTCGCACGAAGGCGACATGCCGAAGCTGGTTTCGTAGCCATACTGCTGGCTGTCGCGGTCGTAGTGGTCGAAGCAGGCATAGACTTTGCGCGCCTCGCGCGCGGCGTTCGGATCGACGCCCTCGAGGTAACGCACCACCTCGTGGATCGAGGTGAACATGCTGTACAGGTCGAGCCCGTAGAAACCCGCCTTGGCGGCGCCAGTCGCGTCGTTGCGGGCGCGCAGCCACTCGACGAAGTCGAGCACCGCGCTATTGCGCCACATCCAGGATGGAAAACGCTCGAAGCCGCCGAGCGCGGCGCGCCCGTCGGCATCCTGGCTTTCGCCGCGCACGTAGCGATTTACGCGCCAGGCGTCCGGCCAGTCGGCTTCGACCGCGACCGCGGTGAAGCCTTTTTCTTCGATCAGGCGTTTGGTGATGCGGGCCCGCTCTTCGTAAAACTCGTGGCTGCCATGGGTGGCCTCACCGAGCAGGACGAAGCGTGCGTCGCCGACCATGTCGAGCAGGCCGTCATAGTCGGCGCTACTGCCATCGAGCGGGCGCGCGCCCATGCGCACCGCCTCGAGCGCCGCATCACTGTCGTTACGGTTGCCGAAGCTGGCCATGTGCTTTCAAGCTGGCGCGTTAATGCACGAAGCTGTGATCGGGCGCTGCTTGCTGGTTGGCGTAGTGCGCGCCGCCGCGTTCGATGAAGGCCTTCATGCGCGCCAGGTCGTCGTCCATCTGGCGCTGCGGGTCGGCGCCCAGCATGCGTGCGATGCCGTGACCGAGCACGCCGGCCGGTGGTGCATACGACATGCGCACCGTCACCAGCGTGCCGCCGCGCGACGGTTCGAAGCTGATCGTGCCTTCCTGCTCGATCTCGGAACCGGGCTCGCTGCGCCACGACAGGCGGTCAGGGCGCGATTGCTCGGTCATGACCGCGTTCCACGCGTACTCGAGCCCGGCCGGGCCGCGCACCGACCAATGCGAGCGGCGGTGGCCCAGGTCGCGCACCTCGGTCACGTGCGACATGAAGCGCGGGAAATTCTCGACATCGGACCAGGCGTCGTAGACCTCTTTGGGCGAGGCGTCGATGTGGATCGAGTTCTCGACCTCGACCTGGCTGGCGCTGCCGGCGCCGCGTGCGCGCAGCGCCTCGACCAGGTTGCGGCCACGGCCGCTACGCAGCAGCACCGCCAGCGCGCCCAGGCCGAGCAGGGCGACCACCGGCGAGCGGCGCGCCAGGCCGACCACGCTCAGCGCGCCGGTACCGAGCAGGGCCGAGTTTGTGAGCGTCGGGCTGCGCGAGCCGAATACGTGGGCCAGGTGGCCGCTCCATTCGCGCAACTGGTCGCCGACCGCCTGGCCGCGTTCGCGCGCGCCTTTGCTCAGGTCGGCGCCGGCACGCTGGGCGGCCGCTTCGGCGCGCTCCAGGTAGTCCCCGGCGCTGTCGGCCGCATGATCGAATTGATTGCCGGCGCGCTCGCGCAGGTCGTCGGCAAGGTGGCGCGCACGTTTGCTGGCGCCGCGCGCATGGTCAGCAGCGTAGCTGGAAGCGCGCGCCGACTGTTCGCGCGCCTTGTCGGCAGCATAGCCGGCGGCGTGCGCAGCGCGTTCGCGCGCTTCATATGAGCCGTCGGCAAACCGTTCGCCGGCCTCGTGGGCGTTTTCTGCCAGCCGCTCGCGCGCATGCTCGAGGCGGTCGCGGGTCTTGTGCGAGGCGGCCGACAAACGGTCGCCCGCCTTGTGGGCCGCGCCGGCCAGGCGTTGGCCGGCGCTGACATATACGTTAACGGCGCGCTGCGACGCGCGCTCGCGCGCCGAGTCGACCCGCGAGCCGACTTCTTGCCAGGCGTGCCCGAGCTGTTCGCCGGTGCGCTCGCCGGCGTCACGCAGAGCCACGCGGGCACGGGCGCGGCGGGCCGCGCCGCGTTGCGGGTCGAACGCGTACATCAGCAGGGCGCCGGCCACGGCCGCACTCACCCACTTGCCCACATTGTTGGATTGATCGTTCGAATCGTTCATGTCCGCTCCTTCGGTTGGTCAGCCGGTTCGGCCGGCTGTGATTGGTTTTCGTGCTGCGTGGGCGCCATCTGCCGGGCGCCGCGGGCCGCGCCGTCGCCCTGTTTCACAGAGCGCTTCAACACAAGGAACGGCGCAAGACGACGCGCAGGCATGGCGCGTTACAGAACCAGCATACACACGGTTACGCCCGTCCGGCGTTCGTTTGCCGACCGGAAATCAGTGTGATTTCGAAGGAAGAAAAGGGGGGCGGACCGCGCACTGCGGCCCGCCGCAGAATCAGCCGAGCTGGCGGCTGTGGAAGCGCAAATGGTCTTCGACGAAGGTCGAGATGAAGTAGTAACCGTGGTCGTATCCTTCGTGGCGGCGCAGCTCGAGCGGCTGGCCGGCCTTGGCGCAGGCGGCTTCGAAGGCTTCCGGCAGCAATTGATTTTCAGCCAGGAATTTGTCGCCGAGGCCCTGGTCGATCAATATGCCGCCGGGGAACGGCGCGCTTTGCCGCCGCGCCATCAGCGCGCTGGCGTCATGGGCCTGCCAACTGGCCTGGTCGGCGCCGAGGTAGCCGCCGAACGCCTTCTCGCCCCACGGGCACTGGCTCGGGGCGGCGATCGGGGCGAATGCCGATACCGAGCGGAACAGGTCGGGATGGCGCAACGCCATCACCAGCGCGCCGTGCCCACCCATCGAGTGGCCGAAGATGCCGACCCGATTGCCATCGGCGGGCAAGGTGGCCAGTACCAGTTCGCGCAATTCGAGCAGGTAGCTGTGCATGCGGTAGTGGCGCGCCCATGGTTCTTCGGTCGCGTCGAGATAGAAACCGGCGCCGACGCCGAAATCCCAGCTCTCGGTTTCGCCCGGGACGCCGGCGCCGCGCGGGCTGGTATCGGGGGCGACCAGGATCATGCCGAGTTCGGCGGCGACGCGCTGGGCGCCGGCCTTGGTCATGAAGGTTTCTTCGGTGCAGGTCAGGCCGGCCAGATAGAACAGGACCGGCAGCGGCTTGTCGCCGGTGGCTGCGGCGGGCGGCAGGTAGACCGAAAAGCGCATCGGCAGGCCGATGGCCTGGGCGTCGTGCCGGTAGAAGCGCTGCACGCCGCCGAAGCAGGCGTGTTCGTTCAGGATATCGGGCATGGTAGTGGGCTCTTGTTGTGGATGACCCAAGTATGACGGGTCGCGGCGAATCCTGCCAGGCGCGGCAGCGCCGCACACGATCGGGACAGGATGCGTCAGCCGCCGCCGATGCCGCGCATGACGCGTCCGCTGCCGCCGCACATCGGACAGGATTTGCCGTCGCTCAGGGTGCCGTTGCCGGCGCAGGCCTCGCACACGTCTTCGCCGGCGCCGGGAGTGCCGGGTTCGGCTTCGTCGCCGGGGTTCAGGTCGTGTTCCGGATGGATGCTCATGGTTGCCTCCGCTGTGTTGTGTGGAATCGATTGTAGGCAGGTCGGCGGCAAGGCGGCGCAAGCTTGCGCCGCACGCCGGTTCAGGCGTCAGCAACAACTGCCACGTAAAGGGCGGGTTGATGGAAGTCTGATATTGACATCGACCTGCCATCGCCAATAATCCTGATGCACCTCACATCAACCTTACCGGAGCAGCCCATGAGTCCTTACCGCGCCGAGGAAATCAACCAGTCCGTTGCCGCAGTCCCCGCACGCGCGCACGGCGAATTGCGGCGCAATGCACGCCAGCGCGAGATTGTTGCCACGGACATCGCGATGCTGCCTACCGGCGGCGTGATGATGGCGGTGGAGTATCTGAAGTCGCATGCCATCTGTTCGGCTGTGATCGAACGGGTGGTGTGGGAGCCACAGCAACGGCGTGAACGCGCCTGATCCTGTCACGCTACTTGCCATGCGTAAGCGGCTTGCACTGCTCTTATGCACAAGAATTGCTCTCAAGTTATTTACGGTGCATACTAGGCTCAACATTGATAAGTGCACGTAAGCCCTTGATTTACGGTGCAAACGGGTTTGCCTTCCCAATAGGCAAATTGTTGAAACCCGCACTGATGGCCGCATCCAGCGTGTCAAGCCCCCGCTTTTCCACATACTTATTCACAGACTTTGTGGATATCCGGAAAACTTTCTATTTATCCGTGAGTTAGCGCAGAATCCTCATGTCGTGCGTGATGTCATCGCCGATGCATGCATGAGACCCCCGCGCTGCGGCGATATTTTTCACTTGTCGATCGGTACTGGATAAATGTACAGTATCGCATTTACAGCCTGCCCACACCATGTCCGCCGTCGCTACGCCGCCCACCACCGAAGACCCGTTCGCCGCCCTTAACGAAGAGCAGCGCGCAGCGGTCGAGCACGACATCGGCGTTGCCGCGCCGCGTCCGCTGCTGGTGGTGGCCGGCGCCGGTTCCGGCAAGACCAACACACTGGCGCACCGGGTGGCGCGCCTGATCCAGTCCGGCGCCGATCCGCAGCGCATCTTGCTGCTGACGTTTTCGCGCCGCGCCGCCAACGAAATGGGGCACCGCGCCAGCGCCGTATTGCAACGCCTGCTGGGGCGGAGTGGCTCGCAGGCGCCGGTGCGCCTGCCCTGGGCCGGCACCTTCCACAGCGTCGGCGCGCGCCTGCTGCGCGAGTTCGCCGACCGCATCGGCCTCGACGAAGCGTTCACGATCCACGACCGCGGCGATGCCGAAGACCTGATGGGGCTGGTGCGCCACGAGATCGGCCTGACCGGTCTCGAAAAGCGCTTCCCGCTGAAGGGCACCTGCCTGGCCATCTATTCGCGCGTGGTCAATAGCCGCGACCCGCTGGAGGCCGTGCTGCAGGCGTATTTTCCGTGGTGTAGCGAATGGGAGGCGCAACTCAAACGTCTGTTCGGCGCCTATGTCGACGCCAAGCAAGAGCAAAACGGGCTCGACTACGACGACCTGCTGCTGTTCTGGGCCGAGATGGCGGCCGACCCGGTGCTCGGCCTTGAACTCGGTGCGCTGTTCGACCATGTGCTGGTCGACGAATACCAGGACACCAACCGCCTGCAGGCCGCGATCCTGACCGGCATGAAGCCCGACGGGCAGGGCGTGATGGTGGTCGGCGACGACGCCCAGTCGATCTACGGTTTTCGCGGCGCCACGATTCGCAACATCCTCGACTTCCCGAAACAGTTCACCCAGCCGGCGCGCCTGGTCACGCTCGAGCGCAACTACCGTTCCACCCAGCCGATCCTGGACGCGTCGAACGCCGTGATCGGGGCCGCGCTCGAGCGCCATGCAAAAACGCTGTGGACCGACAAGACATCGAACGTCAAGCCGCAATTGGTGCTGATCCCCGACGAAGCCGAGCAGGCGCGCTGGGTCTGCAATCGCATCCTTGAGCAGCGCGAGGCCGGCTTTGCCCTGACCAGCCAGGCGGTGCTGTTCCGCGCCGCCAGCCACAGCGCGGCGCTCGAACTCGAACTCATGCGCCGCAACGTCCCGTTCGTCAAATTCGGCGGACTCAAGTTCCTCGAGGCGTCGCACATCAAGGACGTGCTGGCGCTGCTGCGCTTTGCCCAGAACCCGAGCGGACGGATCGCCGGTTTCCGCGTATTGCAGATGCTGCCCGGGATCGGCCCGGCCACCGCCACGCGCTTGCTCGACGCGGTGGGCGCGAGCGCCGAGCCGGCGCTGGCACTCGAAACCGCCGGCGCCAGGCTGCGCGGCGGTGACGACTGGTCGGCGTTCTGCGCCCTGTACCGGCGCCTGCGCACTCCCGGCCTGCGCTGGCCGTTGGACCTTGAACTGGTGATCGACTGGTACGCGCCGCACCTCGAACGGATGCACGACGACGCCCAGGTCAGGGCCGCCGATCTGGCGCAATTGCTGGCGCTGTCGGCCGGCCACGCCAACCGCGAGAGCTTCCTCACCGAGATCACGCTCGACCCGCCCGAGGCCACCAGCGACCGCGCCGGCCCACCGCTGCTCGACGAAGACTACCTCATCCTCTCGACCATCCATTCGGCCAAGGGGCAAGAATGGAAAACCGTGCATGTGCTGAACGTGGTCGACGGCTGCATCCCGTCAGACATGGCCACCGGTAACCAGGAAGACATCGAGGAAGAGCGGCGCCTGCTGTACGTGGCGATGACGCGTGCACGCGAACATCTGCACCTGATCGTGCCGAACCGTTTCTTCGTCAAGCAGCAGGCGCAGATGGGCGACCGCCACATGTATGCGGCGCGCACCCGCTTCGTCACCCCGGCCATGCTCAAGCATTTCGAGGAGCACGCCTGGCTCAGCGCTGAAAAACGCGAGAACCGCACCCCGATGCCCGACAGCGTGCGCATGCTGGTGCGCGACCGCGCCCGCAACGCCTGGAAATGACGACAGTTCGCATCACGTTAACAACTTATCCCCCGTGCACCGCTTTTGTAGGAATTTGCCGTACTAAATCCTGTGCGCCTTCGTGGTGCACGTGCAAGTGATTGATTTTTAAGGGATGATTTTTTGCCTCAGGAACGGGCATTTTGTTGAAACCCGCATCCCTACTGAGGTTGCGGCTTGTCAAGAGCCGCTTGTCCACACAGTTATCCACATTTCTTGTGGATAGGCAAAAAGGCTGAATAAAATCAGGTACTTAGTGCTGGGCTATTGACCTATATCAAACTTAACGCACGCGCGCGGCTCGACGCCACAGTCGACCGGGCGCGCCTCCGATCCGCGCCTTCACTCCAGGCCAATGATGGGCGGCTTCAAGTCACGGCGCTGGATTCACCGCCTGCTTGAGGCGCGCCAATTGCTCCAGGAAGCGCTCGCATGCCAGGCCCGGCGGCCATGGCTCCCACGGCGTGCAGCCGTAATAGCTCGCCAGTGGATCCGTCGCCAGCACCTGGGACCGGATCTTGAGTGTGCGCCGCACTTCCTCGCGCGACCAGCCAGCCACGTGCACCGCCTCGCTGGCGGCGGCGATGCGGTCGGCGCGCTTGTGCGCGGCGTGCGACATCGCATCCCAGGCCGGCAAGCCATAGCGCAGGAACACCACGTGTTCGAGGCGCCGGGTCAGGGCGCGGAATGCGTCGCCCAGGAACGGCTTGATCACCGAGATGGCGTCAAAGCCGAGCAGCCCTTCTTCGGCGTCGTGCAGCAGTTCGCGCAGCTCGTCGAGCGGCGTGATGCCGGGCGTGGCGGCGCGCCGCAGCAGCATCACGCTGATCGAATGCTGGGCCACCGACAGCGGCAGCGGCCACGCCGAGTGGCCGCCCCAGCGGTAGGTGCGGGCCAGGCCGAGCGCCAGGTCGGCGTCGTCCCAGTCGAACGGCGTCGGATCGAGCAGGTCGAGGCGGCGCCCCGAGGGCATGCGCACCCAGGCACGGGTGCGCGGATCGAGCGCCATGCCCGGGTGCGCCGGCGCCGGGTTGGACGGATTATGCATGTGGCGATTTTACACACCGGCTGCGCCATTCCCCGCATAATTGATGCAGGCAAACCTGGCGCGCAGGGCGCCTGCCTACACTGGTCCGGATGGTGCTACGCCGATTCGGAAGGAGGTGCTTGATGGGCAAGATCGAGTCAGACCACGCGGGCGCCGCCAGTGGCGACGCTGCGCTCGACTGCGACCTGCTGGTGGTCGGCGGCGGCATCAATGGCGCCGGCATCGCGCGCGACGCGGCCGGGCGCGGCCTGCGCGTGATGCTGTGCGAAAAGGACGACCTGGGCAGCCATACCTCATCCGCCTCGAGCAAGCTGATCCACGGCGGCCTGCGTTACCTCGAGCATCGCCAGTTCGGCCTGGTGCGCAAGGCGCTGGCCGAGCGCGAAATCCTGCTGCGCAGCGCGCCGCACATTATGCGCCCGCTGCGCTTCGTGATGCCGCACGATGCCGGCGCGCGGCCGGCGTGGCTGATCCGCGCCGGGCTGTTCCTGTACGACCGGCTGGCGCCGCGCGCCTTCCTGCCGGCCTCCGAAGCGTTCGAACTGGCAGGGCACCGCGCCGGGCTGGCGCTGAAACCCGAATTTACCCGCGCGTTCGCGTATTCCGACGGCTGGGTCGACGATGCGCGGCTGGTGGTGCTCAATGCGATCGACGCGCGCGAGCGCGGTGCGCTGGTGTTGCCGCGCACCCGTTGCGAGCACGTCGCGCGGCGCGCGGACCATTGGCAGGCGCGCCTGCGTCAGGGCGCTTCGTCGATCACGATCGAAGTGCGCGCGCGCGCGCTGGTCAATGCGGCCGGGCCGTGGGCGGCGCGCTTTGCCTTGCAGGCCGTCGGCGCGGTTGACAGCACGGCTGCGCCACGCCGTACGCTGCGCCTGGTCAAGGGCAGTCACATCGTCGTGCCGCGCCTGTTCGACCATGCCTGCGCCTACCTGTTCCAGCACCCCGACGGGCGCGTGGTGTTCGCGCTGCCGTACGAAGGCGCGTTCACGCTGATCGGCACCACCGACGTCGAGTTCGAGGGCGAACCGGATACGGCGGCGATCGGTCCCGATGAGACGCGCTACCTGTGCCAGCTGGCAAACCGTTATTTCAGGCGTCAGATCGCGCCGTCCGACGTGCTCTGGAGTTACGCCGGCGTGCGGCCCTTGCTCGACGAGGCGCCCGGCAACGATGGCGTCAAGGCGGCAGCGCTCACGCGTGATTATTTCCTTG
>Ga0265797_10001401_pt1 | contig 42311 bp, 31 predicted proteins | sample P2T30metagenome_FD_192433 | JGI IMG/M metagenome (GOLD analysis project Ga0265797, IMG submission 192433) | Plant litter microbial communities from East Loma Ridge, Irvine, California - P2 T30 | ecosystem: Environmental > Terrestrial > Plant litter > Unclassified | place: USA: California...
CTAAGTTGATTGCTGTTTTTAGAGGTCCGAAAATCGATAAGTCGAGAGGCTGCGTCTTATGCGACGAGTGCGGCGGTAGTAGAAAGAGGTCTATTTTCGATAGTATATAGAAGGCGATGAACCGGGCCGTAACGTGAGAGGAGTGACCGTCGATAATCAAGAGGTGCCGCGAGTTCGTTGATTTACTAACAAACGGCTGAAAATGCGTTTTTAGCCATTCGAATCCAATCAGATCAGAAGTCCAGCCCTTTTTCGATGTAACGAACTTCTAATCCGTCGGGGTTTCGTTCGGAATCCAGCCTGAATTTAGGTTTTCACCTTTAAAAATCAGACACGGAGGCAGGGTCACCCCCGAGGCACTGACGCACTCCAAACAGGTAATCCACTCTTGTCGTCCCGGTTGCTTCTTTTCTCGGCGTTGATTAAGCTGATCAAGTAGAACAACTGATTTCCTACTAGATCCAATCGAAAAACCGGTTTCGTCGACGTTATAGATCGCACTAGGAGGATATCTATGTTTACATAGAACCTCTCCTAAGTTATCAAAGTACGATTTAATCGTGGAAAAATCAAGTGCCGTAGATCGTGCCGTGTCGATAGTACGTGAAAGACATGTCTTAATTCGTAGGTACCGCGTCCGAAAGCGATCAATCCATCGGTCGGAGATAGGACTTAATTCATTTTCGTCGTTTTTAGAACTCCGTTTAGAGGAATTTCCGAAGCTAGGATTTTGGCTAAATGAAGAGTGATCGGGGCTCCTAGCTTTGCGGTCCGGTAGATCTAGTTCTCAAGTGTTGATTCTTCGATCGGAGTTAGTATTTGTTGACTAACGTGACTTTCGTTTCTCGATTTTCGTTTATGAAGCCGATCTCGTAAAGTCGATGCAGGAATTTGAAAGACTAGTGCAGCTCGGCGAACTGATTTATATTCACCGTTTACTAACGCGTTCAAAGCGTCAGTTACGTCTTCTTCAGTGTACGAAGGCATAGAGAAGGAAGAGAAGCACAAAGTGAGAAAGCGGGGTTTATAAAGCTGACCTCGGTAAAGTGCGCGACATCCCCTACTGCGCGACTTCCCCTACAGGCACGTTACACTTATCATCTAATACTAGCTATAATAAAAATCATATATACTTTATAAACTTAGATTTATCATTAGTTAGTTTAATAGCTTAATTATAATATTCAGCTAACTTAGAACTTTTTCAAATTAGTAAACCTTATTCTCTATCTGAGGGCAGTTTTTAGAGGTCCGAAAATCGATAGATCGAGAGGCTGCGTTTTATGCGATAAGTGCGGCGATAGTAGAAAGGGGTCGATTTTCGATGTAATACAATAGGCGATGAACCGGGCCGTAACGTGAGAGGAGTGACCGTCGATAAATAAGAGGTGCCGCGAGTTAGTTGACTTACTAACAAACGGCTGAAAATGCATTTTTAGCTATTTAAATCTAATCTAATCAGAAGTCTAGCCCTTTTTTGACGTAAAAAACTTCCAACCTGCTAGGGTTTCATCGGGAATCTAGCCTGAATTTAGATTTTCGCCTTTAAAAATCAGACACGGCGGTAGGGTCACTCCCGCGACGTTTACGCATTCGAGAGAAGTAATCCATTCTTGTCGTCCTAGCTGTTTCTTTTCTCGGTGTTGATTTAGCTAATCAAGTAGAATAACTGATTTTCTACTAGATCAGATCGAAAAACCGGTTTCATCGACGTTATAGATCGCACTAGGGGGATATTAATATTCACGTAAAAGATCTCCTAGGTTATCAAAGTACGATCTTATCGTCGGAAAATTAAGTACTATAGACCGTACTACGTCGATAGTACGCGAAAAGCATATCTTAATTCGTAGGTGTCGTATCCTAAAGCGGTCGATCCATCGGTCTGAGATAGGAGGGAATTCATTTTTATCTAAATTTGAACCCCGTTAAGACTGAATTTCAGAAGCCAAAATTTTGACTAACTTAAGAGTGATCGGAGTCCCTAACTTCGCGGCGTAGTAAATCTAGTTCTCGAGTGTTGATTCCTCGATAGGAGTTAGTATCTGTTGACTAACATGACTTTCAATTCTTGATTTTCGTTTTTGAGCTCGTTTTCGTAAAGTTGTCTCGGGAATTAGAAAGACTAATATAGCTCGGCGAAGTGACTTTAAGTTCACCTTTTACTAACGCATTTAAAGCGTTAGTCATATCTTCTTCGGTATACCAAGGCATAGAGAAGGAAGAAGAAACGCGAGGGAGCAAGCGGGGTTTATAAAACTAACCTCGGTAAAGTGCGCCGCTTCCCCTACTGCGCCGCTTTCCCTACAGTCACGTTATCTAAAGTATTCTAGTAATGATATAGAAAGCTTTTCTAAGTGAAATAGAATCACTATTGATTCTATATAGTAAAGTTTATACTAACAAATATTAATAGCTTATTTATGACTTTTTACTAGCATATGATTCTATAGATTTAGTAAGCCTTATATAGTATATAGATTTCTTTTTCTTATAACTCTTCTATTTGCTTCTTAGCTTGATTTAGCTAGTAGCAATTATATAATACTTTATCTAATTAGATTTAATCTTCAGATTATAAGATATAATAAGTTCTACTAAATAGCTAATATCCTAAGACTTATTATATTAATATCTTGTTTATAAATTGATATATCTTGATTGATATTAGTGAAATAGAATTTATGAGTAGTTTATGTATAGCATTTAGGTATATGAGGTTTTTAGAGCTTAATTCTACAAATTTACTAACTTATGACTTTTATATATTAGAGACTCTTATTTAGTATCTCATAATCTCTATAGTTGTATAAATCCTACTGTAATGTTCTCTTGATGAGTATCAGATTTATCTAGCTAATGTTAATATTACATACATCTGAGTTATAATAACATTAGTTAAGAGTTACTCTTATCGTATCCTCTAAGATTAAAGATTAGAAGTTTACTATGTCATAATTTTATTATGTTAGTACAATCTGATTCTTGATCTGTGTCTATTAGTAATTCGCTTACTCTACTATAATATTACTTAGAGATTGATTAAGATAGGATTCATAGTATTAGTTACTAGAAATATTTGATAAGATAATGGATTTTATAGTTAATAGAAGTATATAAAGAAAATAAGCTAATACTAAGTTTATAAGCCAGTTTGTTTCTTTTTACTATTCCTCTAATTATTAAACAACTAATAATTAGCTATTATTCTATTACTCTATGTAGTTACTCACTAACTAACTCACTAACGCCGCTATGACATAACTAATCAGGCTAACTCATCTAAAGACTCTTCTTCTTCTTCCTCCGAAGAAATCAATATATATTTCGTCTTTTTTCCTAACTTAACAAACTATCTTAACTAATATCCTAAGTTAGTAATTTCAGAGTGGAAAACTGTTATGTTGAAAGCTTGATTTAATCAAGCCAGTTAAGCTAGCTCTGATTAAGCTATGTGACATATAGTTCAGGGTTCTAATCTATGTCTATATCACAGGAATTACCTATTCTAAGTTTTAAGTCAGAGTATATTGACCTGTACAAAAACTTATATGTATCAACTGAATGCAGTTTGTATAGTTATTTCATCAACTTATAGTATGAGCAGAGCTCTGCAAGCATAGTGATCCCATAGTTCAAAATGATCTCACTATGAATGTGTGTGCTATCACTGGCAGTTCATTTACCTCCTGTTCTTGATCCCTGACAGTAAGGGAATGTTTTGCGGTAGTGCTTTGCAATGTCTCTACGAGTGGCCACCCATACATGTTCTTTCCCTGAGATATATTGCATGAACTTCCTCAGACTTTCCGAGCGACCTGGCTTCCCAGTTATCCGCGAATGCAGAGGAATTGTCATCATCTTGCCTCCTTCTCTGTAGAGACAGTCGAAAGTGTCCTTGAGGTATTCAAAGTAGGTGTTGCCTGCAGAGCTGACAAATCCTGGCGACATGTGAAACTTTCCATCGTTGCCTGGTGGTATTGTCAGGCTTTTGTAGTGATCTCGCATGACAGCAACTGCGACTTACAATCATAGTTGTATGGTACCATCAATAAACCCTCCTTGTCTTTCTCTGGGAGGTCTTTCTCGAAAGCTGGATCAATCCAGTATGGCGAGTCTTCGTTGTACACTTCGGAAGTGTACAGCATCTTTTGGCCCATCTCTTTCCACATGACGGGAAGGAGACTGGCTGTGTTTGGAGTTCCTCGTCCGAAGTATGCTCCGACAGGGAACTCGCCAGTCGCCGCCTCTAAAGCAAGGCACGACTTCTTGATGTAGGCCTTGTCTTCTTGGAATGAATAGTCCCAGATGTCAAGCCATCGGTATCCATGTGCGCCTATTTCGTGACCGTCTCGAACACACGCTTTGGCAAAGGCCGGATTCCGCTCCATGGCGACAGCAACAGCCCAGAGAGTCATGTTCCATCCGAACTCCTTCATGAGCCTGTGAATACGCCAAGCTCCACACCTGCTGCCATACTCAAAATCTTGTTCGCTGTTCAGATGACGGTGCTCACGGCCTCCACCTGAGGGGCCCTTTTCCCAAAGATATGGTTCGCTCGTCCCATCGCCGTCCAGAACGTTCCGTTCGCCACCCTCTTCGTAGTTCAGAACGAAGGACACGGCAATGCGAGCGCCGTTCGGCCATTGAGCATCGTGGCCCTGTTCTCCGAAACCTGCTCAACCAATCAGCCTAAGTGATGGATGCACCATTCTGGATTATACAATACCTTCAAAGTCACGGGGAACTTGCAATGATTCTTCGACATGAACCATCACAGCGATCTATCTGTCGAAGGTAGTGATGTTGGAAACTCTAACAAAATTGACCAGTTCAATCGAGTGCCCATCCGCGTGATATCTATCCGATTGATACTCGCTTTCGGTCCATCAGGCCTTCCGTTCCTCGGCGGGGTCGACATTGCTATCGTGATCATCAATAGATCCTTCAAAAGCGTCGGGGCGAAACAAGCCGACGAAACGTGAAGATCCCAGCCGAGTTGCCCAGCATCTTATCGCATTCACCATCTCCGCGAACTCCGCATCTCAAAGCCACCATATCGGGAAGGTGCCTCTCTTGCCCAGCGTGCCAGAGCAACATCACAGGAACGTCTCATCTGGAGATACCGACATGATAGGGGAAATGCGTATCCGATTTCATACGCATTGGTAACGGCATCAATGGTCCGGCGTCTTCGGCCGGCGCCCCGACCAGCACAGTACACGCGATGAGCGTACGCGTCTGTAAAGATTAAGAACATTCCATTTGTCTAAACCTTCACAGATTAGCAGGAACATACTCACCCATCATGTCCGTCTTTTCCCTCGATGCAAAAGCCGGAAACCCAGTGACCAAAGAAACCGTCGAAACCCTATGCTCACAGCTTGGAGTTTTTATCCACGAAAAGGACTCAGATGACTACCAGCGTTTACTTGCTGTGTACCACGATGCTTGTGAGCAATTGATGGGCCTGGACGGTATGTGACGGTCCCTTTGAAGCAAAAGATGCCTGAGGCTGATGACACAAAGATTATGTACCGACTGTGGACGAAGAGCGATTCCCACGCAAGGATTTACACTTCCCTAGTCAAGCCGAAAACACACATGGCGCTTGGGCATGGAAATGCACCGTCTCTGACACTGTTGCGAATGGCGGCAACCTCGTCGGCAAGACGTTCGCTTTGAAAGACAATGTCGCGTTGAAGGGGGTGCCAATGTTGCTGGGGACGAATTTTATCAAAGATTTTGTGCCAGACTGCGACGCGACCGTCGTCACAAGAATCCTCGAGGCTGGCGGAATAATCCTAGGCAAAGCAGTCTGCGAGAACATGTGTCACTCTGCCACTAGCCATTCTTCTGGTACTGGCATAGTGGAGAATCCATTCGCAAAGGGCTACAGCGCTGGCGGAAGCTCCAGCGGATCAGGAGTTCTCGTCGCTCTTGGTGAAATCGATGGTGCCATTGGAGCGGACCAGGGTGGAAGTATCAGAATTCCTGCAGCCAACAGTGGTATCGTTGGGTTCAAGCCTACCTTTGGACTTGTGCCATACACTGGATGTGGCAGCAATGAGCCTACCAACGATCACCTCGGTCCCATGACAAGGACTGTACTGGAGAATGCCCACTTTCTAGAGGCAATCGCAGGCAACGACAACATCGACGATCGCTCATTCGCTGCGCCTCGCCCTTCGAAGATTCCAACGTACAGCTCAATCGCCAATCTGCCATCTAGTCGTCCCCTAGAGGGTAGGAGGATCGCTGTCATCACTGAATCCCTCACTATGCCAGGACTGGATCCTCGCGTCATCAAGACCTTCCGAGCTGCAGCGGAGCGTTATGTAGAACTTGGGGCGAACGTCGAGGAAATCTCGATACCGCTACACTCCAAGGGCGCTGCCATCTGGACTGGCGTGTCAAAGGCCGGAGGGTTCCTCAGCAAAACGACAGGAGCATTTGGGAGGCGCGGCCATCAGATGCTCGGTTTGAACGGATTATTCCATCCCATGGGTCAAGAAAACTGGGACAATGCCTACTCATCAACAAAGAACATCTATCTGAACGGCCTCTACGCAACTCAGAAATTTCCACTACTACTGGCCAAGGCAACCAACTTATCGCGACAACTGCGAGATGCATACGACGATGCACTCGAAAAGTTCGATGTACTTTTGACGCCCACGTTGCCATATGTTGCGACAAGTCACGCTGCACCCGATGCTACTCCGATAGAGCAGATTGCCAAACAGATTGGATTGACATCTAATACAGCGCCATTCAATCAGAGTGGACATCCCGTTTTGGCGCTCCCGATTGGAAAACTTGAAGTTTTGGAAGGGCCTGGTCTGGCCGAGAATGTCAAGTTGCCGGTCAGCATGCAAGTCATTGGCAAATGGTGGGACGAGATGACGGTGTTTGAAACAGCATACGCCTGGGAGAGAGTCAATGACTGGAAGCAAATGTGATGAGTTGCTCCGCTGGGGAACGATCGGGAATCGACCAATTGAATGGCATCGCTTGCCTGTTTCAGTAACTCGTGCGTGGGTTGATCATCGCAACCCACGATCTTGCCAACTCGACCTGTAAAGTAGACTGCTGCATCGGACTAGACTCGCTCAGTGAATCATACTGTGCGGCATCACTGTTGGGACATGAAGCCGATCTCCCGATAGGTCAGCTCTGACGAGCAGGTGTTCTTATCAGCCGCCAAGATTTGATCATCTATCGGGTCAAAAACATCCGTTGCATGGTATCATGCTGCCAACCTGACTAACAATCAGACGATCTGCACACTCACTTATCGGCTGTTTAGATGCCGGCATGCGATAGCCAACATGATGCCGCTCTACGAGTGATATCGTGACTACGATACCAAGCTCCGGTGGATTCGATCTAGGACATCATGCTGTTGGCGACTTCAATTGTCTGGCCGTTCCAGCTAGCAATTGCGATCTCGCAAACGCCGGCTTGTCGACACAATGAAACGTCTTGACGAGATCAAGGGAGCCTTTACTTCCCCAAAGGCCTTCAAATCAGCATTACAGACAACCGACGGTCACAATGGAGACTCTCGTCACAACAAAGATCTTCTTCCAAGTCCGCCAGGTAATTGCCCTTGTCAAGAATAGCTTTAGTACATTCCAATCTAACAATTCCCAGCCGACAGAAGATGGCGATGGCAACATTTCTTCGCCTTTTACCTGACCATGACTTTCAGTCCCAGCTCCTACAATCTTGGAGCCTCGTTGGTATCTCTCGGCCTACAGTGGTGGCACGGCATCATCGCCGCAATCATCGGATCCGCTATTCTTACCGTAATGGTCGTCCTCAACAGCCGTGGAGCAATCAAGTATTTCGTTGGTTTCCCGGTCTACGTCCGCGCTGCTGGAGGTATCCGAGGAGCCAGTCTGTACATCCTGGTGAGAGCGATAGTCGCAATCATCTACTTCGCGACGCAGACATACTATGGCGGCCGCATCACGACAGTCTTCATGCGTGGGATCTTCGGAAATGGGTACAACAATATTCCGAACCGGTTGCCTGCGAGCGCTGGTATCACATCGAGGGACTTGTTGAGTTTCTTCATTTTTTGGATGGTGTGTTCAACCGTTCCAAAGCCCTGTCTGAATCTCTCGCTCATGTGCTGACTATCGTCGTTCCAGGTCCAAATGCCGATAATGTTCATCCACCCCAAAGTCCTCCGCCACCTCTTCGTCGTCAAGGCAGTCTACACCACAATTTCCCTCTTCGGAGTCCTGGCCTGGACCATCAGCGCCAACGGCGGCAAGATTGGGGACTTCAGCTACACGACTGGAACAAAAGAACTGAGCGGCTCCGGCCTGATCTGGCCAATGATCCAAGCCATCAACTCTGTGATGGGCGCCCTTGCACCCGTCCTTATCAACCAGCCTGACATCGCCCGCTATGGCCACTCATACAATGAGGTGACCTGGTCTCAAGGAGTTGGAATCCTTATCAGTAAAGTCTTGGTGATGTTCCTCAGTTGTGCCACAACAGCAGCCGCCACGAATGTCTTAGGCAAGAGTTTCTGGAACGTATGGGACCTGTACGGCGCTATCCTCGATCAATACTGGGGTCCCGCCGCTCGTGCAGGAATGGTCTTCGCCTCTTTCGGCATGATGCTGGCCGTTCTTGTGACGAATGCAGGCAGCAATTCGCTGCCTGTGGGAGCGGATCTGACGGGCATCTTCCCTCGCTGGCTCACCATCGTGCGAGGCCAGGTCCTCTGTGCGGTTCTAGCGCCGTTGCTTGTCCCTTGGAAGATCATCGCGAGTGCCACGTCGTTTCTGACTTTCCTGGGCTCGTACACGGTCTTCCTCATGCCGATCTGCGCTTGCATGGTCATCGATTATTGGGTAGCAAGGAGAGGGAATTTGCACGTTCCGTCGCTTTACGCTTGCAAGCCTGAGAGCCCCTACTTTTACTACAAGGGTTGGAACCTGCGTATGCTGGCCGCTTGGGTGGCGGGAGTCGCTTTCACGGTGCATGGTGTTGCAGGCTCGCTGGACCCAGACTCGGTGTCGGATGCTAGTAAGAACATGTACAAGTTGGGCTTTATGTTGTCTTTCTGCATGGGAGGGTTGGTTTATTATATGTTATGTCTGATTTGGCCGGTAAGAGTGTTGCCATTGGGGAACGAGAGCTTGTTGGGGTTCGAGGAGCTGGCGGCGAATGAGGGCTTCTTTGATCACGAGGATGTTAGTACGATCACTGGCGTGTTGCATGGTGAGGATGTCGTGGTGACTGAACGGCATGATGTCTTGGAAAAGGGAAGTCACGTGTAGTAAGTCTTGCGTTGGTTCAACTTCATGATCGATGTTCGTCGATGGGATGAAATATCTGACAACTTATATCGAATTACTTCCATTCACCAACTGAATCACTTCGGTATACGCTCCACCATCAAAATTCACGATCACTGCACTCCATGGACCCACTGTCACTGTGATGGACAGTACTTGTGGCGACCGCAGATGCAACCTTCCCACTGGCGGTGACACAGCATCCACCCAAGATTTTGTCGGCGGAGTACCCAGATTCACAAATACGACAGATGTGGTCTGCCTAGAGAGAGGACTAGTAAGAACTGCTGTTGTCGATTGCTAGTCACGATTTCTGTCGTCTCAGCTGAATAAACCAACGTCGAAATCAGGTCGTCGTCTCAGTGAAGAGTCGAAGTACAGTCCCTTTGTTTTGTTGGACACGCTGCGCAGAGTTTCGTTCTGAACACAAATGTGAACCTGCAAGATTCGGGTAGACAAGCTCACCTCTTCCGAACGCGATAGGGTTCAAGAATCGCACTGTGGCATGCTAAGAGTTGACTCCCGGACGGATCCCATATGGAAAAATGCTTGATATGTGGGGCCGAGATTGACATTCTACATCTCTCTACCACACTGTACTTCCGTACCACGTGCGTACATACTGTATGTAGTTACGAGCGTGTCCAAAGTAGTTGCATCGATGGCATAACCGATGGACGTCATTGCCATATAGATATTAGGCTAAGAACGTATAGATGAGTGTACGCGCGTTCATCGTTGGATGGATCGGCTGAATTCGGATTTTTTAGGGTCAGGGTTGGGGTTGATCTTGGTAGATCCACAGCACCATGCTTTCCACGTACCTGACCTTGTCGACCTTTTTGACGCAACTAGAAGCTGACAGGTTGAACTTGCACAATTGTTCGACTACGGCTTGCTCATGTCAGCATCTATTGGTGAGAGATGTGGCCATTATACCGATTATCCATCAAGAGTCAGGATTAGTGACCCAACATTCCTGAAATTGACGTGGATTGGATCACCAACCCCAGGAGCGTTCGGGGATCGCAGAAATGGCACATGTATACAGATGGCGTTCAAGTGGTTGTCACGTTTCGTTCTTCCTATGCATTTAAAAAACAAAGCTAAGCACAAGTCATCAATCCTGCGAATCATACTTGCCGCCTCCACCAAGCGGATCGCCTCCAGGCACACACAGCCCAAGCCGCCAGAAGTAATCGCGGTGCGCGAAGAAAAGTTGCCAAAGTTTGTACCGCGACGGGACACCCCACGACTCAGTGTGGAATTCGGACAACTCAGTTCCTACCGAGCCGATCAAATCGCGCTTTTGCAGGGCAGGATTGTCGGCAGTCGCTGTGACATCTTGGCCAGCAATACACTTCGCGTCGTAGTCGCCTTTGCAATGTGCAAGGTCCGCGATGTCCGGTGAGAGAGATGGTTTTGAAATGAAGATCTCCCCAGCATGCATTGCGTAGCCCCATTCGCTGAGAGGTAGTAGGGGGACTGGGTCGTCGACGTGGGTCACCCGGCGGTATTTCAGTTGAGTGTCTTTTTGATCTCCCTGGCGTTCCAGTGCGAAACGCGTGTCAAGGTATCTTACGAGGGCAGTGTTTCCGATGCGAGGCTCACCGAACGTGGTGATTGTCGGATCGTAGCCGCGAGCCAGAAGGTCGAGCCCAGCAAGGGCTGCTACTGCGCCTCCAAGACTGTGGCCAACGAGAGTAAGTTGGTAAGTTGGGAAGAACGCTTTCGCCTTTTCCAGTTCTGGTAAGACGTGTGGTCGCGTGTGGACCCAGGATGCGTGAAAACCCATATGTACAGTGCAGTTGTTGCACTTGGGTGGCGTATTCAAGTCGTCTGCATCTCGCTTCGCATGCCCACCAACGCCATCTAGGAGCTCCCTGCCAACGTCCAGAAGGTTTCGCGCATCTTCGTCAGGTCCATCGCCGGGATACGGCACGTATGTTTGTGGGACAGTACTCAGGTCCACGACGGTGTTGGCCACACTGTACGTGCCTCTGAAGGCGACGATGACCCTTTTCTTGCCATGGTCGAGCGCGATATAACCACAGCTGTCACTCAGCAGTGGGCCCGTATTCCACGTAGTCACCAGCTCAAAGTTGGGAAAGTCTTTGCAGCGTGAAAGACATGAGAAAGGTTTGTTGATGCCCAGGCCGGTGAGGCCGACACAGTAGGTGATGTCGACAATGCGAGCGAGTTCTTCAAGCTCAGTAAACAGATCAACTGAGACAGTGCGGTTTGTACGCGCGTGTTGAAGAAGTGGGACCTGGTGATCGACAGGCACGGCGCCGGCCGCGAGGGCTGCAAAGGCGAGGAACAGGGTGGTGAAGACGGATAGACAGCGCATGATAGGACGCGGAGCTCGACGGAGGTTCACATGCTTACTCATGCGGGGAGATGGTGGTGATGGTGGTGCACATGCACGATAAGCAAGTTGAGGTATGTAAGACGACTTGCAAGTGGCAATAATGATAGGTAGAGATGATACATGTAAAGGGTAGGGTAGGGTATGGGGCATGAGTGGAGGCGGTGGAGGAGGTGGAGGAGGGCGGGCGGTGCAGTTAATGTCGTATGGCTTGGCAGACGTCTTGATCGGTGATGATGGATTTAACGAGGAACGACATGAGGCGAGACGGCTGTGCTGTGCTGGAGACTGCACCGACATGAGACGATGATGATGACGAGGGTATGCCATGCAATCGTGCCGCGTGCTGCCCAGCCCAGAGCCAGACCCTCCTTGTCGTCACCAAACTTGGGGCCGGGCCTTCCAGAGCCAGCAGAGAGCCAAAGCCAGGCGAAACGTCCTTGGCCCGGGTTTGCTTCACTTCACCCTGCCAAAACGGCCGCTGAGATCCACAAACCGACTACACAACACTCCACTGCACATCACTCCTCCTCCCGACACCACCGCACTCCTCTCTAATAACAACCCGCCGTCTCGACGCGCCGCCAAAGTAGCAACCGGCCGACATACACTACCACCACTGCTGCACCTGGTACTTCGCTACAAGCCAAGTGCTGAGAGTACTAAGACATTGTTGGCGCATACCCCTCAGCCATGGTGGAAGAACCCAAGCAACACGACTTCGACCAGAGGCACGATGGCCCTTTCGAAGTCCCGACTCTGGTCCACGACTCCACCCACGACAAAGCGCGACACGCATCTGCGCCTCACGCGATAAAGGAGACCAAGAGCAAATCGGTCCAACACAATGCCGGCACCGATCCCAAGTCTCCCCTGGCTGTCGACATTCCTAGGAGGAAGAGTGCAACAGGAGTGACAACCTTCGGCAAGATCGATGGCAGTGCCTCACCTACGAACGTCGGAGTACCGAGGAAGAGCACGCAAATGAGCAGGGCCCCTCGACCTAGTGAGGACTTTGACAGACGTTACGATGGACCCTACGGCCGACCCTCCCTTACCATGACCAGACGCAGGTCGTCAAATCAAGCCATGAGCCCGACCGGAAGACAGAGCGAGCCCGAAGTGCCCATAGTAGAGCGACACAGCCAGGCTGAAGATGACGGTCCCATACCTCCATCCGTCGACACCATGCAATCAGACCCGGCTTTCGAGCCCGAGCCGCCTGCCTTGAACTACGATCTACGCTCGAAGAAGCGCAAGCTGTGGTTCTTCTGGACATTTGTGATAATTGACAGTGTCTTGATGCCCATTGGATTATACTTCGGTCTGTGGTATTCTGTACACAAAGACGGCCGCATGTCAGCCAACACCGTCTTTTCCATCGTCACAGCTGCCATTGGTGGTATTGCTATTTTCGAATACTTCCTTCGTTCGTGGGCACTGTGGAAGAAAGACAGCACTTGCCGTCCCACTGGCGCAGGACGCTGGTACTTCGATTGGTTCCTCTGGCACTACACTATCGGCTGGGTCATCGTCATGCTGGAACTTGTCATGTAAGCATAATAATGTCCACACTAACTTGGCTACAATCCACTAACACTTCCCCAGTGGCACTGTCCGCGAAAACCCACCTCTCCGCCTCGTCGCCATGCCCGTCCCATCAATGCTGTACACCTTCGCCGTCGAGCTCCTCCTTATCGACATAGGCCGCTACTTCCAAATCCGCGCGCCCTGCCGCATCTCCAGCATCCCCAAAGGCGCCCAATTGCGACCTGGAATCTACCCTATGATCGAAGACATCGTTGGTGTAGACGGCGCCGGCGGCACCGAATACCGCGAAGCCCTCAACCGTCGCTACGAAGCCAGTCACGTCTTCCGCACCATGTTGCGTCGCCTCGGCTTGTTCTGGAGTATCGGCGCCATGGCCATGGCCACCCTCTGCACTATCTTGATTTTCACCATCAATGCCGAAGCTGGCTACGTCATTGGCTGGGCTGCGCCCTTCGTCTGGGCTGGCGTCTGGACCATGGCTACTTTCTGGTATGTCGGCAGGAAGCTGAAGGAGGAGAAGGTCGCCTGGGCCGCGGAGGTTGCGGAGAAGAGTCGCGCCTAGTTGGACCGACATAGTCTCAAGACCGTTTCTTCTTGGGAAGAAATCTCACTCTCCACATCTGTATGATTTTTGCATCAACAGGCGTCGTATTCCGTTTCGTGCTTCGCTTTTTCCGCGTCCATTCGCATCACGCCAGCGAGTTTGGTTATTGTTACAGCAACAGCAACATTGAGCTGATGTGTCACTCTTTAACCCTATGGATCACAGTCGCATTCATGGATTTCCTTTTTGTGGGAGGGGCGTCGAGCATACTGCACGTACTTTTACATACGTTTTTCTTTGTCCCTTGATGTTCAAGACTGCTTTGGAATGATACCCTTCTAGATACAGCGTTCGAAAGAAAACATACAACTTTCGTCAATACACCTTCACCGATCTAGAAATACCCCGGCTTGTACTTCGCGAACTCGGATGGCAGGATTTCAACCGAGTCGAAAGATCCAATACCACTGTCGACGAAACGCCGCGCGGAAACGAACCAGAAATTTCTCTCGAGGTAACCCTCAATGTGATGTTGCAGGATGAGCTCGACGTTGATACCAGTCACCTTGCGCTCACAATGTTCGGCAGCATCGGAATACACCTCCGAGCTTTCCGTCAGACGAAGTATCTCGGTGAAGCGACCGACAAGCAGCCAGCGAAGGACTTTGGGGTTGGGTTCTGCTTTGACGAACGCAGAGACATGGCTGGTGCCACTCCAATACGACAAAAGAGCACCGAAATGTACAAGGCGCCTGACGACTGGCAGATGGCCGGCAGCGCACGCTGCCATCAGGGGAGTCCCCTCAGGTCCTCCTTCCATGTTGACCGCCGCATCGTATTGGACCATGAGGTCGACCGCGAAGCTCGAACCACTGATTGCGGCTTGATACAGGGCTGTCGTTTTCTCGCTGGGATGTGGTGTTGCAAAGCAGAGAGTGCGCATGGGGAGAGACATCGCTTTCATCAAGGGTAGGATGGATCTGACGAGGGATTTCGGGGTCGAGAGAGATGTTTGCCTGTATTCGGGACCAAGGAGATAGTGTAACAGAGCTGGGCCCTGCGTTCCGTTGAAGAATCGCTTGTCGAGCATAATGACGGATCGATAGCCTTTATCGTAGAGGGAGTAGTAGTCTTGAACTCGTGGAATACCACCTGCGTCCAACAGCTCCCGGAAAGCTGGGTATCGTCCTCGGTTTGCCGCGCAAGTCAGGGGCGCGAATTCTGGCGATGGACACAGATTTGAATCCGCTCCTCGAGCCAGAAGATACCGCACAATAGTGATATCTCCAGCTCCGGCCGCCATAGCCAGTGCTGTGCCGCCAGTGGCGGCCGCGATGTTAACTGATGCGCCATGATTAGACACAAGAAGAGTGACGATGCTGAGCTGCTTGTGAGTTACAGCCAGCTGAAGTGAGGTCCAGCCGTGACGATTCAGAGAGTCGACGTCTAAACCACCGTGCTCCAGCAGTAATATTACACAAGCTCCCGAGGTTGCTACAGCCTCGTGCAAGAGTTCGTCCGAAATGAGCGGTCCTCTCAAGCCAACGATGTCACACGAGGGAAGCGGGTGGGCGACTTGGCGCAGCAGAATTGCCAGTGTGCCAGAGCTACCGTGGCGAACGGCATGTGCGACTACGCAGAGAAGTTGCTCTTGAGTCATCTCGCTACGCCAATCGGGTCGGCAGAACCAGCGCCTGAGGAATTTCGTCCACGACGGTTCAGCTGCCAAAGTCTCAGAAACCGTTGCATCGTGTTCGAAATGCAAAGAACACCAGTCGTTCGTGAACAAAGGCACTCCAGTGATCACTAGATATTCCACGATCTCGAGATGACCATGGTTTACAGCGCATAACATCGGTGTGCAAGTGCAACCCTCAAAAGGGCGTCGCATGTCTAAGCCACCATCTGCAAGGTTCTTGACTACTTGCAAGGAACCTTGGGTAAGATACAGACGCATGGCCTTTGGAAGACCGTCAATCAAGAAGCTGGACAAATGGGGAGACGATCCTGAGGTGGTTGACTGATGTTCCTCGAGCTCAAACGTGGGAGAATCCGGCTCGTGGTGTTTCATTGGTTCGATGACTTCAATCGGCGAGCTCGGTCTGGAGACTCGGTTGCGGATGTGATCGAGTTTGACGAAGTCTTCGATCATGCTAGCCATGTCTGTATGTCCATGGAGTGTGGCAACCATCCATGGCGTGAGACCGTTCTCGTCCTGTGCTTCCTTCTCGCAGCCTGCTTTGAACAGACCAAGTACAATCCATTTCTTACCGGCCCAAGCTGCGACGTGAACAGGCCGCCTACCGAGGGTGGAATCCCAGCGATCGGGGTCATGACCGCGCTCCAACAGCAAACTCACGGTCTCTCGACTTCCCACACAAGCAACCGACAGCAAATTTACTGGTGAGTCGTCGCTGTCATTTGTGTTGATAGACCTCGCAGACTCAAGAAGAAGCTTGACGACCCACGTCATTCCCCGTGCAGCAGCCAAATGGACTGGACCACATTTGGCCATGATCTTCTTGGGAAAATTGGGCAGCGGTACAGTTCTGTGCAAGATGGCACATCCAGCGTCGACCAATGCCTTGATGTTAGACTCGGTTCCCGAAAAACACGCATGTAGTAGTGCATTCCAGCCATTGGCATCGCAAAGCTTGACATCCGCGCCACTGCGTAAAAGGGTCTCAACGGCGTCATTAGAGTCACCTGTAGCAGCCGCGACCATCAGAGCAGTGGCTCCGTCGTGGTGCCTCTTCTCATTTACGTCGATGCCACAATCTATCAGAGTTTCTATCAGTGGTGCCATCTTACGTGGCTGCGCTTTTGGTTTGCGGAACAACAGATGGAGAAGGCCGGATCCTTGGAGCTTCTTTGTGTGCATCGTGGCCGTGCGGACTGTGCTTGCAGGGCAACAGTGCATGCACAACAACTCCATAGGAGTAAGATAGGGCGCAATAGCTCCTGCCTTGTCAACATCGAAGCCCGTGGTGTCTAGCATTTTTAAGAGCAGCCATTCTTGTCCCATGACGGCCGCGGTCTCGAATACCCGATCGTAACCAAACCTTGCCACCAAATTGCCCAGGGGAAGGCCTCTTTCGACAGCTACACCGAGGGCGCGAGAGCAGACGGTCTGTATCGGATATCTCGACCCTTGATCTGGACTGTCGTCTGATCGAACCACCTTATCGAGACCAAGGTGGACTATATCAACCCAAGTGATCTGTTTTTGCTCACGCTCGTCTCTCGAGTGTTCATGTCTGACAAGCGCTTCGAAACACTCGAAGCAAGCATCGCAATGATCACAATCACCATGAGCATGATGCCCCTCCTCCGCGATCCATTGGCACAGCCCTTCAAGCGGGGTTATCCCAGTGGCACCAGCTGGGTCGGTAACCGATATCGAAGATGCTGTCAAAGCGGTGATCGCATTTTTGAAACGCTGAGGCACATCTGGTGGGACAGGTCCCCAGCCAGGTGGCGGAGCTGCATTCCGATTTATCCAGTGAGGAGTTTCCGTGATGGATTTGACGCAGTAATGTGCGATTGTATAACCGTCTTTGGCGTACCTTGGAATCTCAAAGCGCAAGAAATCACGCAAAAGGCTTTGGAGAACATCATCTCCGCCCCATATACATTCCGCTGCGAGATGAAGGATAGAGCATCCTTCCCTTGTACGAGTGACATCACACCCTTCTTCGAACAAGTAGTCGAACATTTCGAATTGATTGAGGTTTGCAGCGATCTGGATTGGTGTGAAGTTCGAGTAGTCTGCGGTGTCAATTGTAGATCTAAACTCTACAGGTTCCACGCATGATTTGAGCACCTTCGCGTGTCTCACACGGTTGTGTCTTGCCAGAAAATGCCAGACGCTCTCTCCGTGCGCATTTCTTGACGCCATATCGATGCCCTGCTTGGACAACACACGCAAAACTTCTTCCAGGGCCTCCAACTCAGTTGAACGACATCGTGCCCAAAGCATGAGTGCGTCCGATTTGTCGTATGTGAGCCTGTCGAACCGTGCTCCATAATCGACCATGCTGTTCAAAGTAGCCAGACAATCTTGCCTTCGAAAGCTTGACCCGTGGCGCCAACCTCTAGCCTCGAAATAGTGCACGAGTGGGCGACAGTCATGACTATCCAGTTTGTTGACATCAGCCCCCTTCTCGCACAGATATGCCACGATCTCCGCTGCGAAGCTGGAACACGCAACATGCAATAATATTGCATCGTCTTTGCGGAATTGGTGATTGACGTCAAAATCAAAGCTCTCGAAGATCCAGCGAAATATAGCAAGCTGGTTGTTTTCGCAGGCGTCTCGTAGTGTTTCTTCTAATGTCCACTTCGAGGCTTGGTCCAGTGCTACTGTGCTACTCGGAAGCACGTCTTTCTTCGGATTGATTCGCATCAACAACCGTGTTGCGTTTGGCTGTTCTGAGGCGCTGACCGACTCAAGCGGAACCCGGGAGAGGGGAGCAAGGTCGATACGCCGCGGATTTGGTTCATCCATCTCATGTATGACTCGTCGTGCAGTATGCTCGTCTAGAGATGCACCGGCATGGAGTATCTGTTGGCTTGCGGCAGACAATGTTGCAAGATACAAGATTGTGATTGTCCCCATTGTGCCACTGTGAAATGGTATGCTGACATCGGCGCCTAGTTTCAGGAGTAGGGCGATTGTGGAGGACAACGAAGCGTGGTCAACGCAAGGTTCAATCCGGCGCGTTGTATGGATCTCCGTTGCGAAATCCATGAAAGTGTGGCCTACCAGAGCACAATGTAGCGGCGTGCCGAAAGCACCAACACCGTTGATTTCCGATTCCGCCTCGGAGAATTGTGATATTTGATCCACTAGATGGAACATCGCCGCGATGTGCAGTCTATCAGTGTTCGCTGCAATGGCCAAAGATAGAGTGAAATCGTCCGCGAGTATGCCATATCCCGGAGTTGGATCGTCGTCGGTGAGCTTTTCTGGGAGATAGTTCAAGATTCTTGGAGCCAAGATCCTGACCCGCAACCAATTGTCGAAGCGGAAAGCATCATCGGGAGAACCGAAGAGTCTGTTCAGCAATGGTGCTGCTCGCTCGGACCTTCTGCTGTGAACGTCGCAACCGGTCCACAACACACTAGCTCTAAAATAGAATGGGTGTGTCTGCAAGAGCTGCTGCATTGTTCCCAGATTCCTGCACAGACTTGTGCTAAAATTGTCCAAATTCAAGAAAGCCAGACAAGTCTCGACCTGATAAGCACTCGCTTCGAGCGCGTCCCAGCGGTAGCGTGCTAGCCTGGGTTTTTCCTGCGGGTTGATTGATCGTAAATATTCCTCGACAGTGAAGTGTGCAAATTCCACGTAGTTGTTGTCCTGGGATAAGCGTAGGAGGCTGCTGGCATGGATCATGACTTCGTCCATGCTCGGTATGCCGTCAAGACTGGTTGTTGTGTCGGCAAGGTTGATCGAGATTGCCACACACAGCTCAGGTGCTGACATTTGTGGCATGACGACGTTATCAATCCAGGACCGACTCTCCGAACCCTGCGCTGGTCTGATCAGCCATTTCAAAACTCTCTCTATTAGGCGACACGCGCTTTCGCTTTCATCGTTCAAACGTTCAAGGATTCGGTCGTAGGTGGTGGTGAGTGTCGGTGGCAGACACTGAAGAGCCAAGATCCTTTCGCGATCTGTGGTCAATCCACAGAGGTGGTCCAGCTGACATGCGACCCATCGGAACCTGAATGTGTTGTCAGCAGGGGCGCAGTCGTGCCATGAAAAGGAGGGACTTACATTCCGTGGGCCCCGTTCACGAGCTTTTCTATCATCTCATCTTTCAAATCTGGATTTCGAATACGCAATTTTTGTTTTTTGCGTCGTGTTTCGATCTCTGCAGGAACAAAGAGACGAAGATCCTGACTTTCAGCAGCGATCGATACCGACTGGAAGTCTACCAAAGAGCATTTGATGTGGTGTTCTTCTCGACTAGAAACCAACAGTCGCACGGTCGGTGTCTCACAAAGGCGAGCCAGAGTCTCTGATACCAAGGATGGGTCGAGGCACTCATCGATACCATCGATGATAATGCTAATCTCGTCGAAACACAAGAACATGGATACTAGCAAAGCCGTCAGATCATCATCATTACTAACCCACGGAGGAGTGCTCATGTGTTCGTATGGCTCGAATTTCGCCTGAATCATGGATAGACACTCTTCGTTCTGTCGCGCCAATTGGCCGATGAAGCAGGACAAGATACCGGTCAAATGTTGAGACCGAGCATTTTGATGACTGCAGTAGTAGAAGATGGCAGCCCTATTGTTAGACGTTTTTGCCAGAGCCTCTTGTATGGCTAGAGCCGATAATACAGTCTTTCCAGCCCCAGGGATACCGTGCATCCAGAGCTTCGCGTTCAAAGATCTGCTCCAATCGCGAAACGTAGGACCCTCTGAGAACCAGAGACCAGTACCTGGATAGTAGAGCCGCCAATTCGCGCGATGTTGCCCATCTGCACTGTCTGCGCCCAGAATTTGGAGCATCCTGCGAGCATCCTTTGTGATCTCCGCCCTGACAAGACGTTGCAAGCTGTGCTCTAGCTGGTCAAATTTGGTGGACATTGCTGACTGTTCTTCGGATGTGGCCAGGATCATATCCAGAGTATCCACCGAGACTGCTAGGTTAAACGTAGATTTGTGTCGCTCCATTTCCGCGAGGATTGCATCCATGGTTGAAGAGCTGATGGGCCACTTGAGTGTTCTTTTTGCCTTTTGCAAAATGGTAATGCCGTCCTCGCGTGGGTCAGCCCTGTCCAGCTTGTCGCGGACAGTCTGCAAAGTCTTCTGGCACGCAGCTACTTCCTGGTTCGGTATCTGCGATCGAATTGCTGTAGCGCCGAGTTTTCTCTCCAGCGTAGATACACTTTGCAGGATACCAAGTAGAGATTGAACTTCTCTCAAGAGCCTGCATGCATCTTCGCTAGCGTTCTTGCATTTGATGATCGTGTTGTAAGTGCGTGATATCACCACTTCGGACAACGTGATGAGCCCTGCTACACCAGACGCGATCGACAAGGGGTCCATATTGCGATGAGTTGTACTGTCTGGAGTCGAGAAGACCTACGGTCATGGCGGAAGCATCAACAAGATCGGTCAGATCAGAAGAGTTCATGTGTTGCGCTTTCAAATGATTAGGCAAACAGCTGAGTAAGATTGTCCACAGCCTTGCTTAATAAGACGCAGGCGAGCTCAGCTCGATAGCGTCCGGTTGGTTCGTGGCCCATACATCGGGCGTCAGCAAGATACAGTAGTGTGCAGGCTGCTGCATATCGACGCACTCCTGTCGCCTGCTCGCGTTTTAGGCTGAAGAAAGGCACCGGGAAAACAGGGTCGGTTTTTATTTGAATAAATTGAAAATGCGACTGCTGAAACTCTACCTAGGGAATCTCTGGCTTTTGTTGAAGCGAAGTGAGAAATGTAGTGCGTGAATCATCTCTCGTCTGCGTCCAAGGATCAACTGTGTGCAATAGGTTGCGAAGAGTCCTCTCACGAGTCATGACATCACGTCTCGTGCTACGCCTCTCGTACAACCACGCATCACCTCTCGCATGTCATCCTCACATCCAAACTGATCTAATCCAATACCAAGCATTCCATTCAAGCCATCATCAACGATGGACAACACCAAAACTCTCCATACCCTTTAGCAAGGGGTTTGATCCTATTCAGCAATCATCTAACCAATCATCATGATCGGAAGTACTCTTACTCGAAGCACTAACCGAATCATGGCCAGCCTTCTTCTTCTTCTTGACCACCGGCTTGGACGCCATGCCTTTCTTGCCAGCTATAGCGGCAGCGCCTGTCTTCTTGACAGGAGCCGCGGGACTCTTTTCAGGCTTTGCAACGGCGGGCTTCGCAGTAGTCTTCGCGACGGTCTTCGGGGCATGCCTAGTGGTAGGTTTGTCAGCAAGCCTCGCAGCAGGCTTCGCAGCAGTCTTCGCAGACTTCCCCTTAGGAGCAGCTCTGGACTTCTTGCGTGGCGGCGAGGGCGTGGTGTCTTTCTTGGCAGTAGCGGTAGTGATAGTGGTGGCTCTGGCTCTCTTCGGCTGAGAATTTACGGCTTTGAAGCCTGACGCAAAATTTGTAGGGGGGAATCGTGCCATGGGTATGTGTGACAAGTCCGGAGCATTGAGCGGAAGAGGAGCTCTAAGTTGCAGGAGCTGGTCGACTGCCGCATTGTCTGAGAGTGGAAAGGCGACGTCCTGGACGGTGTGTGCAAGTCGGCCGGTTGGGGACCTGGTGACCCTGGTGTCACTTGGGAGAAGTGACGCGGCGCCCTGATTCGCGCTGTTGATGGTTTGGGGAGGCGGTGCGGGTTGTACGCGACGGCGACGTTTGGGCTGGACGGCCGGAAGGTCATCGTCATCGTCGTCGTCGTCTTCTTCTTCGTCGTCGTCTTCTTCGTTGTCTTGCAGGTCTCGGTTGACAGAGAGGGGGGAAAATACCTCTTGGACGGTTTGCAGAAGTCGGCCGGCTGCGGCTTTAGAATTGCTTGAGAGAGGTGATGCGATGTGCTGTTCCGGGGTGTCGTTGGAACGAGAAAGCACTGTAGACTGAGCGCGATGGCGGCGATTGGTCTGGACGATGGGAGGGCCATCCTCGTCGTCTTCTTCTTGCGAGAGAACACCCTTGTCTGGGAGAGCCGAGGCGCCTTTCTGATTCCGACTGCTATGACGTTGAGGACGCGATGCAGGCGTTGCACGGCGGCGGCGATCCTTGGGGCCGATGGGAAGGTCTTCGTCGTCTTCCTTGTCCTCAGCTTCATCCGTGCTGAACACAGGAGCGGGAGGGCTGGCCTTTCTCTTCCTCTGACCCTTCTGAGGAGGTTGCCTACGGGGCGGGCTTGGGCTTTCGGCGGGAGCTTGACGCTTGGTAGTCTCGAGGGCGGACTTCCTGGTGCGCTCAAAGTAATCTTTTCTAAAACGTTCTTCGGCTGTTGGCCTGTTCTTCACAGCAAGAATTCTACGCCGGATGGTGGCCCTGTCGGCGATAGGAGGAGCGAGGGTGTTAGCGACATCTTCCGTCGGCTTCTGCAATTTGCTGGTGCCCCAGGCGCCTGCTTTGGCTTTGAGGTTGCGTGAGGCGGTAGCAGGTCGGACCACGTTAGGGCGTAGGGTCTGCAAGACTCTCTTGCTGCTCTCTTGCTTAGTCTTCTCCTGCTCGGTCGAATCGGCGAACTCGTCTTGATTTTCCCAAAGAGTCTCGTCCCAGTCAGTCGCGTTGAATGCTTCTGCTGGTGTGTCGCCTCGGCCGTCTGGCGCAGCGAGAGGGTCGTTTGTCTTGTTGTTGGAGCCAGTCTTGCCATCCAGATCGTCCTCGTCACCAGCACCGTTCTTCTTGCCAGCTCGGTCTCGCGCCACCTCGAGCTTCTCCTTGCGACTCTTGGGTACTTCTTTCTTTCTCTTTCCCAGCATGTCAAAAGCTGACCCTTGCCTGACATGTCCCTCGCCCACCAGCGCTCCGTGAGGTCTCATGAACCGCTCGACGCCTATGTCGCGCAGAGGTTTCTGAGCAGCACGAGCATTCTTCCTAGAAGGTGCCGTGTACTCTGTGTGAGGCGGCTTATCGCCGTTGCTGCGAGCTGACATGATGCTGCTTGCGGATGGGGTAGGAGATGAGATGAAATACAGAGTAAGCGCTGCGGATGGATGGATGGGTAGAGCGACAACGCGTATAAGGATGTTATTGTTATCGACAGCGACAGGTTATGTTGGTCGCGCGACTGGATGCGCTGCTTTTGTTGCGTGCAAAGAGACAGAGTGAGTCGAGGAAGGTTCGTGGGTGGTGCAAAAGAAGGAGCGGAGGTTGTGTGTTGGGAAGGAGGGAGGGAAGAGGGGCAAATCGTTGAAGTAGTCGCGCGCACATCGCTTGCGTCTGTAGTGAAGGCAGGAGATTGAGGAGAGTGTGAGGTGCGTGATTGGTGCTGGGCCCAAAGGAGATTGGCATCTTCTTTACCTGACGAATCTTTGAGTAGTGAATTACGCTGCCAGAAGGGAAGGGCGGAGGGTTTGGTAAGCAGTTGTTGCGTCAGTGGTAAGAGAAGTCGTATGGTGTGGCATGGCATATGGTGTTAGGGTTCTCGTCTCTTTTATCAAACGAGTTTCCTGACGGGTGACTGTGATTGGTCGGGTAGGATGTGGATGTGAAGACGACTTGCAGTCACTGCATGGCATTCGGCAACGTTCACTGACGTCGAGACTCACTCCGTTTGAGAAGCCAGGAGAACCCAGACGTGGTACCATCAGTATCACGCTTCAGGTCTGCAACCGCTGCACTGTCGTCTCGCACGCATCCTCTAGCAGATTTGATCACTACCAGTCAAGAGACGGCTCAACCGTGGCAGCATCCAAGAGGCTTGTTGTAACGGCGAAATAATGTCGACTATTCAGCTCTTTCCGCTGCGACGCAATCCTTCGTGTGAAGGCGTGTGAGAACTGATAGGAAGATCTGTCCAGCATTTTGAATTAGGCCTAGCAGCCAAACAACTTTCTTTTTCTCATGTCGTATCGTATCGCATAAAACCATCGCTGTGTAATCATGCCTTCAAACAAGGCCAAGGCAGACCATTGCGTCTATGCCAACAAAGGCGTATCTAACGGAAAGACACAGTAAGCACGCTTTTCCACAGTCTCCGAATGCCATACCATGCTGACGAGCAATCGGCCCTATCAATGCAGCCAGAATCGTTCAAACACAAACGTTGACTCAGTTGTCGAGCACAGGCTCCAAGTGCTTCTCGCCAGGAGGCAGGATCTCGTCTTCCTGCTCGTCTTTCAAGTTGGGAAGCTCCTTTACCGCCTCGGCGATAATCTTGAGGGCGGACTTGATCTCTTCTTCGGTGATGACAAGAGGAGGTGCAAGGCGGATGATGTTCTGGTGGGTTGGTTTGGCCTGCGTAGGGAGAATGGAAGTGTTAGCGTTGGGTCGATCGAAGGTATTCGAAATCGTCGTTTCCGTCTCAGCCTCCGGACCAGAGCGACCGTTTTCTCCGGATCCAGAAGGTGGATTTGCGGGTGACTTGGTTGCTCTTGGACCGGTGGCTAGAACGGAAGATGACTTGAGGTGGGCAATTTTTAGGGCGCGGCCTACCAGTAGTCCCTTTGTTTTCATCAACATGCATAGATCCCATGCGCTGTGGCCGCCGGTCTTTGACTCGTCGATGACGATCGCGTTGAGCAGACCCTTGCCACGGATCGTAGTGATCATGGGATCCTCCTTCTGGATATCCCGGAGACCTTGGCGGAAGATCTCACCAAGACGCTCTGCGCGTTCAGTGAGCTGCTCCTCTTCAACGATCTCAAGTGCCTTGATGGCAACTGCTGATCCGAGTGGGTTGCCACCGTAGGTAGAACCGTGAGTACCGGGCTCGACAGTGAGCATGACATCCTTCCTACCGAGAACGCAGGAGACGGGGTACATGCCACCGCTGATAGCCTTGCCCAGGAGCACAATATCGGGCTTTATGCCAGACCACTCGTGGCAGAGCAGCTTGCCTGTTCTTGCGATTCCGGTCTGGATCTCGTCGACCATCATGAGAACGTTGTACTCGTCGCAGAGCTCGCGCACGCGGCGGAGATAGTCATCATCCGGCACCACAATACCAGCCTCGCCTTGAATGGGCTCGACCAGGAAGCCAGCAACTTCCTTGCCGTGTACCTTGAACGCCTCCTCAAGCGCGGCAGCATCATTGTAAGGAATCGGCTTGCCGGTCGCAGGGCAAGACGAGCCAATACCTGGCAAGTAAGGGCCGTAGTTCTCCCTGCTCTCGGGGTCCGTCGACATTGTGATGGCGGCAAAAGTCCTGCCGTGGAAGTTCTCCGTCACGCTGAACACCAGCGCCTTGTCCTTGGGAATGCCCTTGGTCTTGTAGCCCCACTTGCGCGCAATCTTGACGGCCGTCTCCACGGCTTCTGCGCCAGTGTTCATGGGAAGCACCATATCGAAGCCGGTCATGCTCGTGATCTTCTCGGCGAACTTGGGGAAGACATCGTTGTAGAAGGCTCGGCTGCTGAGGGTCAGGCGGCTAGCCTGGTCGACGAGTGCTTGGATGAGTTTGGGGTGGCAGTGTCCCTGATTGACGGCGGAGTATGCGGAGAGGAAGTCAAGGTAATGCTTTCCCTCAGGATCCCATACGCTGCAGCCCAGGGCTTTGGCAAAGACTATGGGCAAAGGGTGGTAGTTGTGGGCGGCGAACGCGGCCTCTGTGGACATTGCCTCCTTGGACGACGAGGCATGGTATGCGGAGGATTGGGTCGGCGGGGTGAATGTGGCGGCTTTGGCATTGAGGCTGCTGTCGGCACCGTTGGTGTGGGTTTCTACGGCCATGGGAGCCATCTTGGGGGAAATGAAGATAGTGGAGAGCAGTCTGGTGGGATGGTGGGGTAGTAGTGGAGAGGGAATGTTCTTCGGTATGGCCGTTAAATCCGTAAGGATATGAGAGGACTGGTACCGGCAATGGTATGGAATATGAATATCAGAAAGATGAGCACTTGGTGCAGAGTAATACAAAAAAAAAAGGCAAGAGTCACGGGCGGAATGCTTGCTGATCTTATATCAAAGGCAAACAAACCTCACGCCGGGAGGGGGAGATAGAGAGGAACGGGGCCTCCCCACCTTGTTGAACCAATGGAAGTGAGTTTGCTTGTACCTGCACTTAGGGACCATGGCCTCTGGCTATTCCTGCGCTTAGGAGCGAAGAAGATGGTTCAGCCTGCGCTTAGGGGAATTCGTATGACTTATATCAATTCCATCGCAACGCCCGGATACCTTGTGTGATAGTCATGTGCCGTTGTCGCTTAGTCGCGGCATTCGCGTAATCGTTGATTGGTCGAGCCTCGTATCTTGTTAGTCAGGAATCTGGAATCACGAGACATCATGGAAATCATCATCTGGGAAGTTACATGTAGTAATTCGCCGAAATCAACATCATCATCATAGGACGTGGTATGTACATACATACATGCACGTATGAGGAATACCGCATGTACTGCTGCAGTCATCGACATGCAGGTACATGTGCAACATAACGTACATGTACGTGAAGCAAGCAAATCAAGACACGTCGTCTTAATAGCTGGTGGCTGGACGAAACCGCGGATTGCCTTCGATAGAATCGGGCAAGACGAAGTCCGTCTGATGGATCGTGCCGAGGTTGTCGTCCACCAAATGAACAGATGCCCATAGGTAATCAGACAAAGACGACCAGCCGTAGCTACAGTATGTCGATATCAGTATCAAACAACACACAATGATCGAGATTAATACATGTGAGGCAAAAACGCAGGTGACCATCCTCGCCACGGAATCCCCTGTTAAGAGGGAAACTCGGCAAGGAGGCCTAATAGACGCCGCTGGGATTCGTTCTGGCTCGCCAATATGACCATCCAGTTCATTGAATTATGGATCTAGTGGTTGATTATGCGGTCCTTTTTTTGTTATGAATGTGTGTAGAGAAAAGGAATGAAGCAAGCCCGCGCGCGAACTCGAGAATTGATTTTGTGCCTGCCTCGCGCTGCCGGATTCCAAAAACGGAAGGCTTGCCGGAGCGGAAGTGCCAAGACTCTTTTTTTCGCCGAGACAGTACATTAACTTTTCTCGACGCTGGTTCTGGATGTCTTCTTCTCTTCGTGTACTTATACACGCGCAGCAGCGATCTTCTCGCATGCCTCAAAGCACAAATGATGCTAAGAAGCAGCAAGACTTCTCTGTCCGCCCAAGGCAAGACGTGCTGTGTCTGCCTCGAACGTCACATTGGACGCTTTCGACAGAGCAAACGACAATAACAACAAACATCACCACGATTTTATGCTTGCGACCTGGCTCCCAAACATAGCCAGGCAGCGTACTTAATTTACGTATCAGTGGAAGAGAAACCTCTCTTTATGGGAGCGGAAATAGACAGCCGCGTCTTCTCCACCCTTCCTCCCTGTTTGATAGGGAACTGAAGGACTAATACAGGACGGACATTCTCTCTTGAGAAAAGAGATTCTTTTTTGATAATATGACATGTCTGGCTCGTGAGCCCTTGTTGCATATGTACTTTGCAACTATTTGTCCAGCAGTATATGCATCTGTTCCTGGGCTTTTTGATCTCGACTCTGGAGCCGTCAAGCAAGATGAACTAGCGGCCATGGCATTGCATGTGGAATTCTGTGCGGATCACTGAAGATCGGCGTGGACCTCGATACATGTACACTCACATGTATGCTGGCCTTCGTTTCAGGGACGATGCAAGAACGCCTTGGGTACAAATCCATCCCTTCGCTGGCCCTCAGACGTGCTTTGGAAGTGCTACAATACAAGTGTAGGGGATTCCAAAAGACGGCATGCCACAACAAAATGCCATCAATTTTAGTTGTTCCTGCTATCAAAGTAACGATAAGCCGCAGGGCTATGCATCACCCTCAAGGGTCACCAAAAGCATCCCATATTTCTCAGGAATATATAACGAAGAAGAAGAGGAAGAAAGAAGAAAAAGGAAAACAAATCCATATACTCCGAAAGAATGCAAGCAAGTACTGCGCAGTATGCAAGCGAGAATGCAAGAAACGAGGGAGGGCGAGAATGATAATAGAATCAGAAAAAGAAAAAGAAAAAGAATAAGGCGCCCAAGACATCCACATGCACATCAATCCATCAAAACGTGAAATCCTTTTCTCTCTTTTCTCCGTCGGCAAAACTTTCTCTTGCCTAAATCAACCACACCGGGAATTCGATCACCTCACATATCTCGCACTCAGTCCTGCGAAAGCATCGGGGCTGTGTCGTCCACTACCAGCGAAACCCTGGAAGTCTCTGCTTTCATGGCTCACATGCCTAGTACCATTGGTGGGCTGCGGTGCCTGCTGCTGCTGGTTGAACGGGTTCATGTTGCCGCTCAGAGGCATCGTAGCGCTGCGTTGGGGAGCTTGCATTTGTTGCTGTTGCTGCGCGACGGGAACGCTATCTTCAGGAAGAGACTGTAGCGGTCGCTGAGGAGCGAGTTGAGGGTAATTGTATAAAGCGAGGATCGAGGATTTGTCGGATCGGGGCGCGTTTGGTTGGTATTGTTGTTGTTGCGCCACGAACTGCTGCTGCTGTGGTTGCTGATATTGAGGCATGCCGGTCTGCTGAGGGACCATTTGCTGTTGCTGTTGCGGCTGCTGCATTTGTTGCTGCATTTGCTGCTGAGGCATGCCAGTCTGCTGTGCACCCATCTGCGTTTGCCAGAAAGGATTTTGTGTGGCATTTTGTTGGAAGTTCTGAGAGTTCTGCTGCTGCTGCATGTTCACTTGCGGCTGGTAGCCTTGTTGCTGAGCAGGCGCTTGCTGAGATGCACCGAACAAATCTTCCTGCTGGCCGTAAGTGGCTGGGGGAGCTTGCATGGCTGGTGGCTGCTGCATGTAGGATGGCTGAGAAGGCGCTTGCGGCTGTTGTTGCCATGTCATGCCGAACGGGTTGCTACTTTTCTGGACAGGTGGAGATTGCGATTGCGGTGCAATTGGCTGTGTCCATGGATTGCTGGGGGCAAAGACTTGTGACCGCGACGTTCGGAGGAACGGGTTTCCAGTCTGTTGCGGCGACAGGAGTTGCTGCTGCTGTTGATGTTGCTGTTGCTGCTGGTGCTGCGGAGGATATTGTTGTTCGTACGTCGACTCGACGGTCTGCTGCTGAGGCATCTGCTGTCCACCCCACGGGTTCGTAGGCTGTTGCTGCCAGGGATTGCTCTGGTATTGTGTCTGTGGCTGCGCGTATTGCTGCTGAATTGGAATCGGCTGAGAGACCTGCAAGTTCTGGAAACTCTGCTCGATCGATTGCTGCGATTGCTGAGGCGGTGGCTGCGACAAAAACGGATTCCAATTTCCAGAAGGGAGCGCAGCACTCGCCGACCGAGGTGGGAATTGCGTTTGAGGAAGCGGCACCGTAGCTGATCGTTGCGGTATCTGTTCGTCCAGTGCCTCCCACGGATCCGATGCTTTCTTATCCGGTTGCCGTCTCTTGTCAACCGAAATACCGTTGAAAGCCGAACTGCTCATGGAGACAGGTGTCAACGTCCGCAACGGAGTCTCCTTGCTACCCGACACCATCTCCTCCTCGGCCATTTGCGCCAGAATGTCCACTGCTTTGTCCAAAATGCCGTTGGTGCTCTTCAATACTTCCGAGTTCCGTCTTGCGTCTGTGAAACCCATGTCCCGTAGAGTGTTCAACTTTTGATCGAAATTATTGTTCACGCTCGTAATCCTCATACCGAATATCTGGCTGGGCTTGCTCGACTTGGTGCTCGCAGGCTCTGCCGCTCGTTCGTTTCCATTGTATGTTGGCGAAAGCGGTGGTGTGAACACATCTTGCTTCCGTCGTCCGGTAAAGGAAGAGCTGGATGAGCGCAAGCTGAAGCCAAACTTCTTGCCCGGCTTCGGAGGCAATGGAGGAGGATCGTCTCCCAAAGATCCTGTGCTCGTGCTTCCTGTATAGTGCTTTGCTGCTGGTTGCCGGCCACCGCCTCCACCGATGCCGCCTGAGAAGGATCGGTGCTCGTACTTCTGGCGGATATACCTCTCCAGCACACCGTCCACCTCGTCGACGTCGATCGGAATTTCCGCCTTGACATTCTTCGGGTTGTACAGTTGGTTCGATACCACGTTTCCATTGCTTTTCATGCTGTCGACCTGTTCCGAGCCCCAGGTGTCCATGCTCAGGCTCTTGACTTTGCTGACATGCGTTCCAAGTTTCCGGTGTAACGCAGCGCAGCGCATGCACAAGAAGATGCCGAGATTCCAGCTCGCCCATCCTGGGTTCTTTGCGGCGCAGTCCGCACATCGATCATTTCCAGGAACAGTGCGGATGAGGTCCTGGAGCGTCTTTTCGTGACGGGCCTGCTGCCTCTTTGATATGGCAGAGGTCATGGTCGTTGCGGTGCGGCGGGAGTTTTAGAGGTTGGTTGCGCAAACGTGCAGACTGGTGCGAGGTGCCGGCGGATGCGACTGAGAGCGGGCGGTGGATGAGGGCGGGCGGTTAGGGAGCGGAGTTCACGGGCGGGTTGAATTGAAAGGAGTGTCGGGTTGGTTTGGGCAAGGGTGTCGTGTCGTGTATTACTACATGTACGGATTACGACATGGACACGCTGACATGAGAGTTGCGAGGGCGTGTGAAGAAAGGGCCTCTCCTCTCCTGAGCAGTGGCCGGCGGCCGTTAGTTACGCGGTGCGCTTCGGTAGCGCGTGAACTGAACCGCGTGTCAAGGCTTCCAGACCAGACCAGCCAGAGATCGCCCACCTTTCTTCACTCGCCCTCGCTACCTACCCACCGTTAACTTATTCATCAACCGTTGCCATCCGAGTCCATCCTACCGACCGATTAGACTAACTGCAATTCAAACATGTGCTGCTAACCCCGCAGGGTTCAATGTACCATCTACATTCTGTCAATCAGAGCCGAAAGTCACTTTCCGAAATGAAAAGGACTTGCCGCGTGCAGGGGCAAGCGATCTATTAAATGGTATTTCGACTGCAAGAGTGGCTCCGACTGCTGCGCTCTATAAGTTACTTGTATTGCTGCCAGGTATATTGCGACCCATCTACTCGTTCGATACAGCCACGACCAGCGATCCATTGCCGTCGGTGTTCTGCTCGTCAAGCTTGGCCATGTCCTCCTTACTCAGCTCAAAGCCGTAAACATCTGCATTCTGCGCAATGCGATCCGCGTTGTCGCTCTTCGGGAGAGGCACCCAGTCCTTCTGCAGGCAGTATCTCAGCAAGATCTGCGCCGTGGTCTTGCTGTGCTCCTTCGCGATGCCCGACAGCACGGGATCCTCGGCCTTCTGGTTGCGCACCAATGGGCAGTACGCTTCGACCACCATGCCGTTCTTCTGGCAGTACGAGACGACCTCGCGCTGTTGCAGCCACGGGTGCAGTTCGAGCTGGTTGACCATAGGTGGCCAGACCTGCGCGTACTCCTTCATGCGATCGATGGTGCCGACGCCAAAGTTGCTGACACCGATCGCCTTCAGGCGGCCTTCCGAATGGAGCTTCTCCATGGCTTGCCACATCATCTTGACTCCCTCAGGACCGGCAGTGCTGTTGTGGATGAGCATCAAGTCAAGGTATCCGTCCTCGCCATCGATCTTCTTCACGCTCTCGAGCACCTTCTTGTATGTTGCCTCATCGTCGTTGTCCGGTGTGAGGACCTTGCTGGTCACAAAGACATCTTCGCGCTTGAGGCCGCACTCGCGGACTGCCTTGCCGACCTCGACCTCATTTCCGTAGACCTGTGCGGTGTCGATGTGACGGTAGCCAGTCTTGAGAGCAGACAGGCACGACTGGGTTGTGAGATGCGAGGGCGAGTCCCAGACGCCAAAGCCGAGGCGGGGGATAGCTGTTCCCGACTTGAGTTTGAGGGTGGACTGAAGGGTGAGTGAGGATGCCATGATTTTGAGGTTGATGATGTGAGTGTCGAGGGCGAAGAACTCGTCGCTCCAGGTACGTGTGGGATGTTTTTATTATATACTTTACTCCGACACCCCACCTAAGAGGCATCACAACGTCATGTTTCGAGCAACACATGCATCAGTTCATCCGAGCTAGGTTGAAGGTCCAGCATACTTGCGTACTTGCTCCATAGGTACAGCTCTTCCCAGTTATATGCTTTTCTCGAACGAGATTCGATTTGGACGATTGGGCTCTTTCTTTGCTCAGCAAGACTTGCAGCGATTACGACCAGGTGACGGACCACATAAAGTTGATCTTGTCAATCTTACACGATCCAAAAATCGCGGGACACGTTACATTCGTTTATCATGGCGACGAGCAGCCCCACCGTATCATCGCGTCACCAGGAACCACTAACGAGATCGACTAGCGGCTCGCTCGGCCCGCCGCCAAAGAAAACGGAGAAGATTGTTGACGATGATTCGAAGCGTTGGCAGGGCTTGGGAGACGTTGAAGGTCAGCAAACATACAATCCACCCTCTTTTTCAAAATGGTGCTCGAAGCGATCCGCTACCAGCCCGGTAGCCTTCAGATTCTGAACCAGCTGAAGCTGCCTCATCAGGAAGAGTACGACGAGGTTCGTGGCTCTACAGATGGCTGGCATGCTATCAGAGACATGCGCACTCGTGGAGCACCTGCGATCGCCATTGTTGCCGCTCTCGCGCTCGCTGTGGAGCTTCAGAACAACAAGACCTCAGACATCGCCGAAGAAGTCAAGGTGTTTGTTATCGAGAAGCTGAGGTACCTGGTCACTAGCCGTCCTACCGCTGTCAACCTGGCCGATGCTGCTGGCAAACTCGAGAAGATTGTCACGAACGCGGCGGCGAAGGAGGGCAGTGACGGGGCTGCTGTCTCAAAGGCTTACTGCGATGCTGCTGCTCAAATGCTGGTTGACGACGTCTCTGACAACGAGGCCATTGGAAAGCACGGCGCGGAGTGGATTGTTAGCAAAGCAGGCGGCGGACAGGTGAGCGTTGTCACGCACTGCAACACTGGGTATGTAGTCAATAGTCATCGAAGAATACGATTTGGTCTGTGTACTGAGTTCTGCCAGCTCTCTTGCCACTGCCGGGTACGGTACAGCTCTCGGTGTGATCCGCTCGCTTCACGCCAACGGCTCATTGAAGCACGCCTTCTGCACTGAGACCAGGCCTTACAACCAGGGCTCTCGCTTGACCGCGTTCGAGTTGGTGCACGACGAGATCCCTTCAACGCTGATCACCGATTCCATGGCGTCCGCTCTCCTGCGTCTCAGAGGTCCATCCGAGAACATCGCCGCCATCGTCGTAGGCGCAGACCGCGTGGCTGCAAACGGTGACACGGCCAACAAGATCGGCACATACCAGCTGGCTATCACCGCAAAGCACCACGGCGTCAAGTTCCTCGTTGCGGCACCTCGCACTACCATCGACCTCTCCACCGCTTCCGGGTCGGACATTGTAATCGAGGAGCGTCCCGGCAAGGAGATGACCTTCATAAAGGGTCCCAGGTACGACGGCGTTGACCTTGATCTCTCGCAGGTCGAGACTGTGAGCATCGCGGCGAACGGTATTTCGGTCTGGAACCCGTCGTTTGATGTGACGCCCGCAGAGCTGATTGACGGAATCATCACTGAAGTTGGCGTGGTTGAGAAGGGCGAGGATGGAAAGTTTGACCTGACTGTTGCGATGGAGGCGCATAACGAGGGCATCAAGCCGAGTACCGTTGGAGGGCTGTAGAGCTGCTAGAGCAATACCAACAACCTCCCGGACTGTCTAGAGCGCGTTATTCCCAGCCTGTCCTGTTGCTCTGTTCCGTCTCCGATTATTTCTGCGTGTACAGACTAGTATCATGCCCGCCGCGCCTTCTAAGCCCAGATCATATGCCGTTATTCGTGAAGTGTGCTTCTTGACACACGTTGTTCATCATGCTCGATAGCCATCTTCCTCATCATGAGCTGCGTCCGGCCTTGTCTTCATTCTCCTGCGCCGCCTTTACAGCTGCCTCGTTCTTCTCCGCTTCAGCCAACATTGCTTCGATCCTCGCTTCCATTGCCGTGAGTTGGCTTTCGAGTGCCGCTGCAGTCTGCTCGCCTTTGGCTAGCTCTTGGAAGGCCTGACGTTGTTAGCATACCTAGTGTCTAGGTCGTGTCGACCTGCTGCACAAATACCTTTGCGAGATCGGCTGCGTCAGAGCCGCTGGCTTCAGCACTTGCGACAGGCTTATCGGCAGACATGTTACCGATCTGGAGAGTCACTAATAGAAGATGGTTTGCAGTCGTCTGTGGTCTGGATGCTTCGCCCGTCTGTTCCTTGGTCGGTGTTCGGCTGCTGTTCACTTCCGCTTCCGCTTGTTGGCGTCAAAGACTCTTAGACTCCTTCTTAGAGCCGCTCCGGGGGTAACTAAACCACTGGGCAGTGTCTTCGTCTTTGTAATCGTTCATTCATTGAGCCTAGCACGGGCTTCCTTTACCGTTCATACCTCACGCTATTACCAATTGGCACTCCAACTGCCTGGCTCCCGAGTGACTATATCAATTATAACACGCCACAATGGAGCTTCCAGTCGCAGCCCCGACAATTACACCAGAACGGACATTGGTCTCAGCGAGCCGATTCCAGCAGTTGATGCCGAGAGATAACAGTCAAATATCGACTACTTCCTTGTATCCCGAAAAGATGGCGGCCGTAGCGACCATTTCTTCGCCTCAAGAGCGGCACGCATATCTCACGCGACCCGAAACGCAGAGAGGAACTGTCCTCTACCTAGCCTACGGATCAAACCTATCGAATGAGACCTTCAGGGGCAATCGCGGAATCAAACCCTTATCCCAGATCAACGTCCAGGTGCCTTCGTTGCGATTGACCTTCGACCTGCCGGGACTGCCGTATGCGGAGCCTTGCTTTGCGAACACGGGACGACGAAATCCGACGAACGACCCGCCACGCAAGACATCGACGTCTAAAGAAGATCCTCAATTCCTATCGCAACACGACGAACGTGAAAAGTACCGCAAAAACCGATGGCACAAGGGCCTTATCGGTGTAGTGTACGAAGTCACTCCCGAGGACTACGCGCACATCATTGCGACTGAAGGTGGTGGAGCGTCGTACCACGACATCATGGTCGAGTGCCACCCTTTCGACTCCTCAGATCCCGCAAAAGGTGTACCGCAAGACCCAAGTACGCCATCATTTAAAGCGCACACCCTGTTCGCTCCCGCCATGGAGCCTGGCGAAGAGCCACCCAAGGACGGCGGTCGCTTCCAGCGGCCGGACACCAGCTACGCGCAGGCATCCGCAAGATACCTCAAGCTTCTGACAGACGGTGCTGCTGAATGTGGTCTGCCGTACGAGTATCAGGACTACCTCAAGTCTCTCCATCCGTTCACCGTGACAACACAAAAGCAGCGCATGGGCCTGTTCATCTTCACAAGCATTTGGCAGCCGTTCATCATTCTCATTTTCGCTTTGGGGAGGTTGTTTGCGGACGAGAAGGGCATTCTGCCTCCTTGGTTGAAGTTTTTGACCGCGGCAATATTCAAGGCTGTATGGGTCAGCTATGACGGTTTCTTCAAGCCTTTGTTTGGAGATGGCGAGAGATCCATTCCTGATGGAGGTGATGATGCGGGAGGTGAAGCACAGCAGGGAAGACTCAGAGTTGGAGAAGATGCGGTGAAGCCTCTACTTGAGATGGAAGAGGCTGCGAGTATTGCCAGATAAGTTGAACGGTTTGTAGGTATCTGTATACTAACTGTGTTGAGCCTGTTGACTTTTCTGAGAGACATGATGAAAATGAGACGAGACGGTCAGCGACGCGTCGAATAGGTCGCGCCTTCCAATTCTAACATAAGCCAATTCTGGCGACCCAACTTCAGCTTCTCACGTTCCATTCTCAATACCCGCAACATTCAACATGGCGGAGCCACAATACTTCACCTCCCAGCAAAGCGAGATCGTAATAAACGTCAGCGAGAACCACTCGTCCACCACATCCAGTCCTCTGGCACAACCACCTCCCCAAGCGCAAACGCATGTCGAACAATCACCCATCATACAAGCCTCTTATAACGAAACGGTTATCCCTGAGTCCGCCGAGTCCGCCGATCGAGTCCAAGACTCGTATCAGGAATCTTTACGCCATCCCGTCCCGGCTCTGCACACTGAGGACGAAGAAGAAGAGGATCTCTACGGTTTGAGCCCAAGCGGCAAAGCGAGTTTGGACACTGCGGTTGCAGCCATCAAGAGCACGCAAGAGGAGCAGGTATGGCAGCATTTAGTTGACATGAGAGATGCATGGATCGCTGATATGTACAAGCCAGCAATGCCACCTGCGCGCAACCCAATCGATGCGCTAATCGACGCCGGCGCGACTGCTGCGCCCAACGCGCTCAACACATTCGTAGAAACAGAAGGTGAGGCGCATGAACATGCGGCATCCAGTCCTGAGCGTGGCTACGCAGCTTTGGATGCCAAACTCAAGACCATCGATGCGAAGGCCAGCAAGGCACCCAGCAAATCATCCAAAGGCAGGAAGTGCGACCCAGCTCACTCCGATTTTGAGCCAACCGATTCAGATCTTGTAGATGACGAAGATGGCGCAATATTCCATAAGCAACAGCCGGCAAAGAAGGGCACACAAGCCAAATCGAAAGCCTCCAATCAGAGCCGCGCGAATGTGTCGCTGAAGGCAACCGATGAACCTAAAGCTACCGCACACACGGTCAAGACTACTATTGACGACACGACTCGTGATGCTGGCAAGTCTACAACCGCGCAGCAAGCTCACAAGACTGATGGAAAGAAAGTCGGTCTTATTGGCACGAAGACTGCGCCTATCGCCAGTAGTGCTAAAGCAAAAGCACGTCCTCAACTTGCATCTCTGAGTCAGCCACTCCTTACAGAGCCAAATGGCCGGCCTGTCAGAAGGGCAAAGAAGACAGCTCTTGGGAGACTGAAGGCCAAACGTGGCAAAGAAAACGACGACGCAATGAGCGGCACGGACGATGAGTCCGAAGATGATGGTTCAAGCTTTGGCACAGAAGACGACAAGGCTTATGTCTTCGGGCGTGGAAGGACCAAGGCCCACCTCCCTACACCCGTTACGAAGAGTAACATCTCAAAGCATGATGGAACAAGCAAGCCAAGCGGCAAGCTTCAGTCTGTGAAGTCAAAGGCGCCACCCACGACCGCGGGTGTAAAGAAGGCTTCTGGAGATGTATCTCGACCCAGCGATATATCAACGAACTCACGCACCCGGAAGGACACCTCTTTCATTGGTGAAGGAGTCGTGGCCAATTCGACGGAAACAGTAAATGATGCATCCAAGACCGTGGGTCATAAATACGCTTTGGCCTCGGAAGATGATTACGAGCAAGATATAGGAAAAGGCAAACTACCTGCTCGGCGACCTGGAGCCTTGAGACGACCCGCGAGGTCTGCATCGCGAGGGCGGATATCTTTGCGAGAATCACGCTACGACTTCCCTAGCAGCACCCCACGCGTGAAAAGGAACAACAGAAGCGTCTCGAAGACTTCGAGGGCATCAGTCAAACCGGGGCCGATTAGACAAAGAATGCAGTCGGAGTCCGTCAAGCATCATGATGACTCGGACATGGATAACTCTCGCCAATTGTCAGCTTCACGCCAAGTTGATTCCAAAGAGGTCGAGACTGGCAGTCCTCCACGAAAGAAATTCAAGACTCAGCGCAAGAGTAAAGACCCTGCTCCAAAACCAAAACTGAACAACCAGAACAGCTCAACACTGAAGTCGAAATGTACTGATGATGCCGCCAATGCCAGAACATTGAAGAACGCAACTGGCGTCAAGATGACCACATCACATCAGAAGCCTGGATCTTCGCAGGGCAATGCGATTATGATTGAACAAGAAGCGCAGTCAAGCTTGAGTCGATCATCAAGTCCGTACCACGACACTACGGCGCGGCCAAACGACACGGGTCAGGTTAAACATCGGCAGGAAGTTCAAAGACTGCAGACTCCAGCGGCGATGCCATCTTCGCCGCCAGGTGCGAACACGTTCACAAGCGACAAGCCTACGATCATTGCATTCAGCAAACGAGGTCCGCGAAATCAAGGTATTGCATCTTCGTCTAAGGATGCAGAATCCATCGTCGCCCCGACAGTACCCTCTGCGCGTACCAAAGCAGATGCCGATATCTCGGGTCTCCGCGACCAGAACAGAGACCCTTCCAGAACACTGTTTCCATCGCAGAACCTTGCTTCGGTCACAGTGAAACCAAGCAACGTGACGGTCGTTGGCGATGGCATATTCGCAGACTTTATCAAGAACGGCAAAAACAAGGCTCTGACTAGCTTGCTGCAACGGCAATCTACCGTAGTTCCTCAACGGACTAAGCGCAAGTGTGAGCCAGAGCAGCAACGTGATACCGACGACGGTTTCTTTGCGATCGGCGACTTTGACGACACGACTCTCGTCAACGACGATAATTTTGCAGAAAGGACGAATGTGCAGCGAACAGCGTCTCAAATTGCGATGCCGCCGCCGAATGGCCCTGAGAAGATCGTGAAGAAGGTCATTGCCCACAACTCTCTCATAAACAGCCCAACGAAGGCAGGCTCACGACCAGCCATCGAAGAACCTGCACCTGAGCCTCGTAAACCGAAGAAAGTTGTGCTGGCTAAGACGGCAAAGGTTGAGATTGAGCCCAAGCCAACCAAGCAGGTGACGAAGGCGGAATCGAAAAATGGCACCCATCCCACCTCTCTTCAGAAGACAACTAATACCGTACCACTACAAGATACAATCGAGACCAGATCTACGAAAGTGGCGCTTACAGAGCAAAAGGCGCAACCGAAACGGAAAGCCGGGCTCCACGAGCTACATTCTGGCTTCCCTAAGAAAAAGACCAAGGTCTTGCAAACGAATCCGCCCGAAGCTTCCAGCTCTACTCGTACGTCTGCACTCGAGCTTCGGAGCTCGAGGATACCTCAAGGGGCAAAGGTTGTGATCGCAGATCCAGCGGAGCGTTCAGATCGAAGACGAACCAGATCAAGCCGCCGAACGACCCAGGGCTCGCAAGGTGTTGACATCTTGGGAAGCCCATACCCAAAAGAACTTGATGTACCAATTCAGACAACAGCGCTCGAAATATTCTCGCAGCAGGCGGACTTGTCATCCGACCAAATGGCGAGCTCAGATGCAGTCGTGGCGGGTGGGTTTGCTGGCCGACTGAACCTGGCTGCTGTGCCCCGAATACTACCACCTACCCACCGCAAGCCTATGTCAAGTAACGGCAAGCCGCTGCCAGCTGCTCCAACCGAGAGTTCCAGAGCCGCGACCCGGATCGCCTCTGGGCCGCTCGCTGAGCAATTACTCACTACCAAGCACGAACAATCGGAGATGGAAGATCCATTTACAAGTTCTCACAACCGAGTACCGATGGTAAAGCCAACGGCTGGGCAAACGGACTTCAAGCAAGCACTCCGTGAACACGGCATCACAATCGACCAGCAAGAGCGCACTACGAACTATGATGAAGAAGACCCAGACAAGACCGTAGTCAACCGTATCGACGACCTCGAGAGCGACGATTTCAAAGAGCTCGCCAGTCCCACCAGCGCGAGCGACGAGCCGTCGAACGCGAGCACCGTGTCCGCCGCCCAGAAAGCCCTTGAAAATGTTGGCGACTGGCGCAACACCCTCAAACCCCACCAAACCCACCTCTTCGACTCGCTCGTCATCGCCTCGCACAAGCTTGTCCGCCACATGGTTGACAGCGAGACGGCGCACCGCGATATCGTGGCCGACTACCGCCGTCAGGGCGAAATCGTCGTCACAGAGCTGGAGCGTTTGCATGCGAGAGAATTCCAGCAGCATGCGGCCGGGATGCAGGAGTTGAAGAAGCGGGCTGCGGATGGGCTTGCTTCGCATGGCAGGCGGCTTAAGCAGGATGTGAAGGACGCTGAGAGGGCGAGGTTGGAGAGGAAGGAGAAGGCGAAGCTATCGCGTGATGGCTTGAATGGCATGATTGGGGAGCTGCTCGTTGCTGCCGGTCTGGCTTGATGGAGATGCGGCAAGGTAATGCACACGTGTGGTGTTTCACTTCAGGGGATATTGATATGCTTCCCGCGCTGCTTTCTTACTGCTGCGATTCGATTGTGGGACCGACAGGCGATCAGCGAGTTTTTTGCCTCGTGTCGATTACTGTCATTGTGTTCGAGACTTCAGACCCAGTAAGTCGCATGCAAATGATCTTTTCAATGACAAGACTGAGCTAGTTCGTGTGTCACGTCCACTTTCCTCACAATGACTCGGAGAAGTGAAAGACGATCCCGGCTTGCGATCATTAGACATGCTCCAGTAATAAGATGGAGAAATACACATCCCACCTGTGCATCCTACCGACGAGGACACACTTTCTCCAAACCCATCATGTTTCTTTCTACATGTCTTGATATGATCATTTGTGAGTTGATCGTATCTTGTCTTCGCTCCAGGGACGTGTAACTCCAACCCTAACCCTTACTTGACAGTCAGTCGTGATAGCAAACTGTCAACTGTCAAGTATTTGTTCAAAAATAGCACTGTCGATTAGGTACGGTGGAGTCCGACTCGATTCGGGAACAGTGGGGAGTTGACATGTCGTTGTGCTCTTCTTGCATGTACGGATGAAAGGCCCAGACCCCACGACAAAGCAGACTTACTACTCTGCGTGTACATGGACAAGAGGCAATAGTAGAAGCTTTTCCCCCGACAAACAGTAGTGAGTATGTAATGGGAATTGGCACCAGATTAGGTGAACGAATGATATTTGATTCCTGCTGTCCTGTTCGCCTTCGTCGACACTCAAAGCTGTGATTCTCACTGGCGAGGAACAGGTCTACAATTAACAAAACTACACTCAAATACAACTACGCCTTCTTCACCCTTCCAACGTCAACATTTATCTCGCCACCCCGGCTTGCTGCTGCTGCTGTTGCTGCGAAGGCGGCTGGGTTTGCTGCGGCCTAGGGCTTCCGTGCACAACGCCTCCCGGACTCTGCACCCCACCGCTCTGCATGCCCGCGCCCGGCACGCCCCCAGAACTACCGAGCCTCTGCATGGGCGGCTGTTGTGGTGTATGACTGCGGCTCGGAGGTCTGGGTTGGCCTTGGATGTTAGGCTGAGCCATGTGCATGGATGGACTGGCATTCGCGCTCGCGACGTGTGGGCTCGCGGAGTTCATGTGAGGGCTCGAGTGCGCGACCCGCGGGCTGCCGCCGTTGCTCAGCTGGGCGTGTGGCGTGTTAGGAGACTGGTTCTGGCCTTGCGCTTGCGGGCTTTGCTGCTGTTGGGATGGTTGTTGGCGCATTTGCCCGACCATGCGCTGACGCATCAGTTGAGCGTAGTTTTGCTGGTTGGCGTTTTGCTGGGGCATGGCTTGTTGCTGCTGCGGTGTATGCGGCTGCTGCTGCTGCTGCTGCTGATGTGCTTGTTGAGGGACCTGCTGCTGAGGAGCCTGCTGCTGATGTTGGGTGCCTTGATCAGATGATCCAGCGTAGCCATTGGTGCCGTTAGGAATGACTCCGCTGTTCTGATACGCAGTCTGGTTGTGATTGTACACAGGCGCGCTGTTTGCTCCGGGCTGCTGCTGCTGAGGAGTGCCAATACCGGCAGCGGCATTCATCGCGTTCTGACGCATCTGACCCGAAGATTGGGATTGATGCTTCAGCTGTTCAGTGGCGAAATTCGTGAGCTCTGCCTCAGACATCTGAGGGTAGCGTGCCCTCAACTGGTTCTTAATTTGTATGACTGCCGGAACGTGACCAGATGACAGTTGCTGCGGAAGGCCAGCCGGTGTTGGTGGCGGAGGCATGCTCGGAGAGGCCGACATCTGTTGTTGATTGTTTGCATGTGCTCCTTGAACGTGAGGTGTTCCATTCGGCGTTTGGTGATGCTGTTGAGCCTGCTGTTGAGCCTGCTGCTGCTGCTGTTGCTGCTGCTGAGGTTGTTGTGATTGCTGCTGAGATTGTTGTCCCTGTGCAGGCTGTTGTTGGTTCTGTGCCTGGAAGGCGGCAAGAA
>Ga0265797_10001402_pt1 | contig 42303 bp, 33 predicted proteins | sample P2T30metagenome_FD_192433 | JGI IMG/M metagenome (GOLD analysis project Ga0265797, IMG submission 192433) | Plant litter microbial communities from East Loma Ridge, Irvine, California - P2 T30 | ecosystem: Environmental > Terrestrial > Plant litter > Unclassified | place: USA: California...
TCTCTCCCGTTTGCTGGTTGTTTCGTTTGCGAGCTGTGGATCCTCCCCAATGCAAGATGCCTGCCTTTCGTGACACCGCTCGCCATCGTGCGCGATCCCCGTCCGCCAGAGGGGCTCTTTTATCATGACCCCGTGCCCGCCCAGTGCCTTGCCACCTACTTCATACCTCCTCTTGCCCAACCATCCTGTGTGCCAGTCCCTCCTCCTCCACTCCCTCCGCTACCCATCCTCGACCGTGGTACTCCTGCGACCTTCATCGCTGCGCCCCTTCACCACCCTCCCGCCTGAGCACCCGACCCGTAGACCTGCTGTCTCACCCTCGCCTTCACTACCGCAGAAGACCCAGGTTGCACAGCCGCAACCTCTCCGATTAATAGACCATCCCTGCGTCACTTGCTGCCATTGACCCGGCACCTCAGAGTCACTGCAACCATCGATCTGGATCTCAATCGCCGCCCTTCCAGAAAAACCTTATTAGCCCTGTCGCGCTGGTGAATGCCTGGCCGATATCGAAACATTGCTTGTTCAAAGACCAATTGCTCGCTCTTCGACATCTTCTTTGGATAGCCGACCTTTAAAATTCGACCCGCCACCCTTGGTCGCACCTTCAATTCTCCTTTTCACAGCCTGAGCTACACATCGACCATGTTGTGCTTCGGACGCCAGAGTCGAAAGGACTCCTCAACACCGCCATTTCCAATGCGGCAGATGCTTGTGCTGGGTATGTTAAAGGATATGTGATTGCCTGATTGAGAAAGTCACTGACAAAGTACACAGCTTTGTGCCGGCTGTGCGAGCCAATCGCGTTCATGTCAATCTTCCCCTACGTCTATTACATGATCGAATCATTCCACATGACCGATGACGACCGCAAGATCTCCTTGTACGCCGGTATGGTCACCTCGGCATTCGCCTTCGCCGAATTCTCCTCAGGCATGTTCTGGGGTCGTGCCAGCGACAGATTCGGACGCAAGCCGATCCTGCTTACTGGACTTGCTGGAACTGGAATCAGCATGATCGTCTTCGGATTCGCGCCAAACCTTCCTGTCGCCCTCTTTGCTCGCGCTCTCGGTGGCCTTCTCAATGGCAACATTGGTGTCTTGCAGAGCACAGTCGCGGAGGTCGTTACCGTTGAAGCACACCAGGCACGCGCCTACTCCATCATGCCAGTCGTCTGGTGCGTCGGATCAATCGCCGGCTCCGCCATTGGTGGTGTCTTGGCCGACCCTGTTCGCAACTACGGCTGGTCTGAGGGCTCCATCTGGGCCAAGTTCCCGTTCCTGCTGCCCAACGTCTTCTGCACTGCCATCGTCGTCTTGGGCATGGTTGTCGGAATTTTGTTCCTCGAGGAGACCCACGAAGACAAGAAGCACGAGAGGGACAGAGGTCTTGAGGCTGGCAAGTGGATTCTCGCACTCTTCGGAAAATCGTCTGCACCTGAGCTCTCCAGCCACAAGCGTGACTACGCCGAAGAGACCTTCACCCTGATGCACGAAGACATCGATTGCCCACCAGACTACAGGAGCACTGCGTCTTCTCCCGAACTCTCGCCGAGCGCCGCACCGGTCGGACTTCCACCACCCGCATACCAATCCATTGAAGGCTCGCCACGCAACTCAATGGCCATGCAGCGCCTCGATCCCGAGGCACTCGCGCATGAAGCCGAAGTCGCGAAACGCAACGCTAGCCTTTCCAACGCCTTCACCAAGCAAGTCAACCTCATCATTGCGAGCTACGGTATTCTGGCATAGTAAGTCTCTCACAACACATATTTATCAAAATTGATACTGACCTCCATTAGCCACACTATTTCCGCTGAACAACTTCTTCCTGTATTGTTCAGCTTGCCGGAGTCCGACACCGCTCCCTCTCTTCCCTTCAAGTTCACCGGTGGATTCGACTTGCCAACACGCGCTATCGGTGGCATTCTCTCTGCTCAAGGCCTCATCCAAGTTATCGCCATGCTCTTCGCTTTCCCGATCCTCACCCGCTACCTCGGCAGTCTCACCCTCTTCCGCATCACTGTCCTCACCTATCCGTTCTTGTACATCGTCACGCCTTACCTCACTCTCGCGCCCACTGCCCTGAGGATGCCTTGCGTTTACCTCATTCTGATCTGGAAGGTGTGCGCACAGGCGTTCACTATGCCCTCTGCTCTCATCATGCTCGCCAATAACACACCCTCACCCAAGGTCTCTGGAACTCTGAACGGCGCCATGGCTGCTTCAGCCAGTCTCTGCAGGACTTTCGGACCTACTTTCTCTGGCCTTCTGCAGTCTGCTGGTCTCTCCCTGGGTGCTCTCGGCCTTCCCTGGTGGACCAACGCAGCAGTTGCCGTTATCGGCGCCGTCATCGCCATCTTCATGCGCGAGGAGAAGCGCAGGACTTTCGAGAACGAGAAAGCGATGCCCATGGACGACGAATCTGAGGATGACGAAGCCCTCAACGAAGGCCCCAACGCCTCCCTGGAGACTCTTCAGTCCACGCCGACATCACCCCTCCTCACACGCCACGAACGCCGCAGCAGCGCTTTCTGAGAAACGACTTCCTACTAATTGCGGTCATCTTCGTTTATTCCACACGCACGACGTGATTTCGAGAATTTTGCGACCCTCGTTCGGGACCGGATCCTTGAGCGTTTCTTACCACATATTTTCCGCGGGCATCAATCTGGTATACATCCCAACGCCGGTTGGTCTGGCAGCATCGCGTCCCTAGAACCCGACTTCCAGATCAGTCGACATTTTCCATTAATGCGGTGCTTCTGGCTGGGGAGGCATTTTGGGCGTTTTCCTTTTTCGAGCAAACAATATTGCATTGCAAAAGGCCTTTTGGGAGGGGAGTGCGGATCACAAAAAGGCGTTATTCATTCCATCTTAAGATACCCTAGGACAGCTTTGGGATTTGCTTTTAGGCGCAGGATTTTCCTTATTGTTGGGGGTTTTCTTTTTTCTTTTCATTTCTCTTTTGTGGGAAAGCAGGCAGGCAAGCGAGCTGGGCATCGAATAACTTGAGACGGACTAGGAGGCGGCAGTTGGACAAGGGCACTTTGGACCCGAGCGTGTGGTTCCGCTGGATAGAATGTATTAATAAGTACTAGCGATGATGAATTTGCATACTATGACCTGTTACACCTCAACGATCATGTGTTTCAGCGGCAATTGCGGTAATCTTTCGTGCTTTGGTTTACGTGCGTATGTACTGGCCTGAAAGCCATCGAGATGCTTTCTGAGCTTCACGGGTTTCCAGCATCAGGTGCACTACCAGTTCACTACCAGGGACATGCAGAATTCCACTTACCTTAGTCGCTGAGATGCTGTTCGAATTCGATCATTCTTTAGTGTACAATGTACTCGAGCCATCGAGCGCAGATGATGATCTGCGCACCTTTGCCATTGAGATGCTCAGCTCTACTGATCAAACATTCCCAAAGGCAAGCATGATAATTTTGCGTACATGCCTGAAATTGTCTCGTAATCGCTACTGGCATTCTTCCGTGTCTCCTGCCCTAGAAGTGGAGCCATAATCATTCACAAAACCATACACATCGATTGCTGCTGCTGAGCACGAAAACGAAGACGCAGATGACCACAATGAGCAATATCTGGCTCACCCGCAGCAAAAGCAGCAATTCCGTTTTCCATCCGCCTTTCTCCATCACCAAGTATATTGCCAGCAGCGTGCATCGGAAACAAACATCCTCATCTTGCCTTGAGTCAGCATCGGAAGCACCGGAAGCATTCCCCGACAGACAGCAGCAGAGCCGCAGCAAGGCGACGAGACTCGTACGTTTGCTGCATCCTTCCGACGATTTTCAGCAGGGGCACGAGCAGTTTTCGGCTTTGATCCCTGTCAAGCGAGCGTCAACTCGGTCTCATCGCAACAAGAGAGAAGCCGCTGAGCCTGGCGAGCAAGAGGAAGAATAGCGGGCAGTCCAGCAGCAGCAGATCGAAATACCCCAACTTTGGCCAGCCCTCGCTCGTGAGCTCTTTCCGCCTCGTCCCATCCGATCCGTCGCGACTCTTCCACTCTATACCAGTTGGTCGGCCGGCTGCGCTCGAATAGCCTCCAGGAAATAGAAGGCTATTCAATCGCATGCTCTACCCGCAAGTCTATCACAGAGCTCCATTCTACTCGGCACATCCGGCTAGACTGCCGCACCGATTCGGCACACCCGCACCCCACGCAAATCCAAGGCCAACCCAACGAGAGCGCAGCAGCGCGAGACAATAATGGGCGGACCGCGCAGCGGCGGTGGCGCTTCTTCAGCATCCAAGAAGCGCGATCGCGAGTCTGCCGACGACGCCAAACATCAACCTGACGACCACCAACACAACGATACGTCTCCGCCACAGCGTGCCCAGCCTCATGCCCACGGCCCAGGGCCCGGAGGCACCAGCTCCAACTTCCGCAATGTCAGTGCCTGCAACCGCTGTCGCCATCGCAAGAACCGCTGTGACCAGCAACTGCCTCGTTGCTCGGCGTGCGTGAAGGCTGGTATCACCGCTTGCGTTGGTTTCGACCCGGTCAGCAAGCGGGAGATTCCACGTAGCTATGTCTACTTTCTCGAAACCCGTGTGAGAGGGCTCGAGGAACAGGTCGTGCAACTTGGCGGCACTGTACCACCAGTCGAGGGCCACTTTGCCGTCGACGAGAGCATCAAGCCTGGTATCAATGTGCCATTCCCTGTACTTGAGGGCGAAGGCCAAGGCAGGAAGAAGTCCACTGTGGTGGCAAAGTCAGACGAAACTACTACTGAGAATGCAGCTGCCCATCCTGCGATCGACCCGAGCCTCGAAGATGGCAGTGAAAAGGTCGATACCCTGGCCAGCAATCTTGGAAATGTCTCTGTGCAAGGCACTTCCGACGCCAGAGCTTTGGGCTCTACTTCTGGAATCTCGTTTGCCAGAGTCGTGTTCGCGGCTGTGAAGAGTTCGGTTCCTCAGCAGGCAGGAGCAGAGCGTGGTGGAGCTAAGAAGCCCATCACTGCTGATGCGGCTAGTGGTGGCGGAAGCACGATGAGAGACTCGTTCTTTGGATTACACTCGAAACCGACCATCAAGCCAGCGCCATTCCCAGATATGCAACTAGGTCGCAAACTTGTGGATCTTTACTTTGAACACACCAACCCACAGATACCCATTCTCCACCGAGGAGAGTTCATGGCACTTTTTGATCGGGTGTACACGAAAGCAGCAAAAGAAAGAACGCCAAGAGAGTTGTATTTGATGAACATTGTCTTTGCCATTGGAAGTGGTATCATCATGGACTCGTCCGGGACTGACAACAGCACATACAATGGAGTAGACGAGAGCATGGAGGATTCGCCACGGAGCAAGAGGACAAAACTCAGTGGAAGCCAGCAATGCCAGCCGGAAGAATACCACTCTTCCGCTATCGTACACCTGGAGAGTTTCCTCAGCACATCCGCCGCATCGGAAGGACATGGAGGCGGGCTGGAAGAGCTACAGGCTGTGCTACTTCTCGCTGGATTGGCGCTACTCAGACCAGTGGCGCCGGGTCTTTGGTACATCATTGGCGTTGCGCTCCGCCTGAGTGTTGACCTCGGTCTGCACGTTGAGGATAGCGATCCAGATCTGGATACTCTGGACATCAAAATGGAAACCGACGGTGCTGGTAAATCGACCCGGCTAGGACGCAGGCAATGGACTCGAGATCTAAGACGACGACTATGGTGGAGTGTCTACTCTCTTGATCGTCTTGTCTCAGTGTGCGTTGGCCGACCATTCGGCATCACAGATCAAGTGATAACCACTGAATTCCCCACCCTTCTCGACGATCGGGATATCAAGACATCTGGCTTCTTGAAGTCCTCACTGGAATATTCGCCACCAACATCGAAGCTGGTAACTCACCATTATTTCCGTCTTCGTCTGCTTCAATCAGAGATCTTGCAAGTCCTGCAGTACCGCCAAGCTCAGCAGGCACGCTTGTTGGGCGCCAACCAAGGCAATCAGTTCATGCACACTGCACTACCATCTCCTTTCTTACACCACTTCAACTCCTTCCGCGACTGGCGTGCAGATGTTGATCGCCGCCTCCGCGAGTGGAAAGCAGAAGCACCAACTCAAGCAGACACAGGCGTAAGCTTCAACCCACTGTTCTTCGATTTGAATTACTGGCAAGCAGTCATCATGCTCTACAGACAATCTCTGTCTGTACCGGCACCGCTGGCAGAAGAGCTAAGTGCTTCTACAGGCGAAGACGTCGAAAGCCCCGGGACAATACACAAGGAGCTTGAAGAAGATGAACAAATAGTGTTCCTGAAGGTCGCACAGGCAGGACAAACAGTGCTGAAACTGTACCGACAACTCCACCGGCTAAGGCTGGTCAACTACACATTCCTATCCACCCACCACCTTTTCATGAGTGGTGAGTCTGCCTTTTCCGAAAGGTGTTTCTTGCACACACGCTGACATAACTGCCAGGTATCTCCTTCCTTTACGCGCTTTGGCATAGTCCTGTCGTACGCTCACATCTCACTCTTGACGATGTCGACTTCACAATTCTGGCTGCAACATCTGTACTCGCGGATCTCATCCCCAATTGTCCACCCGCAGAAGCCTGCCGCGATGCATTCTCGCGTATGGCCAAAGCCACGATTTCCATGTGCATGTCCACAACAGGGTTCGGAGTGGCTTCATCACTAGGGTCACAAGCACTCGACAGCCCCGTCAGCTACGTCAGTCCTGGCCAGCTTTCGAACGACAACTCTTATGAGACCGGCGCCGGATTTGCTGACGCAGGTGCCGAGATACAACGACGACCCACTTCAGTGAGCGAGCGCAAGCAAATACCGAAATTCGACATGAACCTCAAGGATCTGTTCTCGGATATTGAATTGCAAGGTCGCCCGCAGTCATTCTTCCCACAAGTGGGCCCAAGACTAGGATCTTCACAGCAGCAGCAACAGCAACGGCAAGAGCCCGCTCCGTTCATGGGCTCGAGTTATGCCATACCTTCAACGCCAGATACTTCTGCCGGCACCGCGCCATCTCCCTTGCAATACCAACGGCAGTTGAACCTCGCAGCGCAGCAACGGCAGCAACAACAACCCCAAGCATCTTACAACTACCAGCCTCTGTCACAGACCATCAGCCAGCAACCTCCCGATTTATCTTTTGACACCCTCGATTTTCTGGACACTTTCCCGAATGCTGAGTCCGGCGCCAACGGCAATGGCATGAGCGCGAACAGCAACGATAACAATAACAGCAATTTCTGGCCCAGCGGCGATCTAGATTTTGGCTTTGGGACTGGTGGCATGGGAGGCTGGGAGGACGGTGGCAGCATGGAGGGTGTAGGTGCCGGAGGAGGCGGACCCGATCTGTTCGATGGATTCTTCTTTGGTGGCGGAGGAGGCGGCAGTGGTGGTAATGGAGGATACGGAAATCAGATGTGAATATGAGCGAATCTGGAAGATAAAAGAGGTGGATGGCGCAGTACGACGCATGGGGGAGAATTTCACGACAAGAATATAAAGAAAGAAAAAAACTTACGAATTTGTGTAAACAGGTCACGGGGACATCGGAAAAAAGAAAGGGTTGGAACAATCTCTGCTCCCTTAAGCCAGATGATGGGACTACGCTGCTCAAAGTAGCGTTGTCCAGATCTTCTGGTGGGCAAGCAATCCTGCCATTTCTGGCATGGAATGATCATATATTTTACAGGTAGATCTACGAACTCTCTACTACGACTTCCTGGTTCTACATTTCTTTTGATGTTGAGTTTTGCGTAGGCAGCTTAATTCGGAGATGTCGTGGGACTGCTTGGAATGAGGTCTTATCCTTTGACGAAAGTCGGTCTGCATGATGTGTAAGAGGGCGATTCTGTACGTGGGTGTATCTCGGCGGTGATTGTGTTCGCTTCAGTAGACAAAGCTGACGGCACCTCAAGATCAGGCATTTTTGATGTTGTATCTAGCCTTCGAAGTCTTTGCATCAAACATATAGTTCATCGTCTTCGTCCTCTTCGTACTCCTCAAATTCTTCGTCGTCGTCGTCGTCGTCGTTTTCGTCGCCGTCATCAGCCTCGCCGTATCTGTCACTTGCAGTTTCCCTTGACTCATCAACAGCTTGCCTTATACGGCGACGACTGTCTTCAAGGTCCTCACGTGTAGAGTGCTGGACCCCAAACTCCGCTTGCGGAAGATGCGAATAAGCCTGTGGATACACGCCCGACACCACCTGATGAACATACTGCAAAAGATCATCATGAATCTGAGGTGGGAGATGAATGTTTGTTTGACGCCACTGTTGAGGTTGTAATCGAGCGGGGACTTGAGTTTGGGTTGGGCCTGCCTGGTATGTCTGTGGATGATGCTGGTAATGTGTCTGAGGCCACGACTGGGATTGTAACTGAGCGTGGCCCTGAGTTTGGGTTGGGCCTGCTTGGTACGCCTGCGAATGATGCGGGTCGTGCGTGTGGAATTGAAGAGTCGAACTGTAGGATTGCGGCTGTGTGGGTGGTTGCGGTGGCGGGTATGGTTGTGCAAAAGTGCGAAGGGATGGGTGTGGCTGCGAATGCTGTACGAAAGGTGGAGCTGGAGGTGGATGCTGCGAAGGAGCCTGGTATTGGTGTGTCCTCGGTGACTGAGGTTGTGGTTGTGGGCGTCTTTGTCTCGGCCTGTGCGGCCTGTGCGACCAACGTTGACGCTTATGGGCAGATGGTGTCGGACCAGAGGGCGTCAAGATATTCACCACTTCGCACCCTTCGAAGACAAGGTCACCAGCAATCAGTGATGCACCACCTGAAGGTAGGAAACCACCAGATTGGGCTACGTTAGATCCAATATTCACCTCGCCGCAGTTTGTGAACCTCATATTGCCCTGGATATAAGCTTGTTGCTGAGACGGTTGGCCTTGTATGGCTCCACTCAAAGGCAAAGTAGCATTTCGTTGTGCGCGGCCTGGAGGCTCAGACGTACGAGCGACTGGAGGAGGTGTGTGGCCGTCATGGGCAACAGCTACTTGACCTTGGTTCTCAATCCGTGTTTGACGCACATCTTGATCATGTCGAAGCTCAGGCGCACGAGCGACGGGAGGTGGTGCATCGCGTTCGTGTGCGACATCCATTTCAGCGTGGGTTTCACCCTGCGCTGGCTGCACGTCTTCGATTGCCTGCTGTGTGTCTTGCTCTGGCTCTGAATCGTCGAGATCCTGCTCTTCCATATATTTCGAGAGGCATTTCAATAGCTGACATAACCGAACGGCTAAGGTAAGCATGATAGTATCTTCAAAGTCGTCATCGTCCGAGTCGTCACTCTCTACAATACGCTGTGCAGAATGACGCGGCTCGATCTCGGCGCTGGGTCCTTGGTCTTGTGGCTCTAGAGCAAGTTCCTCACCGAGTTCCTCACCAAGTTCTTCGCCTTGCTCTGCTGAGGACTGTGGAGCGACTATCGGCGCGAGGATAATTGAATCGGTTTCCTGGACCGTCGAGCAATTTGTTGCCAGAGTTTCATGGAGAGCCGGTAAAACACAAGCACCGGATGAAATGATAGAGGCAGCAGCGACGTTAGGAATGTTGGATGGTTCAGCTTCGCAAGAGTCACCACGGGCACCGCTCATGTAACATGAATGGTCCGGACTAGTGATGTAAGTGCCAACTGCACCCACTGTGGGTGGCGTTGTCGCTACGGCCTCAGCTGGAGCTGGAGTTTGTCGCGCAGACGACGAGTGGATAGGGTCGGCGGTGTTGTCGAATGATGGTTCGGCATCGACGAAATTGTCAGGTGTATCGTCCGTACACGATGTCGGTCTAGGGTCTGAAGACTGCGCCATTAACGATGGAGAGTCGTGACGGACGTCATCGTGGAGAGCCGGCAGAACACGAGCACCGGATGAATTGATAGAGGCAGTAGCAACATTAGAAGTGTTAGAAGGCCCAGCTTCGCAAAAGTGGTCACGCGCATCACTCATAGAACGGAAATGGTCCGGATCGGTAAGGCGAGTGTCAACTACGCCCGCTGTTGGTGATTTTGTCGCTATGGCCTCAGCTGGAGCAGGAGTTTGTCGTGCAGAATCAGGGTGGGCAGAATCGATTGCCTGGTCGAGAATATCTGATGGTTCGGCACCACCAAAGTTATCATGCGTATCGATCGTACGCGATGGCGGTGTAGGGTCCGAAGACTGCACCATTAACGGCGAAGAGTCACCACGGACGTTAGAGATCGTGAGGCCATTGGGTTCTCCGGGATCAGGCTCGACAGTTGCTTGACGGCCAGGATCCCTGTGGCCATCCATAAGTTCAAGGCCAATCTCAGGCTCTGCTTCTCCTTCGTCTTCCTCATGTTCGACGCGTTGGGCTTTCGGTTTGACAATCAAACTCTCCGCGGGTTTCCCTTGAGTAGACTGACGCACCCGCTGAGAACGGGCAGATAGACGCGCGAATCCAAGATTTGGAAGCTCTGATTCTGAATCTGTCAGGATCTCAATGAGTTGCGTTCGCTTGGGAGAACGTTCGAGCGCGTCCTGACTGGAAGCACCTCGTTTAGCCATGTCTGTAAGAAACTGTGATGGGAGTGAACATCTAAGCCAAAGGGGAAAATCGGCCCTCTGCGATGCTTCTTCTTCTTCTTCTTCTTCTTTGGTGACAATGGAGATGCTTGTGGTGAGACGCGACTTGATAGACTCAAGATGTTGCTGCAACGCGCGTTTAGATTGTGCCAACGCGAAGTGTAGAAACAGCCGTACATATCGACGCGAGACCTTGACGATCTAGCCAGCGGCGTCCATGAGGAGGGTAGTAGTATCTCACCGGCGAAAACTTGCAAATAGCAGCCTGTCAACGAAGATATCTACATCCGTGCCACAGAGATAGAGACGGGCAACAGTGGATATCTCACTGGTATGCAAGACACCACGAAGGAAAGGCTATGGCCGACGGTTCAGGTATCTGCGCCAGCGCCAGAGAGATAGCAGTGAGTATCCCAGTGGCACAGCCGAAAGCCTCAGCATTGGTGCTCCATGATATGGGTTTATTCAATTTTGGACGTGATACGAAACATGATGAAACTTTGGTTGTCGTTGGATGTTCTCTTGAAGGCTAACTAGATGCAGAGTGCAGATCATAATCGTTTTTGCGTGCCCGCTTTCTCGCCCAACGACGTCAGTTTTCCTCTTTCAGAATTGCACTTTTGATGATTCTAGTCGCACGCCCAAAAGATGATGGACTCAGTCACGCAATGAGGATTGCGCCTCTCATACACCTCGCCAGACCACTACTCCGCGGAACCCCACCATCATACCGTCTTCTCGTCTCAACTCCATCTCGGCAAAAACACAGCGGCCACAAGAAGCGCATCGCGCTCCCACCACTCAACATGGCCTCGCCCGACTACACAACATGGTCAACCACCGACCTAATCTCGCACATCCGCAACCTCGAGTCCCAACTTCAACACACCACCTCCTCCTCTACAACATCCAAACCCGAGCCCGAAAACACCAGACCACCACCCTTCAAAAAGCCCCGCAAAGCCCCCAAACCCTTCGACCCATCCCGCTACAACACCCGCCTGATCGCCCTGCGCTTCGCATACCTGGGCGGCGCATACAACGGCTTCGAGCACCACACCAACAACAAAACACCGCTGCCTACGATCGAGGAGGAATTATTCAAAGCGCTGCGGAAGACGAAATTGATTTTTCCGGATTTTAAGCCAGGGAGGGAGGAGGAGGTTTGCTGGGACGGGGTGGAGTATAGTAAATGTGGCAGGACGGATAGGGGGGTTAGTGCTTTTGGGCAGGTTATTGGGGTGAGGGTTAGGAGTGCGAGGGGGGTTAAGGCGAAGGCTAAGAAGGGGAAGGGGGTTGAGGGTGGGGCGGAGGGGGGAGATGTTGCTATGGCTGCTGATGATGCTGCTGCTGCTACCGCTGCCACTACTGAGGAGGTGGAAGGCTCTGAGCCAGAGCCAGAGTTTGATTCCGTACAAGACGAACTGCCCTACATGCATCTCTTGAACAAGGTCCTACCGCCCGACATCCGGATCCTCGCATGGTGTCCCAACCCACCCGAGGATTTCAGCGCGCGCTTCAACTGCAAAGAGCGACGATACCGGTACTTCTTCACAAACCCTTCCTTCACACCTCTGCCCGGGAGCAACAGCTCTACAGGAGGAGACGGCTGGCTGAACATCCCAGCCATGCAAGAAGCGGCCAAGAAATACGAAGGCCTGCACGACTTCCGCAACTTCTGCAAAATCGACGCGAGCAAGCAGATCACCAACTTTCAGCGCCGCATCTTCCACGCCGGTATCCACGTGGTAGGTCCCAAAGAAGACCCTGCGAATCTGGCCAGCCAGACTGCCCAGACCCACGAAGTCTCCAAGCACGGCGAAGAGGAGCACGGCGTTGCGACGCATGGCCCGCAGCTGTACTGGTTCGAGGTATGTGGCTCCGCTTTCCTATGGCATCAAGTGCGCCACCTGATCGCAGTGCTTTTCCTCGTCGGGCAAGGGTACGAGGACCCATCCATCGTAGACCGTCTGCTCGACGTCAACGAGAACCCTTCACGGCCGCTGTATGAGATGGCCAGTGATGCGCCGCTCGTGCTGTGGGACTGCGTCTTCCCAGACCCAGAGAAGCTCGGCCAGGCCGACCACACGGAGGGAAGCCACGAAGGGTATGAAGACGGCCTGAACTGGATCTACGTGGGCGACAACCGAGGCGGCCAGGACAAAGCCAAGCGCAACACGATCGGCGTGGAAGATGGTAAGTATGGCCGCGGCGGGCTTATGGAGGACCTCTGGACGCTGTGGCGCAGACGTAAGATGGACGAGGTCCTCGCCGGCAGCTTGTTGAACGTTGTGGGCCAGCAAGGTAAGGCTATCAGCCTCCCGCTGCCCGAAGCTTCGGTGAAGTGCGATCGTCTGTTTGATGGCAGTGAGACGCCGCGTACGATAGGCACGTACATTCCTGTGATGAAGCGCGCTCGTACGGAAGAGCCGGATGTTGTGAATGCGAGGTACGCTGCGAAGAAGGGCATTCCTTATCCGCGTGTCGCAGCGGGTGACCAGGACGATGACGAGTAGATTAGAATAAATAGAGATCGATACCCAGCATGGCATGGCATAAACTCTTTTCAAGAAATCTTCGGCTCGTACAAACAAGCTCGCGCTCCACGCCACACCTCCTCTAAAATCTCCCTTCGAGGCAACGTGCTCTGTTGTATCCTCATGTTAGCCAAAAAGACCATGTACAACAAGTCCCCAAAACCCAACAATTAAACAACAAAACACTCACCGGAAAAACAACCACAACCCCCTCCTCCCCCTCCACAACAATACACAAATAAAACCTCACCTCAAACCCCCTAAACGCCTCGTGGATGAAAACATCCTGCACCGCGCTCGCAGCGATAAACCTCGTGCTTCCGCCCCACAAGAAACTGGACCCCGCCGTCGCAGTCTGCACTCCTAGACCGCGAACCACGAGCAGAGATTCTGAAGTGTAGCCTTTGCGGAAAACGAGCCATAAGACCAGGGCGTAGGTGCTGATGCGGAGGGCTGGGGGGAGGGTGGCGAGGATGCTGGGGAGGGCGGGGAATGGGAATGGCAGGAGGGAGTAGAGGCGAGGGGGAAGCGCGTAGAGGGTTGTTTGGAAAGCGGTTTGGTGTTCGTGGAGGAGAGCTAGGAGGACCGCGATGCCGGCTGCTAGTCGCAGTAAGAGTTGGATGGTGTTGGTGAGTTTGGCGGCGAGGGTGGTGGGTTCTGAGCGCGTGGAGACGGTGTAGGAGACCGTGGTGGGTGTTGGGCGTTTGATGGTGAGCATTGTCGTGGAATAAAGCAGCGAGGTGCTGGGTATTGCGGTTCTAGGCGATGGGCATCTTTGGATAGTTGGTGATGGGCGTGTCAGGTTACTGCAATGGGTTTATGTTGTGGAAGTGTTATTCTGCGGCCAGCCGTTAGCGCGCCGCTCATAATTCTGACCCTTGGCCCAATCATTGTCAGGCGCGAGAGCTGCATACATGTATCCTTGTCCAAGTCTATGTCTATCTCTTGATTACATGGACTTCGCATTACTGTTCGCATGTAACAAGTATAATACACAAACCAGTCAAGATCAATGTAGCAACCCGCGAACAATTCGACCCTCAAGAGCTTATTTACAGCCGCGTACTGTTCAATTCACATGAAGAAGTGATTACACATATCTCCAGAATTGTTTCGATCCCGTAGACATGTTTAAAACATTCAGAAAATCATTGCTGGTGATAAGAGTGGGGTCATTAATGCATGTATACGCGTTTCCTACGTCCGCGGCGGTATCTCTGTTGTCACTCCTCTGGGTATCATTTCCCACTCGACAACGGCGTAGCTTCCTCAAAACTCCCAAATCGGCCCTCTGCCGCTCTTGATCATGCTCGAGGCATTGATCTCCTCTGTAAATTCCTTATCGATCACAGCATTGTTGAGCCGTGCTGTCAGGTCACAACTTCTGTTGTTGTGCCTTGTCGATATATGGTGGTCAGCAAATCATGCTGCCGTGCGTGGACTGCACGATCGAAGCTCTATCTGGGCTTCGGCGTGTCTGTCCACTCGTAATCTGAGCCTCTGCGGGCTGGATGTTGCAAATGATGATCGTTCTTGTCGCAAATTGCTTTGTTCAATCGACTGGAACAAGAGTGTTGACGCCAACGACTGGTCCTTTCATCGTCATAGCGTCCAGACTCAGTACCGTTGGCTCGTCGGCCTCGGAGCAAGCAGCTTCCAGACTGGCGAGTTGCAGGGAGTTCATGCACTTCATCATCTCCTCGATCCACTTCTCCTCTTCGAGCTTCAAGCGCATTTGCTGCTTTGCCATCTTGCTGCGCTTGACTTTCATTCCGGGGGTACCACCCATGGGTGCGAGCACCGGTGAGATGCGAGGTGAAGTTGCAGCGCTCAGCGCCTCATCGGTGGCGGGTGTCGCGGGTGCTGACAGAATTGCATCGAGCTCGAGACATTGGTGAATTAGGTCTTCGATGCCGTTGCGGGTCATTGCGGCTTTTGGTGCTACGAGCTCGAAGTATTCTTCGCCCCAGAGAGGATCAGCTGCAAGTGCGGCTTTCAGACTGCTCAGGTAGAAAATGAATGAAGGGAGTGTCGGTCCATCGAGTGTGAAGGGGTAGTGGACGTCCGAAAGGAGACATGCGGCGTAAAGAAGGCGAATGGTGAATTCGGATTCGAGAGTGTGCGCCACGACGCAACCAGGGCAGCCGCGGGTGTAAGACCAGTCGCGTTCGCGATCAAGGAAGCATTGTAACCAGAGATAGGCGGCGCGCGCAGATGCGGTGTAAGCGTATTCGTGGTCGGCGGGGTTGTTGGATCGAGTGTAGTGGCATGCCGTGGATTCGGCCTTGTCGAAGAGTTCGATGACCGGGACCAGGAGGGCGTGAAGAATGTCACGGTTCAGAATGTGCTGGGCGGTATGCGACGGGTCATCATGGTGTTCGCAGAATCTGGATTTGCTGTTAGTTTCTGCATTTTTGAAACAACACCCGAAAATCAGACATACTCATAATTGTAGTATTCAGCCAGGTGATCGCGAAGGATCGCAAACCCTCCACTCTGGGCAAGACTCTCCAGGTCTTCTGGCTTCACTTTGAATGGAGACCCATGGGGTAGTGAGGGCGACGTTTGGAGCGACATGGCGGTGGACATCGTCTCCACGGTGTCGTCTCCGGGAATGTGGTTCGCAGGCGTGGAGAGCGCGTCCACTCTTCGGTCCATCCTCGATGGCTCCCACGAGGGCAGGCCTGAGTATCTATACCAAAGCCGCCGGCGAAGTACGACCGAACGGCGACGCTCGACCCTAGCGGATCACTGGTGGATCGTAGGTTTTGGGTGTTTGCCGCTCCGGCGCGAGGAACCTAGATTGCAACACAAGCTAAGTACCTGGCTCAGTGTCGCGAAGTTGAAGCGAGAGGCGAGCGAGTAATTGAGCAACGGCGAGGACGAAGGAAAACAGACAGCAGGCCGAGATGATGGATGGTGCAATAACAAGCAAATGCTCTGCTGTGATGCCCCTCCAAGCTGTGCCTATCTTACCTTACACTTGCTTCTGCTGCTACCGTTGTGCTGTAGCCAGTGGAGGTACCTCCTGCGCTCACCGTGCTCGCGACCTTGGTAGCTAGCTGCTGACCAGGTCCACGGCGCTAACCTTGGGCGCAAGCGCATAATGGCGGTAGTATGGCTGGCGCGCCCGCGCGTCAATATACAACACGTGCTGAGCCGCAGTCACATGCGTGCATGTGTTAGGTTACAGGTAGCTGCCAGCTTGCGAGACCTCCAGCTGCTAAACAAACCGCTCTTCGGCAGTGTCGGTATACAGGTCCGGCGGCTCCGACCCATGGCGAACCTCGAAGGACGCTGAGACACGGCAGTACTGCTGCTTGCGGCGGTACTGGTGATGCACTTTTCACGTCGTGGAGATTATTGCAACATAAGGTATCATGTACGGGCACGGTACAACAGAAGCACGCTCGCACGGTGGCAGGCCAGATGCAGCCTGAAGACAGGCGTGACGGCAGCATGCGCTCATCATATGAGATACGAAAGCAATAATGGGAGGCCTCAGCAACATGAAGGTGCTATCTCGGTGGTACAAAGCGGCGTGTGGACTGCTAAGGCGATTGTGCCATGGAGGACTAAGGCTAGGTATGCGATTTCTGCTCGGGAGGGCAGAAGTTTTCCACCACCCATCTCGGCTTGTGGCTTCTAGAAGGGGAATCAGGTGGAGAGTGGAGTGGAGCCGGGCGATGGCAAGGCTACGGGCGGCAGGGCATCCGCGAGCCGACGATATGAGATTTGCAAAGCAGGAAGGCTTGCGACGGCGCTTCGTTTATTGGAGGGAGGCGCAAAATGACTCTTGTCCGGCTCTCGCTGGCGCGACACAAGGTCGACGATCAACCGCCCTCGTGCGCGAGTAGCGGTCGATACATACATGCTCGACGTGAGACGCGAGTGATAGAGTTTCCGGGTACAGGACGCCGCCTGCAAATATACATCACACCACTCTCGGCATTTGACTCCCAGCTTCCGGATCTTCACCATCTATATCACGTCCTTCACCGCAAGTACTGCAGGGTGTAAGAGCACAGCCGTCGTTTACCCCCCAGTCGTTCTCTGTGGCAACCAACCCGCTCGAGCAAGCAGGCAAGCACCAGGGGCATGGCTGACAAGTGACAGCAAACGTCTAGACCGCTCGCAAACCCACTCTCGCGTCGTGCCACCCCGTCACCTCGCTGTAAGAGAAGTGGATTGGCGAATTCTCGGCGAGGGCTCCTACGCTCCTTCGGCTGTCATCGGATCGAATGAGTAGTGTAGTGACTCGAGACGGTACCTCATCTGTTGCTGTTGTGATCCCGTGACAACACCTGCTCCTGTCATTCGCAGCAAGACATCTGCAGTGTCTGCAGGTCGCCTACAACCAAGCGCCATGTACTTACGTTCTAGATTCCGAACATCTACAAATTACAATACGGCTGACAAACACTAGCGCATTCGGATCTCTCATACCCACAGTAGTACAAGCCTCTATTGGCATCTGAATCAACGAGTACAGCAGGCCCTGGACGCCACAAAATCCTTTGTGGTTTCACCTAATATGTAAGGTAAGAATCGCGCAGGTGACCAGTAACCTTTGGCGCCTATACATGTACTGTAGGTGCATTTAACCGGCTTGACATCCTCCCAGCTATATGGAACCGAGCTATTGCTGCATTTACGCATATGCTGTGGCGACTATTGAGATTACTGCCGACGGGCAATTGCCTTCTAAACACAGTCAACAGGTCGCAAAGGCTGTATGTCATAGCAATTTTGACTCATTCATGGCGGCAAGGTGTCGGTTTGTTTGTTTGATTCTTGATACTAGACCTATCATACATTACGTACGATCAGGCTTATGCACAGCTTAAGCACCAGCAACAATCTTACTGTGTTCTTATGCACTACTGCCACAAGCTATGGGCATATCAATAATTGCATCAGCCGTTGAGAAACTGGTCGTGGTGTCTACTAATGCTTGGACCTAATGTGCTAGTGTATCTGACCATAGGGACTCCATGACCTTTATCGCCATCCAGAGGATTGAGCGCACCGGCTATAGCAGATTCGCTTAGTAATTCGGCTACCTGATGCAAGATGGCTAAGACATCTTCGACAGTCGACTCTATTGCCGGCATTTTTTAATCTGCACCAAGAACGATGGCACGCTGGCCGCTAAAACCATACATCAACTTGCATAGTAACGTTGACTGGAACCAACTATAAGAGTCATTCAACCATCGATACTTGTTTCAGTAAGGTATCATTATTCTCGAACATACTGATTCCTGACTATATACCTTATACTCGTCGATAGCCTAAACTCTCAGCCAGTTTTCCACACTTGGGTATTACCGAACATTATCATCAAGTCATCGCAGTATATATCAGCTGTCTTCATGCCCATGAACTTTTAATTTGACCTAACCCGTGCGAACGCCCTCCTCCACCCCTTCATCTTCTCACTAACAGACCCCGAGAAACTATCAGTCCTCGCCCTCTCCCTAGGCACATCTGGCGCCTCCGCCGCTCCAGCATCAACATCACCATCACCATCAATATCCACCTCCCCATACCCTCTCTGCGACCTCTGCGAAAGCACACTACTCCTCCCCCCCTGCGCAACCCCCATCAAAGAACTCCTCACCCTCTCCCTCTCCCCCTTCGCAGACCCAATCACCAACCCCGGAACATCCTCCCCATCATGATCCCACACCCTCCCCGCACAACACAATTTCCTCGTAGCCCCCTCAGCTTCCAACGCAATCTGCACGCAATCGCGCACCTGCTGCGCGTTCGGCCGCAGCGCAGCATTCTGCGCCATCATCCGCTTACACATCCGCAGCAACTCCGGCACACACCTGAAAATCGCTTCGGGGCGCTTTGTGCTCTCGGCGCGAAGGTGCGAGAGCCAGGCGTCGAGGCGGGAGGGGTCGAGGGAGTGGAAAGAGGCGTCTGGGCGGGGTTTGGCGTGGGTTCTGGTGCGGGTTGTTTGCGGCGGGCTGCCGTTGCTGTAGGTTGAGCTGTTGGAGCTTGCGACGGCGAAGGAGGAGGGTGTTGTTGTTGAGGAGCATTGCGAGCGGAATTTTACAAAGTCGGTTGTTTTGCCGCGTAGGATGAAGGTGAGGAGGTCGAGGTAGACGCAGGCGAGGGAGAAGACGTCGGAAATTTCGGGCGTGGCGGTGGGGAGGTCGCGGAGGGTCGAGGGGTCGATGGCGGTGGGTTTGGGGAGGATGCGGGATGTGATTGTGCTGGTTGGTGAGGATGGAACGATTGGAGATGAGGGTGCGAGTGATGGTGCGGGTGAGGTAAGATGTCTTGAGAAGTTGCGGAAGCTGGTCGCTGGACGGGACAGGGAGAAGGGTGAGATGGTTGATGCCAGGGATGTGAGACTGTTACTGCGACCTGTGATGCTGAACGACGGCGTCGCTGGTGTGGTATTGGCAGTGCAGAAGCTGTTGCTGCGGATACTGCTGCCAGTTGAAGACGACGAGTTGGAAGACGAAGAGCTAGTACCGCTGCTCATCTTGCGAATCCTGGCAAAGGCACCTCTGCTGCTGACAGGAGGGCTGGAGATTGTAGGTATCGCCTCGCGACAGATTTGCGACTCTGGTGCTGCGTAGTCGTAGGCCTCAGTCTTGCTGTTCTTCTTGCCTTGTTGGAATGTGCGAAGACTTCCAATCTCTGCGAAAGCTATGCGATTGTTATGGTCAATCAGAATATTGGAGGGTCGAATGCCTGTATGCGCACTGCCGCGACGATGCATGAATGCCAGAGCATCTGCCAGACAAAGCATCCACTCCAGAAGCAATGTTGTACGTTCATGCAAAGGAACGCGGACCAGTTGCATCGGGGTACGATGGTCGATGAATGTACGGAGAGTGTGTTCGGCAACGAAGTCTGAGAGCACATACCCATCGTCCTCAGATGTGTACGAAGCCCACGTGCTCGCTATATGTACATGGCGAAGACACTGAGCTTTCCGGACATCCTTGAGAAACTTCTCGTGGTGACTCAAGCCGTTCTCTTTGTCGTTCAGTGCGAATTTTCGCCGCACGAAGATCTCATCAGGTCGTTCCGGGAAATGTACTCGATCCCAAGATTGAAGACTCACGGCGGGTGGTAGAGTGTTGACATACTCCATGGGAATGTGCTCTTTCGGACCATAGTCGATATGAGCCCCTCTCTGTAGTTCTCGCAGCAGGTAGACAAATTGCATGTCATAGAACTTCTTGTTGAGTGCCTCATCTTCATCGTACGCGAGCTCCAAACTCTGCACATTCTCCAGAGGAATTGGCAGGTCGTCATCGTCCCACGAGTCGTCTATGCATCCAAAGATCTGATCTGGCACTCCAATCTCGGTGAGGATCATGAACAGCCGCTTCGCCCGCTCGAGGATCCATTCCATGTAAGTGTCGTCGGTCAGACCTTCCCCGAACGCAAGCGGTCGGTCAAGAAACCCACGCTCTTCTCCACGTAGCTTGGATACAACAAAAGCTCTTGTCACTTTCGCTTCGATTCGGTCATCGGTCCACCAAAGCCTTTTGAGCGCAGCATGAGGCGTGACCAGCGAGTGCCCTCCATATCCATAGATGTAGGCATTCAAAGCGACTTGACCAGCTGTTGGCGCAACCTGGGCAATCCCACGAGTCCCCATGGCTCTGACGGATCGATGGCAGGGACCCTTGTATCACCAGGCCGTTGTACGGAAAGGCAAAGATGGCGGTGGGGCCCGTGGCCTTCTGCTGGGTACCCTGTTTGTTTGAGAGTGAAACTAGCAGGTCGACGAGTCTGGTGTGGTGTCCTGGAACGGTGCGAAAGGGAAGCAAAAGAATGAGGCGTGTGGAGCGCGGTGTGGACCTGGGTTGCTGTGGTCGTCGTGCAGTGAAGCGTTGCATCGGCGCAAAGGAAACAAGGGAGGGAGCAGAGCAGAGATGCACCAGCAAAAAGAGACGATCGCAGGATCGGGATCCCCAGGTACTCACACACACGGACGTACTACACGGTGGAAGCAACACAGCTTTCACCAGCTCTCGGGCTCTTCTCGTGGACCTGACACCAGGTGTGCGATGTGTGCAGACCGCACTGCAGCGGTCGACTGCGCGGCTGGGATGCCAGGTCGCACACCGGGTGGGCGGCGCATCGAGGTTATGCGAGCTGTCGCAAGCAGCGCTGACGAGGTGGCACTGAGGTCACACAGCAGGCGCCTGGTACGACGTCTGCACGCTGGTCCGGCCCAGCGACTCGTTTTCCGTGGGCGCTTCGGAGACTAGGGCAATCTGTTGATGAGATGTCAGCGTCCGTCGGTGGTGCTGTTGTTGAAATATGTCCCCGACAATACGGTGGCTATACGGTCGGGAGGTCGTTGGTGTAACGAACGGAAAGGGTCCATTGAATGCCTAAACCGATAGTATAAGTCGAGCACATTGTGTCGACAAGTGCGTTACTTCCATCGCCAGCAGGTTTAATCATAACAGTCGCTGTCGGATTTGTTCGCGTTATCAAAGCATACTGCATCGTACAAATGCGAAGCTTTCTGGTCCAGTCGATATAGTATCTGAACCGTGGGTCGGAAGCGGACGCCCTGCATCCTCGCGTATGCAGGCCATGCCGGGGGCGGGAGATGAAGTCGGTGTGGTGTGGTGGGACGGGATAATGGCAATGTGGAGGAAGCGTGGAGAGCGGTAAATATGGGCGGCTACCTGCAGGCTGCAGGAGAGCTGTAAAATGCGCGAATTGCATTGTAGGTGACAGCGCGGGCAGAGGGCCACTCGACGGCTGTAATCTTAGTATTGTCTGCTCGTTGGTGTGCTGGGGTGTGCGTGGTTGACGAATCACCGAATGCTAGAAGTCTTCTGCGCTTGTCACGGAGAGACATCGGGCATCTCATCGATCGGTGGACGGCTTCTGACAATTCCAGAAACAAAATGCCGAAAGGCTCCTACGCTCGCCACGGAAAGACATGAGGTATCTCACCGACAGGTGAGGCTGATTCTGGTAATACCATCAGCAACCACCTGAATGCTTTCTTGTAAAGACCACGATTGTAACCATCGCACTACAACACCGATCTCACCCAGTGCAGTATCATAACAACCAGCAAAAACATTACCACGGTTTACCATCAAAAAACACCATCACAAGACAGCAACATTCATTCAAATATCTCATCCATCGATCAAACCCCTCATACGTCCCAACACCCTTTTCAAAGGGATGCAAGCTCCCTTGCTCATAACATCGATAGTCGCTCCGTCCAGCTCCACTTTCTCCTCAGTATCGCTCCGCTTCAAAACATCCTCCACTTTCTGCACGGCAGCGTGCAGCAACTTTGGGCCGTCTGGTTGGATGTAGAGGTACTTGATCTCGTCGCGCAGTCCATCTATTCCTGCAAGCTTCGAGTTGCTCTTCACCGATTCGACGGCGGAGATCAGGAAACCGCTCGAGCGCAAAAATGTTCGCTCGTTGTAGAGCGCTGATGGTCGCTTGCTTGAGTCGAGACCGGCAAGTGGTTCGTAGCCGGCTTCGTTGAAGTAAGGCTGGCGGACTAAGACTAGACCCAAGAGGGAGAGGAACAACTGCAATAGCGTGCTCTTCGCAGGTGACCACCCTTCCCCTTTATCTCCTTCCCAAGTACCCAACAGACTCAAGCAGATCTTGCCATCCTCGTAGAGATTAGGATTGACCCTGCCGACACCTCCGAGCCCGCTCAATCCTGGCCAGCTGTGGAAGAAGGCTTGAGGAGGTGATTGTGGGTAGTCGGTGGGAAGATAGAAGTCCATGACGAAAGGCGCTGATGCGTATGGAGTCTCGTCGGGACCCACAAACAACACACGGAACAGATCGAGACGCGACTCCCAGGTACGTACGTACACTCCCTCGGGAAGAGCGCCGGGCGATTGCAAGATTTTGTGCTCCTTTGCCGCACGCTTCATGTGGTTTGCGTTGCTGGTGGAAGGTTCGTTCACATATCGGTGGTCGTCGGGAACTGGCGTGTCAAGAATGGCGTAGCTTTCTGGTGCCGGAGAGGTCGTAGAAGGTTCGTCATTGTCTGCCGTGTTCGTAGATGGCAGTGCAGATTCGTTTTGCGTGTCCACAGTCATAGGTTCTCCGTTGTGGGCGTCTTCGTCCCCATCAACAACCTCATCGGTATCTTCATCCATAGATTCCCAATCTTCGTTCTCAGCGTCATCCATGTCGATTTCCTCGCCATTCTCATCCACGTAAGTTGCTCGCATTTCTTCATCCTCGCTCTCCCATTCACTCTCTCCCGATTCATCAAGCTCTGAGTCTTCTTCCATGGCAGCATCTCCGGCAAGTCCTTCAAGTCCATCAGTGTCGTCCGAACGAATTGCAACGAGGACCTCTTCGCGTCGCAGTGCAACGTCTTTCACTAGATCCGCGGCTCCAAGTCGGACCAGCAGTCTACCATCTAGCCAAGTGTCGACAATCTCGCCCAGCCAGCTTCCATCTGCAGGGTTTGCAGCGACTCTCGAGTAAGCTTCAGGTGATGTGATGAGCACGATATCTCCGCGGCGAACGTTCAGACCTGCAGGGCACTCAACGTCGTATAGACTCAGCTCCTCGGTGTTACCATCAGCGGTTGCCACGACAGTCTCGACCAGCTGACTTGTAACACCAGTATTATCTGCTGGCTTGTCCTCGGATCTCGAGTACGTTACTCGGGCCCCAGAACACCATCTGACCGCTGCCATTCGCTCGTCAGACTTGACGCATTGTATAACGCCAACTTTTCCTGGGGTCCAGAGTGAATCCATCTCGGGCCTGGCCGTCATGTCCAAAGTGTGAGCGATCTCTCCGGGCCACGCTGCGTGTGCGTCGTCGATGGCCGCATCTGGGATCAGATCCACGGCTCTTTCGTTGGTAATAGTAAGGTCCTGCCACTGCACGGTCACATCGGCGCTCACCTGCCTGATCTCAAAGACGTTCATGTCGTAACCCAAAGTTTGCTGCCTCGAGATTCGTTCAAAGCCATATTTGGCAGCAGCTTCGGCGGGATCACGGAAACGAACACGCAAGCTGATGCTCGACTCAATCTCGGAGTTGGAAACAGTCATTTCTTGGCTGACATCGGTCGGTCGCTTGCTTCGGTCGTACACTCGGAAGTCTGGCGATTCTAGTTCTTCGCGTTCGAGTATTCTGGGTGGCTCGCTTAATGGCTTGCTGCCACATAATCTAGTTTGTAGCCAGGCTACCTCAATCGTGGTAGCTCTGGTCGAAACAACGGAACCTATGGGCGGAGTGTTCGGGTTGTATCGACCAAATTTCCACAAACCAGTCCGAAGATTGCCCTTTTTCGTCTTGACGATGTCTCCAGCGCGTGGTACATCTGGGTGGTCGCTCAGTAGCTCGCACACCTCGTCATTGATCTCAACGACACAGTTGTCGGTTAGGCGTACCATCACAGCAGTCGTCATCGTCAACACACGCCCTACCCAACCTCTGAATGTAACAAGATCGTCCTCGGAAGGTGACTCGTCATACTTCAACTCGGATGCTGGGACGTTTTGAAGCAAGTCGGGTCGGGTTTCTACTCGTACCAGCTCGTCGCCAGAATTGTGGAAAGGTAGAAGTGAGAGTAGTTGGCCGTTGTTGGAGTTGACGACAGCTTTGCCCATGGGCTGAAGGGCGCATTTGGTATGGACGTTGAGCACCACACCACTGAGGACATCCTCGGCTCCTCGTGTGACGATATCGCCGATGTAGAGTGCTCGATGAAGCAGTTCCAGTCGCGATTCGGCTATCAGCTCTGTTCGATCGATGAATACCCAGCGAACGTAGACCATGCCTTTCGGAGGAACACCGTCGGCTTTGAACCTTCGAAGTACAGATGACGAGACAGAGTCGTTCTCCAGCATGGGTTCGGCCTCGGTACGCCATGGATCAGGCGTATGTGTGTCGACATCTGTGTGCGTTCGCTCGACTGTTGCCACATCGTGGGCGTCGCCGCCAACCCGGACCACCAAGTCTTCGGTGCAGAGGACTTGTGCCATCGCTCCTTGTAAGCTCCGGCGGTTTGTCGCGATCCAGGTCCAGTAGCAAGACGCTATGACTTATGCTGCTCAGATGCCTAACCGAGGGTAGTGGCTGGTGGTGGTTGCGTGTGAGGTCTTAGCGAAAGTCGGATTTCGAATTTTTTGTTGCGTCGCGTGGAAGGAATTTTTTTTCCTGCTGTTTGATGTTTTTATTTTGCTCGACGCGCGGGATAAATGTGCTCGCTGTGATTGTGGTAGTCACTGTATGTTTCTATGTCATCGCAAAGGATTGAAAGCTTTTGGCGGCGCTTTTGCAACTTGACTTTCGGTCCGCGCTTGCCCGTGTTCAAGCCACGAGTCTCGCCCTGGCTAGCTGGACATCCAAAGAGCTTCACTTACGATTTGAGCCAACACCTTCGTCATTCTACTACTACTGCATGAGCTGCGACGCTGCCTGAAGAGGGTCGCACTCGACAATGGATCCGCTATACGAGCTGCTACTCCCTCACATTAACGAGAGCGCACCGAGTGCCGCCTCTGGACAACGAACACTCTCTCGGACCAGCAATGCCCAAGCTACAACATATTTGAATCGGCTAAGCAGCCTTTCACTATCAGACCTCACATCCACCGAGCCCGCATCGCTTAGCCAAAATACGCAATCGCATACACGCAACCTCCAAGCTCTATCTAAGAGGTCCCATAAAGTCATCATCAGCTCCTCGTCTCACCTGGAGAAGCTGAAGGACCTACTACCACAATTCAATGAGAAAGCCGGACATTTGAAAGAGGAGTTGCCAGGGCTTGAGGGTGCAGCCAGCGAGTTTGCAAAGAAATATGACCGTAGTGCGGACAATGAGGTTCTGGACAGGCGGAAGCGTGCTATGTTGTTGTCTAGGAACGTAGACAGGGTGTCGGACGTCCTCGAACTTCCGACTCTACTCTCGTCAACAGTGGCTACTGCGCAAGCAGCCAGTACTGCTTCGGCCTCTAGTACAACCACATCTTATGCGTCAGCTCTGGACTTGCACGCACATATCAAACGTCTTACAGGCCTCTACCCCAACTCTGAGCTCATTGCAGGCATATCGAGACAAGCAGAAGCTGAGATCAACGATTTGACTACGATCCTCATCACAACTTTGCAGAGCCCTGGATTGAAGCTCGCCGCCGCCATGAGAACAGTAGGCTGGTTGCGACGCGTAGCACCCGAACTAGCAGACGATGGCGCCAGCTCTGCGAAGCCGGCGGCTGTCTCCACACGCTCTTTTGACGTGACTGTGAGCCATAAGCCAAGTGATGGCGCTCTGGGGTCATTGTTCCTCATATGCAGGCTACATGCATTGCACACCATGCTCGATGCCTTGGAGCCTCTCCGCGATCTGGCTGATCAGGAATCAACGCAGCGTGGTCTAAAACAACCAATCAAGCAGTCTTCCCAGCAAGCATCATTTGGCACCCAAAGCGAACGCTTCGTCAAACGATACATCGAGATCTTCCGCGAGCAGAGCTTCAATATCGTCAGCATGTACAAGAGCGTTTTCCCGCATGAGATGCCCGGTGCCGCAGGAGACGGCAGCAAGGAAAGCAAAACAGAGGGAGAGGCACTTCTTCCATTGCCCGCACCCGTTTCATCTTTCGTTCTCCATCTCGTGGAAATGCTGAAAACTACCCTCAAGCTGTACGTGCCAAACATCACCGACAAATCTGCGCGCGAGTCTCTCCTGACACAAGTGCTGTATTGCGCCGGCAGTCTTGGACGTCTTGGGGCCGATTTCGGCATGATGATCGCATTGTTGGAAGAGGAGATGGCTGAAAGCAGTGATGACGTGACGCCTGGAGAAGAGCCTGAATGGGCGCAAGTGATGAAGAAGCACCGGGTTCAAGCGAGTCGATTGGAAGTGCTTGCTCGTGGCGTAGGCAGTGGTTCGAGGAAGGCCAGCTCGACTCCTCTCTCGCCTGGTGCTGCAGCGGCTGTAGGTTGAAGCATGTCCATTTGTGCTTTCCAATCAACAGAAGCGCTCGTTCAAGCATGACTTCAGTCGCCCAGCAGAGCTCTCATCAGCCCTGTCACCCCCGAGGCTTTAATATTTTGATCAAAAGCAGAGACTGCTTGTGCGAAGCCGTAGACGGATCGACGCTTTGCAAAGCCTCGTACATGAACAAAATACAGACGGGGAGGTTTCCGCTTCGGCGCGGAACCACTTGGATTGATCGGCAGGACCAGGGTGTGTGCCTGCATACTTACATGCTTACTGCTGCATTACATGCAACTTGTAGAGCACCACGTACCTCCGCTGTAGCCGCCGTTGCACATGCTTCCTGAGCGACGTAGCGCAGCGTAGAATTTTACGTTCATGGACGGGGAATGCGCCGTCAACATCAAGTAGGGGTGCTTCCATGGGATGGCAACACTCGAAGTATCGGCCAGGTCATACAGAAACCATTGGCAACAAGTGTCTGAAGCGACAGCTCAGATTTCGCAAATCGCCAATCATCTCCCAAAGATATCGCAAAGGCATGGTTTGCATGATAGTGAAGAGATGCAGTCACACATACATACATATATACAAACTCGCTAGCGTCGTCAGCGCATTTATCGCAACGCAGCGATACGACACTGCATCAACCAACAGCTGCAAGCCTGCAACTCTTCAATGTCTTCACACACAAAACGGCGGTGTAGTACCCCGATCATCCAACTCGCATGAACCCGCTCCCATACCATGCAACTACACGATCCAACCACCACACCAATGCATACCCACGTTGTTCAATCAAGTAGATCACACTCGTAACAGTGTTCTGTACGGAAGTCGTACCGAGCACTTGGGTGACACGGAGCTACCTCACGAGCCTCAGTGCTATAATTGTCATTCCTGCAGCCACACCACCGACATGCACTAGCGACTCCACGCTAAGCGGTAAGTGGTGTCCACACCAGGTGTGGCTGGTGAGCGAGCATGCAAAAGAAAGGGTCTTTGTCGATCTAGACGCTCTGTCTGCTCGGCTTTGTCCGCGTCGGATCTCGATTGCGAGCGAGCGAGTGCACCTGCTTGTTCCTTAGTGACAAGTTCGACGTTGCGATATATTGCGATGGCTGTGCTGGGGGGTCTGGAACATGGACATGTCTTGCAGTGCGCACGAGTTGCCAGAAACACAGCGAGAGTCCTCCGTATCCACCGTGGATAATGAACACGAATGCCGACTCAACCCTGCGATACAAACGAGCCAATCACTCTCAGAGGATGTCATCATAGCCGGCCGATCTCTGCCGACAAGATCTTGGAACCCTACGTCGCGAGTCGCGTTGCGAGACCCTGAGCAAGGCTGATCTCGCTGATCATCAGTTTACCCGGTCGCAGAAAGGCTGCCTATTTGCCACAGTCGTATGTACAGTACATTGTAGCGTAAGCTATGCAGGTACTTCCACGATTTCTCTTCCCAACTGTAGGAGGTAGCTTTGTACTGTAGTGATGGGGCTGGTGCTATTTTTCTCGCTCCTCGGCGGACCAGGTTTCCGCCATCTGCCGATTTGCCATGTTGCGAGGTGAGGAACTGCCGTATCCTCCAGCGAGCAGGCCCGTAGCGCATCGCATGGCTCGCTAGCGGTATCGTATACCTCGTGCTCATGGACAACCATTATTGGACACCAGTCGATGACGCATCGAAGCGAAACGACGTGGTCATGGTTACGGTATACATCGCATCAACCAGGCGTACATTTCATACAGCCACATCGCGTGAACTGAACACGTCGTTTAGCAAGTTATCACGAGTAGACTAGACGAGCTCGTTAAGAGCATCTACATACGTGTCTGAAGCCGCAGACAAGCAAGCAAGAAAACGCCAGGCCGAGATCTGGAACCCTTTGGCTAGAGATGTGGCTTCGGAGCCGGGCGATATGCCCACGCCCGCGTGAGGCTCAGCAAGCGGTACACTAGTCGGGCCGACAAAGCAGAGGTGACAGCAGATGTGGCTGGCACGTGTGGCTGACGTCGTTACGCCGACGCTATTGGCTGTGTCGCAGTGCTTCCCTGCTTTGTGCGCGGGACAAGCTTCGGCATAGGGCTGCAGCTTGTGGCTGACGGAGGAGCGCGATGTGAAAGCGCAGCAAGCATCATTTCTGCGTTGTTCTTTGAGCTACTACCATTCCTTTCCTTATACCGAGTCGCGGTATCGAACCGATGGAGTAGTAATGGTGAGGATTGCACTGCCTTCGAGATCGCATCACAGTGGTGAGCACACCTCGGCTCGATTGTAAGGTCGCACTGGTTGAGTAATACAGTAGTAACCTGGAGACTCTCACCGAACGATCTGCCTTGGCGTGGTTGGTGTGTCTCGTGTGTCTCGGATAGGATCGTATAGCCGAAGGTGGTTATGCAGACGCCTCGGGCTCTTACACGAGACGAGTAACGACTGACGAAGCAGTGGGCCAAGCGTGTAGATCACTGTTTAGCAGACCCTGTTTTGCTGCATAATATCCAGCCATCAAGCTGGGATACTTGCAATAATTGAGTCTTGCAACAAGGAGCTCTGCAAACAAGTCCGCGACACTCGTACGAATCACTAGGCGTCCATCTCGTGACACATACCACTCTCTTACTCTGGCATCGACTAGAGTGGTCGAGACTGTGCCTGTATATAGAGTCATATGAGCTAGGAAGTCACGCGACCAGCAAGTGAAGACAGAAGCACAGACACAAAACGTGCCCTTGTCCCAGGCACCCACATTGTCGGTAGTCGCATACGCATACCGACAGACACACACTGCGGCTGAGTAATACTACTGCTACGCCAAGTGCGGAAAAAAATGTGTGAAGTACAGGGCGTTGGGCAGGATTTGCATGCAATGGCAGACAGAAAACGCCATAGAGCGACAGATCCGCGGCGGTATGCATCCTGCGCACCACCTGCCATGCGCGATCCCTGTACAAAACGTTTCTCCCTGTGGCGCAGCTACTCGGCAGCCGCCATCCGATTCGTGCGCTAGCCCTTCTACGAGCTTCTTGGGATGCCTGTAAGTGAACGGGCAGCGGGCGTTCCGGGGACATGGGCTCTTGGAGCGAGATGTATACCTGCCGCGCTCGCTCGTGTTGACTAGAATAATTATTTCCGCTCGCTGTTCAGACACACACGCACACGCACACTCACACACGAAGCATCCATCCCGACTCATCATCGACTCATCACTCACTCAGCATCAGGCAATCCCGCGAGCGAGCCGACGCAGCAGTTTATTAGTGCCAGCCCAGCTTACGAAACCAGACTTTGGGACCCTCGGTCTCTTCGGTCGGCTTTTAGCGGAGCAGACGTTCGTTCCTTCTCCAAGGAAGGATAAGGATGTCGTCATTACCTGTCCGCCATTTTTCCAACCACGACAACCACAACCACACACGCTCTTCTCTCTACTCCACACCCAATTCAGACTCCGAGCAATATCCACACACCACTCAACGCGCCCACCTCGAAGCCACCGCATACACACAGGCGCTGGCGTTCTTCCAACAGCACTCACAGCTCGACGTCGACGCGTCTGGCAGCTCAAACCACACGACCACCACCAACAACCACTCACGACCCTCCGCGCATCTGCTGCCATCTCTCTGGACCAACGCGCCAGAGTCATCAGTGGCACAGGCTGATTCGCTGTACGCACCGCACCAGCCACGGTCTATGTACCAAGACCAGCGAGGACAATACCGCAACAGCCCATTGGGCACGCCCGCACAACACATCAACTACGCCGCGAAGACAGCGCACACTCATCAGCGCACGCACTCCGCCTCCACAGTCGCTTCCGCCGGCCCAGCGAGTCCATTCTCATACAACTCGCTGTTCCCGCAAGTCGCTCAATCCGAGTACACACCGCAATCACCCTCGGCAGACTTTTGGGATTTCTCAGCGTCGCAGGCTGACCAACCGTCCTTCTCCTTCTCGAAACATCCATTGAGCCACACCGACTCATTCTTCCTGAACGCGCCGGGTTATATGCCCAGCCAAGTTGCGCACACTCCAGCAGCACACCTTGCTATGAAGGGATTTGCCATTGATCACCACAACCTCGAAGATCTTCCCACCGAGGCCACCCACTCCTCACGCCAATCAATGTCTAGCGTCGGCCAAAATTCGCCGGCAACTCCCCGTTCTACGGCGGATGACAGCGAGAACAAGCCGGTGAAGACGAACAGCAATGGTGAGATTGCCATGCAAGGCGCTGACTCTTGGGATGATTACTTACTCTTCGGCCCTGTAGATTACGCACGGTCCAATCCTAATGTGCAGTTGCACCGAACAGAATCTGCAGCATACCAGGACGAGCTGTACAACCCTGCCAACTTCTCTGCACCCGCACCTTCCTCTGCGAGCAAGCCCAGCAATAACTTCCTGACGCCTCATCGAAACCTGGTGAACGAGCGTCTGCAAACTGCAAACATTGCTAGGTCTGTGTCACCATCTTCGGTTTCAAGAGAGCGTTCTCCGTTCAGGCATGGTTCGCCTCTAGCGCCTGCGCAAGACGCGTGGAATTCGCCGAGAATGGGCACACAAGCTGGATTAAGGCAGCAGCAAAAGGAGGAGACAGCACAAGCAGAGATCGCACAACATCGTCCTTCACTCAAAAGAGAGGCGACCAAGACGATCTCACCGAAAGACGCCCTTTTGGACTACACCGAGACCGACCAACAGCCGCTTTTCCAGGACACGATACCCACTGGTTACAAGCAGCACTTTGGTGGTACTGAACAGTACCCCCAGAACTTCTTCAGCCAAGGAAATGCTGCGTTCACAACTGGTCTTCCGACCAGTCAGCCGAATATGACTAGCTTCCGCGCCACCAACTCAGCTGACGGCTTCTCCGGTGGCAACTTCAACGTTTCACCTTCTATGCAAGGACAAGTAGAACCTGCTTTCCAGGCCGGACAGTACCAGCAAGCAAACTCCAACATGAACACCTCATTTCCCACCGGGTCTTTGACCGAGCCAACACCAGATTTCCCGGCTCATCTGACCTCGATGGAATCATCTATGAGTGAGGGTAACCCTGGACCTTCGTCACAGGAAGCTCCTAGCTTACCAGTGCAGCGACCCGACGACACTCGTGCCAACACTGGAACTTACACATGCACCTACCACGGTTGCACCCAGCGTTTCGAGTCACAGCCAGCTCTTCAAAGGCACAAGCGTGACTACCACCGCTCGCAGGCGCACAACAACAGAGACTCGGGCGCTGATTCTGTGGCAACATCCGTTTCTCCAAGCTCCCCCGGAGCTCGGTCGACGGAGTCACCCGCGCCTTCTGAAGGTGATGAGTCTGGCATGACCTCTGCCGCTCTCTTGGCACGCAACTCACAGGCCGGGCCACACAAGTGCAGTCGTATCAACCCGTCGACGGGTAAGCCATGCAACACCGTCTTCTCACGGCCTTACGACTTGACGAGGCACGAGGACACCATCCATAACAACCGCAAGATGAAGGTCCGATGCCCTCATTGCCGCGAAGAGAAGACTTTCTCACGGAACGATGCCCTTACGCGCCATATGCGTGTGGTCCATCCGGAAGCCGACTCGTACGGCAAGAGAGGGCGCCATGACTGATTGCGCCTGCATCGTTTGCCTCGGCTGAAATGTCGAGATGCACACATGTACCACCCTGTCAGCCTTACGCTGAGTAGGACGCGCACGCGACACCACACAATAGACACGATTCCACCGCCACGTCTGGCGGTGCTTCCATCACGATCACGAAGTCTGTACGAATTTCACCGAACTGGCCGGGAAACTGGGAATACCCACACTACATCTGCTTTTCGACGTATAGAAGCATCAACGCGACTTGATCAGCGTCTTCGCCAATTTCGGCTGTGCCGACTGGCTCGAGCATCAGCGATTGTTTTTTTTTAGAGGTTTCCTTCAGAGAGATCCTTTTCTTTCTTAATTTCTCTTAATGTATGAATGTCATCGATTAGATCCCTTGCATGCATGTATAACAGAGTTTACGATATGTTCTTGTTTCCTCCTATTGTTGGTTTTGCTTTTTGTTTTTCCGAGGGTGTGCATCGTTGTTTCTTTTCCCCTTTTACGCTATTGATATCTTTGATTCCCCCGACGTCGGAAAAAGTAAGTTTAGAAGGAGAGATGTATGATGGGTTCAGGCTGTGTGTTATTGTATCATCAGATAAATGAACGAACGCCTCTTGATCAAGATGGATGGTACTCTCTTGCCGTTTTGATCGTCTACATTACTCGTGGAGATGGACTGCTTCGAGGGGTAATTCAAGTTATCACGATAGCCTTGTCGTTGCCGAATCTTGAGAGCTAATTTTTACTTTCGGTAGCATCGATACATGGAAATCATGCCTCTGAGCACATCCTACGAATTGACTGGCGGTGTTCTCTGCATGCGAAACAAAAAGATCTGCAACACATCAGCCTCAGGCACGGAACAATCCAAGATGTACGTTGGTGGCTTGCATTCTGTGTGACGTTGTTGCCTTCTCCGGCTGAAACTTGATCAAATCATCTTCTTTTCCGTGCCTAGATGATCAAGCCTTCATGCAGCCTCGAAACTTATTCAACTCAACTTCGTTCCAGCCTTCATGCAGTCTCGCTAGTCAATCACTTGCTGCAAGTTTGCAACTCGCAGTTTTCAAACATCATCATCATCACTACAGATGGATCGACCAGCATCTATACATCCAGGCACCGGGTTCTCGGAAGCCGACATCGTTCTCTGCTTCGATCTTACTGATGATAGGCTGATAAACGCCACTGGACGCTTCCGCTGCGGCTGCTATGTGTGATCAGCTACGCTCTTGTGGCGTACTGCATATGCTGGTTGATCTCTTCGCAGGCCGCCGCTATTTTGGGAACCCCGAGATCTGCAATGTATGAAGCACATATATAGTGCAACGGCAGGGCACAGGCACACAGCCTTCTTTTGATATCAACATCACTTTGAATCCAGAAATGACACCTTCTAAATGCAAAGGCCGGAGGATCTTACTTCATCTCGCATTTTTGCTACTCACAACGGCGAGTTATTCACAGCGGACTGGTGATGTCTGGACCAATGCAACAACCACTTCGTTCGTTTCATCGGCAGCCTCGACTTCGGCCTCAGCCTTGGAGCCATCGGTCATCAGCTCGATCGAGCACCTTTCTTCGCACAACATCGAGGGTAAATCGAGTAATGTCGGAGATTTCATCGCTGCAGGGATGGGTATGACCCACTCTGCCGATACGGCAATAGGAGAATCACCCCTATCGATCGTCCCGTCCAATACCATAAAGCTTGAAGAAACCACATTCGTCTCGGCCTCATCGAGCGCGCCGATGATCACGACACCACCCACGACGGGAAACGTTACCATATCTTTTGCCGGAGACTGCTGGGAACAATGGAGTTCATACTGGTTTGCAAGCTCGTCGGTTTCGAACGTCTTCACATCGGTCTCGATGCTGACTACATCTACTTCCACTGACACAATCTGGTCAATTTCTGTGACTACTGAGCACTTCTCGGGAACAACAACTGTGACGGTCAAGAACGGCGCTTTTGCGCAAAAGACTTACACCACCATCACTCAGACGTCCATTGAAGTTGTAACATTGACAAGCTCACCACTCAACACAATATTGCGGACGAAAACATGGAGTGCAAGCTACCTCTCACGCTTGTCAGAAAATGTTACCGTCTTGAGACCTACATGCGTATTACCGATGCAAGTGCCAGAATGTCAGTCCAGTTGGGAAACTTGGGCGTCCCAAAAATTCGAAGCAATGCCGACATACCCAACCGAATGCGCAGATTATACATACTTCATTGCTGCGAGTCTGCAACCACCATCTTGTCAAACAGCTTTTTCATCATTCTCACACACGTCATCTATTATCTACGAAAATCGCTGGCGGCATCCGCCATACTGTACGCAAGCTGCCGTCACTGGCGCCCTCTGCTCGAGTTTTGCCGACAGCGTTGTCTCGAGTGCGAAAGAAGTTGGCCAAATAACAGACGGCGTAGTGGCTGCTGGATACTATTCGATTGAGTATACGACTATCGAATCATCCAATAATCACCTGGTGACTAGCACATCATATGTTCCCTTCTGGAATAAGTCATCCAGTCTCGCACCAGGCTGTACACTCGGCTGCCATTCATGTCAGATCAACGGTGGGACTGTACAGCTCATCTACTGGCCTCCAGCATCCAGTACTTGGGTCAATGGTTACTATCATGCAGTCAGCGGAAACAGTAATGAGACGCTTACCGCCGTCACGCTTGGGACAACGCTCACCAGTCCTACAGTGTATGTCTCTTTTGATTCGCTCTACGCTCGCGACAGCTGTAGCATGTTTGACAAGACCTACTCGAACAAAATCCTGGCTATCACAGAGACTGCAAACCTAAGCTCGATCTGGGGCTTCGGTAAATGGAACGGCCTGGGAGCAACTGCGTCGTTTAACTTCACAGACTTGTAAGTAAGCCACTCCCATCCATCGTTTAGAGAGATTATTGACGCAACACAGATACGTGAGTCCGGTTCCTGACTACATCTATCAAAGCCAACCGCGCTGTCAGTCTTCTTTGTTCCCGATATACTACAATATAAAACCGCTACCCGCATACCCAAACTGGACCTGTCCGAGAACGGCACCGTATGAGCCTATCTTAGCCATACCCGTCGAAGCCCTCCGTATCGATCCCGACTGGGCCGATTGCGCCGGTGGTATCAACGGAGTCTATGATCCACCCATCGCCTTAACACCTGAGTTCGCTATTGCCAAACCTACCTTACCGCAAGCAGCTCCACAGACGACATCGGTAGCAGTACCTGCCTCAACACCCAGGCCTACTTTAGCCACCATGACGCCCACAGCAGAATCAAACAAAGCTTCTACGCCGACATCGATTGCTGATGTTCACAACCCGACGCCAGACAGTTCCCATGTCAAAGCGAGCCCAACAGTAGCAGAAGCCGATGACGAACAAGCCGACCATCACGACCAATCTTCTGGAGACCCGGCTACGATCTCAATGGGGTCATCTCACAGCATAGGTCCAACTGTACATTCGATTCCGACACAAGATCCCAAAAGTCCGGAGAGTCGGCTGGTTGAGCACACTTTCCTGAACGATGCGGGAAGCAGATCGAGCATCCCGAGTGATCGGCCAAAGTCTCATGAGATAGAGGCTGCATCTACATCTCAGATTGATGCGCTCTCTGTTCTTCTCGCAGCTCAGTCCTCAATCGATGCCTCGACACGCCAACAGAACCATGACGATCAAACAAAACCGCTCGGTCTGCCTGCGACACGAACAGAGCCCGCTGGAACTCTCGAATCTCCGTCTGATGTCGTGAGGTTGCCCACTCCATTAGATCCATTGGTCGTGACTGTGGCAGGTGGCGACCCAGTCACGATAGATAGGTTTGACAGCTCCGTTATTCTTCGACACGATGGATCTTCATTCACTGCGGCTCTGGGCAGCCAAGTCTCTATAGGCTCACACGCCTTCAGTGCCGCATCTGACGGCGGAGCCATCGTGATCGATCATTCTGCCACACAACCATTTCCTGCAACCAACGTTCAATCACCGGCGCTCGCAACATTCGTAGCTGGTGACGAGTCCATCACTGCCTACAAACAGGGCAGCGCCATTATCTTAGCCGATGGCACTCGGACTCAGACATTGACTGCTCAGCTTGGCGGTGCTGTTATGATCGGCTCACACACTATCGATGTTGTTGCGGGTGGGCATGCGCTTGTTGTTGGGTCCTCGACTGTCGATATACCGTCCAAAGCCGACTTGGAGGGAGACGTCTTCACCAGTGTTCAGACGGCGGATGATCCGGTATCCACGACTGATGCGACAGAATCCTCGCAAGATGGACAGAAGCTCAGTGTTTCCACCGCTGAGAATGGCATCGTCGTCCAGCAAGGAGCTAGCACGGTCACGTTAGCTGCTGGGCAAGAAACCACGTTCAACGGACATACCCTAAGCGTTGCGCAGAGCGGATCTAGCTTGATAGTGGACGGCAGCGTGATGACCTTGTCGCTGAAAGGGCCTCCTGCGGTCAACACAGCATCCAACAGTCGGGCAGCGGATGTTGCAGATGCAGATGCCGCAAGTACCGCAGGCGCCACAAATACGGTGGGAGAGACTATGAGCGGTCCCTTGACTCCACAATCTTCTGGCACTCTGGATAGTTCTGCCCTAGGGTTGATGGCGAACGCGAGCTTGCTTCTGCGATTGTTGTGTCTTATTGTTTGCATGTGGGCTGGTATGGGTTTGGTCTAGCACCGATGACAACTTGTTGCTGCGGCGTTGACCCTCCCAGGGCACATTCTTTGTAATTCTGGGCAAGTTTTACCACCTCACGTGGTTTTTGGCATTTTGGAGTCAAATAGGAATCAGGATAGCATATATGAGTGCTTGTTACTTTGACCAAGACGCCCGACGAGGCTAGATCCAGCATACGGCGTACACGTTCAATACTAAGATCCGCTTGAAGTGCTTCTCAAGAGACTCGTTCCTTCTTCCGCAACATTTTGCCTTCGTGAGCTCCTCGCACCATCCAGCAGTTCAGGAAGCATCAGCCCATAATGCCAGCACAGCCCAGCAATGAACCCAACGGCATCATTCTTGAAAGCCAAACATCCTGCCGCTGTGACCAGCATGACCATCCACCTCTCCCTCCCTTCTTTCTCCAAAATAGCCTTCTTCTCTTCCCAAGCCCTTCTGTCCTCTGCCTGCTCCCTCTGAGCTCTCGCCCACAAATCCGAGGAGTCGCTCACGCTCTGGCCTACCTTTGCCAGTTCGACACCAGCGGCGAGGACCATGACACCGAGCAAGCTTTTTGGGAAGCGCTGGAGTAGTGGCACGACGGCTTCGCCAGCGAACAGCCCGAGTAGCAACTTCACACTGCCCAAGATGATGATACTTGCACCGCTGCGTGCGCCGAAACGGTATTGACCTGCGAGCCCGCCAGATCCGTGGCACACAGGCATAGCGCCAAACCAGCAGCCGATTAGATTCGAGAAGGCGACAGAAAGGCCAAGAGATGTAGTACTAGGAGGTGGCGGGAACGTAGGGAAAAGAGACGCTGACAAGGATGTCACTGCCAGGATACTGTTAAGCGTGGTGAGCGGTAGCTGAGGGAGTGCGGCAGACAGTGCCGAGGGCAGCCAGGTGTCTCTGGTTGGGATGAAGGGCTCTGGCCTCCAGAATGCTGCAGAGTGAGAAGGTGAAGTCGCAGCTGAGATTTGTGATGCGGCTAGGACGAGTCCCAGAAGAAAGACGAGCAGAGCATACGGGAGTCGCGGAACAAGAGCTGCGACAACGAGGAGCAGAAACGCCGCAATAGCCCAGATCCTGTTGTCCAGGGCTGGAGTATGCCATGCGAGTGGCTGTATGAGTGTCGTGCCAGCGCTAATAGCAAGGCTCAAGCCAGCACCGACTTGGATACCTTTGACAACCGGCACGGGTACGACACGATGTAACCAGTGAAGAAGTCCCGTGACGCTGAGAATAAGGACAGCGCCAGATACGACTATACCGGCAGCAGCTGTTTCATCTTTGGTGAACTTCTGGCTGATGGCTACTGCGGCGATTGCTTTCATGGGTTGCACGGGTAGGGGTACGCCGAACAACACGCCAGTAGCGATGTTGGCCAGACCAGAAAAGACCAGCGTACTAGCCAAATCGATGGAACCGCCAATACTGAGAGCGATCATCAACGGGAGCAGAGTGCCCAGGTCGCCAAGAGATCCCGAGAGTTCCGCAAGAGGTGCATCGCGCAAGATGCGGAGGTTGTGCTTCGCAACCGCCTGCGGATGCTGGCGAAACGCCATGTCGAAGTGTTCTTGAGCTTCGGATTGATGTTGCTGGCTCTGGTATTAGAGCGCCACAGATAGGGGTTTTGATAGGTATGTAGTCGGAGTAAACCTTAAAGTAGGAGGTGTGAGCAACATAGCTACAGCGGGTGACTCTGGTCAGATGAGCTGTCAGTCGGCCCGGCATCGACACAAGACCCCACTTCTCTTGCTGTGAGCGGTGAACATACGATGAAGATCAACTGTACAATGCCACACGTTTTATCACCAGTTGCTTGTTTCGTGGCGATTAGTTGCACGTGTATTCGACATATGCGACAGACCTTCTACCTCATGAAATTGGTGCCACTGAGGGACCTACTACCTACTACCGCACTCGAATCGCCGGCAGCTAACCCTGACCTACCTACTGTATTCCTAAATTGACCACAGGAAGCAGTATGACAGGTTTCGAAATCCCTTATCTCCTTTCAGTCGAGCAATGCAAGCAAAGAAGACAGATCGTTATCAGTTTTCGAATGGTTCAGTATCTCCTTGTAAGATAAGAACTCACGGTGAGGTCCATACGGGGTGAAGCTGAGACTAGTCTGCTCAAGTGGAGAATGCATCGAGATGTCCACGTCGACATGGAAGCTTGCTACCGAGGCCTGCTTTCGTATCCTCGACAGCTCATCATGAGCTTCAATTCTCCGCGCACTCCTGTGCGCAGCGCAAGACCGTCAATACCAGATTCAGTATGTCATCTGTTGCCAGTATCGATCTGATCAGATTCTGAATCTTCGGATAAAGGCTCACTGATCATGATAGTAATCAAGATGATACAGCAGTATGCATGTCAGCCCTACAGCTTTGCCTGCAATAGTGCATCCTCCGGAAGATGCACGCCGACTTCAGCTCGCGCGTATACAAGGGTAGATAGAGCGTAGGAGGCAGTCTCCGACACTGGGGGCCATATCGGAGAAAACTCGTAAAACCTCCTATCAGCTTACAAAGCCATCCGCGCATCCAAAGAGCCAGACGCCACGCATCAAGATTCAGATCACTACTGCTTCAAGGAGTGGAAGCCGACGCTGTTTGCGCAAGGTACAACAAAGGAGCCGTGGGGGTTTAGTGATCTCTTTTCTCGCAGGGCAGATCCTGACAAGCAACATGCGCACGCACAGTCAGCCATGAGCTCCACCTTCTTCACGTGGCTACATTCCTTCCACCCCAGGCTAGGCTAGAACGCCTAGCTACCTGGAGATTGATTAGAAGGCAACCAGCAAAACCTTCGAGAAGTATACGCAGGCCAAATCGCGAGCGATCACCGCAAGCGAACGATATCGATGCGTGGAGGGTGCACCGCGCCCGATGTTGTTCGCCTTGTGTCTGGTGCCCGGATCTTTCCGCGCGCCTTGCTTTCCGCCAGACCTCCGCAACAGAGGCAATTTGAAAGAGCTGCCGTCACTAGGAAAATTCAGCGCTATGTTCAACGTCATACCCGCAGCGTTTCCGTGAGCTTCTACGTTTTGTCCCTCCACCAGCACCGGTGCCCGCTACGACACGCCAGGCGTGCGGTAGAGAGCGGTGTCGCGGCCACTTGAAGCACGCTTGCCGGTTGCGTGTGCAGCTGCCGAGATGGGACCTCGCGCTAGGAACCATTGACCTCTGAATCGAGGCCGCCATCAAATCAACGTTTTGTAATCACCCAGTATGCGATGCGCTTTCTAATCGTGTAGGGGCAAAACAGAGAGCTCTGTGTCAGGGACGTTCACAGTCTGGCCCTAACGTCATGGCTCGCAGTTCCATGGCTCTGCTATATAGGAAGTCGCTGCCCTTTGCCCCTTCCCTCTCACTCTCCATTCAGATTTACCACCAACAACCTCGCCAGCACTCCGTCTTACCAGCCTAACGACTTACGACCACCCATCTGATACCCCAAAAACCCACACAACAACACACAAAAATGCCTTCCTTCACCGTCTACAAGGGCTCTGAGTCCGGCAAGGTCGTCAAGGCCACCACCGAGAAGCCCGCCCTCAAGGGCGACCAGGTCCTCCTCAAGGTCACCGCCTCCGGTCTCTGCGGTACTGACCTCCACTACAACCACGCCGACATGGGTCTCGGCCACGAAGGTGTCGGTATCGTCGAGGAGCTCGGTCCCAACTGCACCATCCTCAAGAAGGGTGACCGCGTCGGCTGGGGTTACGAGCACGACTCTTGCGGCAGCTGCCAGGAGTGCCTCCGCGGCGTCGAGACCTTCTGCGCCAAGCGTGTCATGTACGGCTTCGCCGACCTCGACCAGGGCAGCATGGCTGAGGGCGCCGTCTGGCGCGAGTCTTTCCTCTTCAAGATCCCCGACGACATGTCTGATGAGGTTGCCGCTCCCCTCATGTGCGGTGGTGCCACCGTCTTCAACGCTCTCCACATGTACAACGTCCTCCCCACCGACACCGTTGGTGTCATGGGTGTCGGTGGCCTCGGTCACCTCGCCATCCAGTACGCCTCCAAGATGGGCTGCCGCGTTGTCGTCTTCTCCGGCACCGACAGCAAGAAGGAGGAGGCCATGAGACTCGGTGCCTCCGAGTTCGTCGCCATGAAGGACGTCAAGGAGCTCAAGACCGAGCGCCCCATCAACGCCCTCCTCGTCACAACCTCCGCCCAGCCCGACTGGAAGCTCATCATGCCCGTCCTCGCTCCTTGCGCCACCATCTTCCCCCTCTCTGTCGCTGGTGGTGACTTCTCCATCCCCTACATGGACTTCCTCGTCAACGGTCTTACCGTCCAGGCTTCCCTCGTCGCCTCCAGGTACATCCAGAACCGCATGCTCGAGTTCTCCGCCCAGCACAAGATCGCCCCGATCATCGAGAAGTTCCCCCTCACCGAGGAGGGCTGCAACCAGGCCATCGAGAAGCTCGGTGCCGGTAACATGCGCTACCGCGGTGTCCTTCTCCGTCAGTAGATGGAGATGGCATGATGAAAAGTTGTTGTTTTTGAAGTATTAGCAGGCCTAGTGTAATACCTCTTTGAGGAACAGAGATAAATAATAGATCTTATGACCAGAACTATAATTCTTTCATTTTCATTTCCGTTTCGTTCAATCAAATTATTCCAGTAATGACGCCGGTAGCTCGAAAGTCTTGTGAATGTGACCCTTCATAGTAGTCTCGCCGTCCTCTGGCGGCTGCAGACCAGATGGGTTGTCCATAGGAGGAGGATCCGAGTCGATCAAGATAGTGACCTGAGAAAATAAATTAGTCCAACCGTGTCAGACACAGAATCGAGTAGCTTTTACCGCCTCGTCTATGCAGCGGAAGTCAACACCTACTGGTCCATCATTGACCAGTCCCACATCCATCATCGCTCCGAACACGCCGTCCTTGACACGGTCCTCGCGGTAAAGGGAGCGGACCTGGCCAATGAAGCTGCTGTATAGCTCCCTGC
>Ga0265797_10001403_pt1 | contig 42297 bp, 33 predicted proteins | sample P2T30metagenome_FD_192433 | JGI IMG/M metagenome (GOLD analysis project Ga0265797, IMG submission 192433) | Plant litter microbial communities from East Loma Ridge, Irvine, California - P2 T30 | ecosystem: Environmental > Terrestrial > Plant litter > Unclassified | place: USA: California...
CGCAACATCGGCTCCAACAACCTCACCAAACGCATCCAACTAACCCAAACAAAGCCCTCAGACCCGCTCATCCCACTCTCCAAACTCGGCGTCTCGCGCCTAGACTTCGTAATGTGCAACCCGCCCTTCTACTCTTCCGAGGAAGACATGTCCCGCGCCTACTACGGCAAAGACCTCCCTCCCTCCGCAGTCTGCACCGGCTCCACCAACGAGATGATCTGCGAGGGCGGCGACGTGGGCTTCGTCTCGCGGATCCTCGAAGAAAGCTTACAGCTCCGCGAGCGCGTGCAGTGGTACTCATCAATGCTAGGCCGCCTAGCGAGCGCGCAGCAACTAGTAGCAAAGCTGCGCGAGCACGGTATTAGCAACTTCGCCGTGACGAATTTGAAAGCGGGGCATAAGACGCGGCGGTGGGCGGTGGCGTGGAGTTTTGGCGATCTGAGGCCTGCGAATGGGGTGGCGAGGCATGGGGAGTTGGTGCAGGCGCTGCTGCCCACGGCGACGGAGTGGACGGTGGCTGTGAGCGGGGCGGGGGTTGAGGAGGTTGATGAGAGGGTTAATGCTGTGCTTGCAGAGCTGGATCTTAGATGGCAGTGGCGTGCGGCGCTGCATACGGGCGTGGCGTTTGCGCGAGAGAACGTGTGGTCGAGGTCTGCGAGGCGGAAACGGAAGTTTCAGCAAGAAGTGAAGGAGAAGGTGAAGAACAAGAACGATGAGGCCAAAGATGACGAAGAAGACGAAGACGGGCCAAGCTCCGACGAAGAAGAAGACCCTGTCGCCCTCGCCGTCAAGATCACTTGCAGTCCCAACCGTGTCGATATCCGCTGGCTGCGCGGCACCGACTTCACGCTGTGGGAGAGTTTCTGTGGCATGCTCAAGCGCGCTCTGGGAGCGAGGGAGCAAGGAAAAGGGTCGAAAGAGAGCAATGGGAAGATGGAGGAATGAGTGATGTTTTGTTGTCGATTCGGGAATCGATCACAGCAACAAAAGCTCACCTTCCAGAGCGAGAAAGCATTTCTCGTATGCATACTCGCTCTCAAGACCTGACTGGTACTCTGACAAAGCAAGAAGTATCACACTCAATGAGACAACGAGAATGCATACGAACACTCTGAAACCCCAGAATAGTCCTCCGTGACACGATGAGAACGACCCTTTTCTCCAATAACAAGCAAGCTATCCCTTGCATAAATTTTTTGTCAGATGCTTTATAAAATAAAAAGAATTCGCTAATCAAGAAAAACACCCCTTTCCCATATCCACCCCACCGATTACTGTATAATATCACCAAGGAGCACTACCTCCAAAGATTGCTCGCTCGCAAGATACAGTAAGAGAGAAAATGTTATATATAAACAACAAGAAAATGAAAATCGATCCTTTCCAATAGACACAGCGAGGAAGAGAAGGACTGTTTGTTCAACAAACACTGCCCTCGGATCAAGAAAGCTTCTAAAGCTGTCCGCTCAAAATGGCCTCTGTGGCACTGCCGATGTACTGCCTCTTGCCGTCCATTGGCACGCCGAAGCGCCTCTCGAGCTCCGCCTTGATGCTCTTCTTGGTGACGGTCATCAGATCAGCGGTGCGCAGGATCTCTCTGATCTCGGCGAGGATGGCATCGTCAGAAGGCAGCTCGATGCCCGCGCCAGCCATGTCCATCTCGGAAGCAGAGTAGTTGCGCTGCGCGCCGCCGTAGGCGGTGTCAGAGTGTGCGAGTGAGATACGCGAGCCTGAATAAGGAATAGCGCCGGGCAGGCCGAGCTGCGACATTGGGCGGCTGGGAGGGTAGTTGTTGAGGTCGTACATGGAAGGAGCGGCACCAGGGTGGATAGACTTTGTCGCGTAGCTGAAGCCGGAGATCTCGGAGCGGGTGTCATCTGCGCCGCCGCCACGGGAAGTCTGGGCCTCCCAGAGCTCGGCTTGGTACTCTTCCCACTTCTTCTTGGGGATGGAGTCGGGGTCGAAGACGCCTTCGTCTGAGAGCAGAATCTGCTGACCCTTTTCACCAGTGACCATACGGGTGTTACCCCAGGAGAAGTCGTCCATGTGCCAGAAGGAATAGAGAGGCAGAGCGCACGAGAAGATGGGAGTGGCGACGATGTAGATGAGCATCCAGCCAATCATCTCCCACTTGCGACGGACGATGAAGATGATAGCCTGGAGACCGTAGATCGCACCGAGAAGAATGAAGGCGGTGACTGGGACTGTGTCGGGGTTGAGTGCCACAGTGACAATCAGGTAGACGATGTAGGCGACAATGACAGGCTGAACCAGGGTTGAGAGCAAATCAAGGAAGACAACGAAGCGCATAGAGAAACAGCAGAAACCGCAGAGCTGTTGCAGAGGGATGAGCTCCATGAGGTTGTGCACTGTACTGTTGATCCAGCGACGACGTTGCGACATGAACACGGACCAGCTGTCCGGAGCGATAGTCCAGGCGTGGGCGCGCATGATATACTTCGTCTTGAACTTGGAGTGGTACTTGAGGAGCAGCGTTGTCAAGTAACGATCTTCACCGAGGTGGAGAAGGTTCTTGGTGTGGAGCGTGTCGACACGAACAACGGAATAATCCTCGATGATCTCCTTGGACACGAAGAGCGGCTTGCCAGAGTCCGCCTCTCTGATGCGGTACATGGAGAAACAACCAGGCAAACAAGTGACGGAGCCGAAGAGTGACTCGAAGGCCTTGATGAGGTTGTGAGAGATGTAGTACTCGTAGACCTGCATCATCGTGACGAAGGAGTGTTTGGCGTTGGTAAGAGCCGTCTCACCACAGCAGGCCATAAGCCTAGTATCGTGGAGGAAGGCAGAGACAAAGCGGGTAGCAGAGTCCTGGGCCACCACGGTATCGGCGTCAATTTGCAGCAAGAATTCGTAGAATGTGGGATTGACACCGATCACGTTCCTGATCTGGTGATGAAGTTCGAGTTCCATAGGAGTCATGGGGAGGTTGTAGTGCACACGGTTGAGGAAGCGCATCAACAGCATCTGAGAGTCACGCTTACCACGGTTACCAGGCCTAGAATAATTTTTAGTATAAAAAATGTCAGTGCAGTCATTGATGAACTTACTTCGAGACCTCAGAAGGCTTGCCAACCTTGCTGACGACGATGAAGGGCACGATATGACCTTGCACCTCGTACAGACCAGAGTAGACCTTTGCCATGTTGTGTTGCTTCTGACCCTCACCAAGAGACTCGAAGCTGAGCGGTTCCGGATCAACGTTCTCAGACACACCGAGAATGTCAAGCACAATACGGGGCGTCGGCCTGTCGTTGCCCTGACCAATAATCATACCGTCACAAATAATGAACAGCAGTTTGCGCTTGTCGTCGTAACGCATACGGGCAGCGGAGTCGATGGCACGGCGGAGAGACTCCTCGTCTTCGGTGTAAGCCGGGACAGTGGCGATGATGAACTTATCGAGGTTCTCGGGCATGTTCTTGCCACCGAATTGCAGAGCTGCCAAGAACTTGACACAGATGACGGAGACCAACAGAATCGAGATGGCCAGTAGAATATACGTGGCGAATAGACACTGAGGCGAATTACGTGTGTCGAGATTACCGACGTAGAACAAGTTGTCCATGCAGACTTGCATGCGGTGCCTGAGACCAGCGTCGAGGGCAAGTGCGTCCCAGTACTGAGAAACGTCTTGACCTGAACGTTGCGAGAAGAGAGAAACGACGCTCGCGTCCATGAAGTTGGTATCAGGTGTGGTATCAGGACGCTCTGCGCCTTCCTTGTACTTGACGGTTCGGCCGCCGGCGACATACTGTGTGAAGTCGTAGACGCGGTCGTTGATGATACCGATAGCGTTGCCCTTCTCACCAAGAGTCTTGACGTAGCCCTTGGGGTAGCCAATGTGACCCTTGCGGTAGTTGCCTTGCAAGTAAATCATTTGTTCCTGGAACCAAGCTGGACGAGAGTCGTTGGTCCACCATCGGAAGTCATGGTACTGCGCGTTGACGTCGATATCAGTTGACGCGGTAGTGGTACCACTGCTGTAGTTTGTGCTTTGGTAGTTGAGCTGCACGGCAGGGCTGATACCTTCTTCCGTGGTACCCTGGCACATGGCGGAAAGCTGGATTGGGAACAAATTTGTAGCGTCCTTGCCAGCGTACTTCTCGAGAGACTTCTGAGGAACAATTGACGGGTAGTGTACCGGCATGAACTTGCCGAGATCGAACACAACACCGCGGATTGCAGTGTAGGCGTCCTCCTTCTTGCCATCGTAAGCGGAAAGCTCGTTCATCGTGTATACGTGTTGAGTGGGACAGATCAGGCGTGGCAGTCCAACCATGAAGAAGATGACGAAGGCACAGAAGAACCAAATCAACAAGTTGATGGCGAACTTCTCACGCCATGCCATGCGGATGTCCTTGCGTGGCATGCGGCCAACGTAACGGATGACAAAGTCAGGCACCCACCAGGTGATGACATAGACGAAGAAGACCCATCGTTTTCTGCTGGCGGAGACTGGAAGAACTTCAACCTCTTGGGCCTTCTTAGCATCGTTGCCTTTCTCAGCCAGTTGGGAGCGGGTTTCGAGATTGCGGAACATGTCACCTTCGCGTAGTGCAGATGCACCAGCTTCACTCTTGAGGTCCATGTCTCTGCTGCCGAAGTAGCCAGCAGCTTTGTCGTCATAGTAGTTGCCAGAGCCAGGCGTGTTGAGAAGCCCGACCTTGGGGTCTCCAAAGCCGCGCTTGCCAGCAGCGCCCTCACTCTCACCATAAGCGCCCTCACCAGGGTGTCTGGATGGAGCTTCGTCAAGGTCTGTTACGCGAGCGATTTGACGCCAGCAGCGTTCACTCAGGAAGACACCAGTGGTACCAACCCTCGCTTCGTTGCCAGGCCAGCTCTTGTCGTCGACAATCATCTCCGCCTTCTCCTGCTCGGTGCCAACGACACTGACCTCGCCTTCGGCATTGCCCAGGAATTCACCGAAAGGCATGAAGATGTTAAAGTCTGCGTTACGGAGTCTCTGGCTGATCTCTGCAATGCCGAGAGTCTGAATCTGAGTCCTGACGCACTTGCTGTCGAACTGATTGGCAATACGCCTGTCGTTTGGCTTCAAACAGAAGATGAAGTAAGGGTTCGTGTTCGAAGCGGTGAGCGATTTGCTAATGTTGTCCAGAGACGCCAGGAACTGTCCAGCGGAGGCTTGCGCTTGTTCGTGTCCAGGCTTGGGGCGGGAGAAGCTCTTTGTGCGACCTTCATCGCTGTTGTCGTCTTCCCTGTGAGTTCCGAGTCGGCCTGCGCCTGGCTTCCTCTTTGCCATGGAAGGCATGCGGGAAGGCTTGGAGGCAACAGAAGCCTGTGTCACGGCTGACCTGTCCTTGGGGTGCACGACCTTGGTCAGGGCATCCTGGTGGAAGAGCTCTGAGACGAATGGAGATGACGAGGAGTCCACGAGGTTCATCAAATCTCCACTGATAGCATCGCCGTTGGCTTCAATCAGTCCCTCAACAGAGTATTCAACCTCGCCTGCGAAATGTCTGATAGTGAAACCTGCCGATGTGTTGGGAGTGTGGAAGTTGCTACCGGAAACAATTGTAGTGGCACTGTCAACCTCAATTGCCGGGTTCTTGTCCTGGAAACGTCTGCGAATGGCGTCCAAGAACTGCTCGTCAGTCTTGCCTCTGCGAGTCTGGTCGTCGAGAATGCTGAGAAGACCGTTGCCAGGCTTCAAGAGACCCTTGACAGCATCAACGTTGTCGAAGTAGCTCGTGGCGGGCACTTGGACTTCTTCAGTCTCGAGCAAGTCGGCCTTGCGTTCGAAAAAGCTGTGCAGACAGAAGTTGTAGAGCGATTCAGTGGCGGCGTTGTTCAAGAGCTGATCAATTGCGCTGTTTGTAGAAGCGCTCTGGGAGAAGCCAGGGAAGTCAACAATCGAAACTGTGTTGCCAACAGTCTCCTCTGGTGCGCAAACCCTTTGGTTGATGCGCTCCATGATGAAGGCCACCAGAAGGCTGTAGAGCGTCTGTGCCAACTCGTCCGCGTTATCTCTGGCGCCCTTGGGATCAAGCATGACAGTGACACGCTCTCGGTGCAGGATTTTGGTCTTGTAGCCAAGCGACAGCTCAAGATCCTGCTCACGCACACCCAAGAAAGCCGCAACGATTTCGAGAACGTCCTTGTTCTTCACCATAGTGACTTCCTCGCCACCTTCTTGGCCATATCCGCCACTCTCATCAGGAGCAGGAGTGCTTGAAGTTGATGTGTGGAATTCCAGCTGTCCGATGTGCAAAATCGCTGCAAGAACCTCGCAAATGTGGGCAATCTCATCACGAGGGAACTCTAGCTTGCGCAACGCAGTCTTGAAGTGCTGGAAGCCTTCCGAATCGTTGATGCCGATCTTGAGCTGGGAAGGGTGTCCAAGATATCTCCATCTCTTTTGGCCACCAGCGAGTGACGATCTGTTTCCAGCGCCAGATGTGATGTGGTTGCCCATGTCAAGACCGAGGTGCTCTTTCTCGGCAGGCGATGTGCCAGCCAAGAGGTAATAGAGAACATGGTAGTTTCGCTCTCCAGGGGGAACAGCGGAGATCCTGCTGCGTTCGAGCCTGTGGTCCAGAACTTTACCACCAATTAATGTAGGGTGAAGTGCAGCAGAAGTCTCGTATTGTAGTTCGAAGAAAAGGCCTGCTTTCGAGGCTGTGGGTGTAGTGACAGACTTTGTGGTTGTGAGAGTATCGAAAACGAAGGCGGCGAAAGAGAGCTTCTTCGAGAGAGGGGTCGCGGAATATTCTAGTAGTGCGGAAAGGAGGTGTGATCTCAATGTGGTTTTACCAGCTCCGGTCTCGCCACTATGTGATTGTCAGTATATGTATGGTTTTGATGGTGTGGTGTAACCTCAGCGGGCGCGTCCCATGCATGTCGGGACGAAACGGTCGTCTGTTGCGACGTGTAAAAAAGTGAAATCAACGTACAGGTAGACAGCAGCCTGGCTCTCCTGCCTGGTGCCCAATCGTGTCCAGATCCTGCTCGCGAGCTCCTCCATGGAGCCCATGGCTGATCCTTCCTTTCCGCCATTGGGTCCTCTGGTGGAAGATGTGTAGGTGTTGACAGATACAACGGCCTGGCTAGAGAGGTTCGAGACGGGCAGCTGCGCGTGGTAGCGAGAGGCGATGTGACTAGTGAGACCAGTATCGCTCTGGCTGTGAGCCGGGAGAGCGACCAAGTTGGCCTGAGAGTGTGGTGTCGAGGCCATGTTGGGTGGGCCTTGGCCGTCAAGGCCTTGTGGGATGCGAAGGCAGCAAAAGGCGTAGTATTACAAGACAAGAATATGCTGGATTAGTCTGAGGCTCACTGGCCGTAGGAAGTGTGTGATGAGGCGAGAAGAGTGTCTCTGCGCTCGGACAGGGGTGGGCGGCCGTTGGAGAGGCGCGCGTTGGGATGGTCAGCACGATTAAAGTGCGAAACGATTGTGAGGTGAAGAGAGGGCAAGGGTGTATGTGTGTGTGTGTAGTCAAGGTAGAGAGAACAACACAACAACAGTAGCAGCAGTGGAGAGGAGTACAGAAGCAGCACACACGCACACAAGCAACGGCTGTCCGTTCTCGAAGCCCGGCGGGCTTGTGTTGATGGAGGCACTACTACTCGACCCGCCACCCGCCGCTGAGATCAAATCAAGGAGCCTTTTTTAGCTCCCGTGCTATACCCCTGCCGCATTTCTATTCACAGCCGCCATTGTGAGCCTACGCGACTAGAGTGGCTATAGTGCGATACGAACTCTGCTACGCACTCGTCGCACTACTGTGAATATGAATATTCGCCACACGAGGCCACCCGGATGGCCCCTCGTCGTGTCTATGCCTGCTGTTGCACTGCAGTACGTGGTGCGGCATCGCGCGTGGCAGCACCTCTCACCATTACACACAGTCAGCAGTACTGGGGGTAGCAGAGGGCACAGCAAGGCCACCTCCTCCTTCGTCTCTCCGAGAGATGCTTGTCTCCCCTCTCATCCCCGCTTAGGCCAAGCAGCAGCGCAAAAGGGGATTTTGCTTTTGCCTCCCCAGACGAGACGAGGGATGATGGCCCGCACGTTTGGGATGAGATGATGGGATGATGATTCTCATCGAAACAAAAATCAACACTCTTCGGCGTCTCCCTCCCCGTCCGCTCGCTCGAGCGTGTGCGATCCCGGCAGTCGTCACACCTTACAATATACACGCACAATGCATATTCATCACCTATACCTCAGGCACCACAGCATCGGATGAGCACTACCGGCCATGCCGTTATACGGACGGGGGCCTTGTGCTGGCCCGTGAACGCGTAATGGACGCAGAGATCTGGTCATGCTCAGGGCTCTCCGACATGCATACAAATTGCCGTTGAGGGAGCCAGGCACGCCAAAAATAAACGCGCGACGAGGGCCCAGTGGCAAGAGTGCTGTGGATAGTACGAGAGCTCCACCTGTCTCCCACATCCGCCAAAGCTTAGCCTAGGCTGTCTGATTATTTCATCGATGCGAGACAAGCGCGAGCATGGAAATTGAGCGAAGGAGGATGTGTCGCTGTTTGCTGTGCTGTTATTGTTGTTGATAATTAGAGTTGCTGGCTCAACCCCCCCAGCTACTCGTCACCGTGGCTGCAGGGTTAGACTCTGCTGCTGCATGTACCCGGTCGAAGTATCCTGCAGGCGAGGGTGTTGTCTCGCGAACGACGCAAGACGTGTGTACTGTAAAAGTCGAGGCGGCGCCGATCAGCTAGTCCCAAACCGCCGGCGTGTCTTCCGCTAGTTGACGCTCCCGTGTGTGCTTGTACACAAGCCGCCGCCGAGGAAGCTCGCTCACAGACGCTTCTACCACCCTTTCGCCGCTCTCCGTCTCGCAATTGCATTGTCGAGTGAATCCAGCATCTTCCTGCTGTTCACGCCCGCCATCTGTTCGTCCAGTCGTCATTCGCTTGACTGGCCAGAACTGTGAATTTACCTTTTGCCAACAGTAACAACACACCTCTGCTTACAGGCCACGCCTCCTTTCTGCTTACTACCATACCATCGCACTCCTCCGACTAATAACAACACACCCCTCTCGCTGAACACATACACCCACACCGCGCCCATCGAGGGCAAGGACGCCTCCAAACATGACAAGCAGGTTGTCGCACTACTCCACCGGCTCTGGTTTGCCCCATAGCCGGACCAACACAATGCAGAACCCGATGCAGTCCTCCGCACAGGTCTCCACCACCACCCTCCTGAACGCCCTTCACAACGCCTATTCTTCTGGCCAGCCATATCCCCTGGAACCTAGCACAAGCCTGGTCGTCAACACATGGGTATCAGCGAGCCAGACGGGTGCTGATGGAAGAGTCGGTGGAACTGTTGACGTCGAGCTGGCTCGTCGCTCGTGGGAACACGCTCGCAGACGAGCTGAAGATTCGGCAATTGTATTGGGGTACGCCATCAATAATTAATCCAAAAACATCTTTGGCAGCATACTAACAGCACTCTAGATCATTGCACCGATCAACACCTTCGCTTCTCGCGCCTTTCGTCTCTGCCTTGCCGCTCTCTGTGCCCGGCACTTTCTACACAGCTCTTAATGCATTGAAGCCCTTCCTTCACACCGCCACACCCTACAACCCTTCGCTTCCGCGGTACTCAGCTCTTTCTGCTGCTTTCTCCCTGAACCTTGCTGGTGAAATTACAGGCGCGTCTCTGAGCCTTTCATCCTCAGGAATTGACACCAACGCCGGTCTCCTTAATGTACCAGCCGAAAAGGGCTACCGCGCATTCGACGTCTTCTATTACCTCCTCACAAGTGCATCCACCACCGAGCGGGAATTTCTGGATCTCAAGGCTCCTCAGAAATACACCCTTCTCCGCAAGAGTGACACTTACGACCCTCCTTCATACCTTCCGGCCGCCGACGATGCCGCTGCGGCTGAGGATTTCCGCGACTCCCTGAAGGCAATCGGCATCAAGGGTGCGTCCCTCCGCAACCTTCTTTCTGTCGTTGCCGCCCTTCTCAGGCTAGGCGATGGCATTGGTTTCTTGGTGGACGAGGAAGAGCTCGAGGCGACTTGCGAAGATGTCTCAGGACTGCTGGACATCGACCCCGAGATTCTGCTCAAGAAATGTGCCACGGAGGAGAGGGAAATCATCCTGGCAGCGATTTACGAGGCAATGGTCGACTGGGTCATTGTTAAGGCCAACGAGGCCATCAAATTCGAGATGCAAAGCGGAAGAGCAATGGGCTCGAGCAGCGGCAGCGACGTTGGCGTTGTCACTCCTCCCAGCACCCAGGAAGACGGTGACAATGTCAGTATCACGGTCATCGAGGTTCCGAACTCTGAATTGGGCAAGGCTCTCAGCTTGAAGACTGTGTTTGATGACAGCAACGGTATCAACGCCGAGATGAACGAAGATGGCGTGCCTAGCATTCCTGCCGGCTCTTCGGTCATTCGTGAGATGACACAGGCAATCACCAACAACGCCGCTGATCTGGACATTGTAGACACCCCATCTTATAGGGCACGTGAAAGTGACCTTGATCGCCGAGAGGGCGCACTGGAAAAAGTTGGCGCTGATCTTGAGGCGGACAGTTTCCTCAGGCGTCTCCTCTACCCTGTCGATGGCAGTGGCATCTCGCTCGGAAAGGCTGGCCGTTTCAGTCTCACCAACGTGCTTGCAAGCAGCAGAGCCTGGTTCCAGCTCTGTCTCCACCCAAGTGACGATACGCCCGCAGCTCTCGCAAACCGGGGCCCTCAGAATCTCTCCTGGTCAGCCGGCTCAGTCTCCGGACAGATCCGTACTTGGAGGCTTCCCGAGTGGGCCAACCACAGAAACAAGCAGCTTGACTTCACAGCCGACTTCGATATCGACGAATTTGTGGACCGCTACAGCAGACTTGGTTGCCAAGCTGGTCGTGATGGCGTCGAAAGCTGGATTATGGAACGCGGCTGGAGCAATGGCGAGGTTGTTATTGGTACCGAGCGCGTCTGGATCCGAGAGTCAGCTTGGTGGGAAGCAGAGTGCATGCTCGATATGCAGTCAAACGACGCTGTCGGTGGCGGCATGATGGCCCGTGGACCCATGGACAGCACCTACTCTTTGCAGACACCTGCCGCCTTGAACGGCATCGAAAACCCCTTCTTCGGCGGATCTCAGTACGGCGAGTCCCGTGACAATCTTGTCAGCAGAGCGCCTAGTCTTGCGGCCCCGAGTCGTCTTGGAGCAAAGTCTTTGGCCCCCACCAAGATGACCAGTGGTGGTGACTATGGTCTTGGCTTCAAGGGTGACGACAAGCATCAGGATGTGACTTACTATGGCGAGATGGATCCGGATCTCACAGATGGCAAGACTGTTCATGAAGAGCCTGTTGAGTTTACCCGTCGCGCCTGGGTGGCCTTCGCTTACATCATCACTTTCTGGTGCCCCTCGTTCGTTTTGCACCACGTGGGACGCATGAAGCGACCTGACGTCCGTCTTGCCTGGCGTGAGAAGATCGCGCTCGTTTTCCTGATTGGTCTCATGAACTGCATCGTCATCTTCTACATTGTATTCTTCGGTAAACTTCTCTGCCCAAACTCCGACAAGGCATGGAACCAGGCTCAGGTCTCGACTCACCAAGGCGATGATGACTGGTATGTCTCCTGGAAGGGAGGCGTCTATGACATGACCAAGTTCTGGAAGCTACAACATTCGGATACCGCCATCAAAACCACCGAAGACCAGATGTCGCCTTTCGCTGGCGCAAACGTTGACAACATCTTCCCTGTCCCTCTCGATCAGGCCTGCCGTGGGCTTGGTATTTCAAGCTCGGTCGTCCTGCAGTTTAACACTACTGCAGAGAACCCGTCCGCTATCCATACCACAGGCGCCAGCCAGACCGATCCTGACACGGCTCTGAAGAGTGATACCTGGTACTCCGATACTTTGATGCCTAAAATGAAGGAGTACTACAAGGGTGATCTTGTGGTCAAGAAGCACGTCTTGAAAAATGAAGGCTCTAATGACAATCACGAATGGTTCATCCTCGACGGCGTCATCTACGACCTTACAGACTACTTCTACACACTCGACCTCATGGACAGCTATCCTGGTTACGACTTCCTCTCCAAGGATGTGACTGACCTTGTCAAGTCAAACCCTGGCTTGGATATCAGCAAGGAGTTTAACGCTTTGAAGAATCAGACCATGCGCGAGAACACACGCAACTGTCTCGAGAACGCTTTTAAGGCAGGTATTCCTGACTTCCGAGATTCAGCCAAGTGTCAGGTCAACAACTACATCCTGCTCGCATTCACCATCATGCTGTGTACCGTCATCGTGGTCAAGTTCTTGGCTGCGCTCCAGCTTGGTAGTAAGAGTCGTCCGGCCCAACAGGATAAATTTGTCATCTGCCAGGTTCCTGCTTATACTGAGGGTGAAGACTCTCTGCGAAAGGGTCTTGATTCATTGACTGCATTGGCCTACGATAACAAGAGAAAGCTAATCTGCGTCATTTGCGACGGCATGATTGTTGGTGGTGGTAACGATCGTCCTACTCCTAAGATTGTGCTTGATGTGCTTGGCGTCGACCCCAAGATCGATCCGCCCGCTCTGCCGTTCAGATCCGTCGGCACTGGCAGCGATCAGCTCAACTACGGCAAAGTCTACTCTGGTCTCTATGAATATGAGGGCAACGTTGTCCCTTACCTCGTTGTGGTCAAGGTCGGCAAGGAGTCCGAGCAGACCAAGTCTAAGCCTGGTAACCGTGGCAAACGTGACAGTCAAGTCTTGCTCATGAATTTCCTCAACAAGGTCCATCACCGCTCGGCCATGAGCCCACTCGAACTCGAGATGTTCCATCAAATCAACAACATCATCGGTGTCGACCCTGAGCTGTACGAGTATCTCTTCCAAGTCGACGCTGACACCAAGGTCAAGGAGGATTCGCTCAACCGTCTCGTTGCTGCTTGTGCCAATGACGCTAAGATCGCTGGTATCTGTGGCGAGACTTCTCTCGAGAACGAAGATCACAGTTGGTGGACTATGATGCAGGTGTACGAATACTACATCTCTCACAACTTGGCTAAGGCTTTCGAGAGCTTGTTCGGCAGCGTTACTTGTTTGCCTGGATGGTAAGCATATTCAATTCAATCCACTGTGCACCATAATGCTAACAATGACTACAGTTTCTGTATGTACCGACTTCGCACGGCGGACAAGGGACGACCTCTTATTATCTCGGACAAGGTCATCGCCGACTACGCCATCAATGACTTGGATACCCTGCACAAGAAGAACCTCCTGTCCCTTGGTGAGGATCGTTACCTCACTACTCTCATGATCAAGCACTTCCCTACGACGTCCTACAAGTTCGTTGCAGACGCATACGCTCTTACGGAAGCACCTGATCAGTGGAGCGTTCTGCTATCCCAGAGACGTCGCTGGATCAACTCAACTATTCACAACTTAGCTGAACTTGTCTGGATCAAGGATCTTTGTGGCTTCTGCTGCTTTAGTATGCGCTTCGTCGTCTTCATCGATCTGATGGGTACCATCATCCTTCCGGCTACTTGCGCTTACCTGGCTTATCTCATCTACCGTGTCGCTTCTGGTACTGGTCAATTCCCTCTCATCTCGATTATTATGATTGCTGGTGTCTACGGTCTACAAGCTGTCATCTTCATCGTCAAGAGACAGTGGCAACACATCGGATGGATGATCATCTACATGATTGCCTACCCTATCTACTCCTTCATCCTTCCTGTCTACTCCTTCTGGAAGCAGGATGACTTCTCGTGGGGTAACACTCGTGTCGTTATTGGTGAAAAGGGTGGCAAGAAGGTCGTTGCCACCGAGGATGAGGGCTTCGATCCTCGCTCCATCCCTCTCCAACGCTGGGACGACTACGCGTTGGCCAACAACCTGCCCGGACGTCGTGGCATGCCCATGGAGAAGGACGCCATGATGTATGACCAGCCGTACGGCGCTGCCGGCTACGAAATGGACGACATCCACTCTGTCTACTCCTCCGCCACCAAGCCCGCTTCTACCATCCTCACTGGCTTCCCCCAACAGCAGCAGCAGTTCTACCGCCCCCCTCAGCCGTCCCCTGGACCATACAATGCTCTTAACCGCCAGAGCACCTACTCCCGCTACACCGACCACCCCGGTGCCGAGCAGAACCAACGCCTCATGTCCAGCGGCAACCTCAGCGACAACTACCGCATGCAATCTCAAGACAACCTCGCCCAGTTCGGCGGCCCCTCTCCCCCAATGGCCCAACAGCAGCAATTCGGCGCATTCCCGCCCCAACAGCGCGCTCTCTCACCCTACGGTGCCGGCACAGCCCACTCTCGTCCCGCTTCCACTAATGATCTCGCCGGCTTCGTCACCCAGGGCCCCAGCAACGAGAGCATCGCCAACGCCATCCGCGAGTGTTTGGCCGAAGTCGACCTCGACACCGTCACCAAGAAGCAGCTCAAGGCGCTGGCGGAGCAGAAGTTGCAGTGCCAGCTCACGGGCGACAGGAGGACTTTCCTCGACAGTCAGATTGATTTCGAGCTGGCTAATATGTAATTGAAGCTCTTTCATTCGCATGAAAGGAGAGTTTCTTGTTCCATCCAGCCCTTCCCTTCGTTTCTTTGCTTTTCCTGTTTAGGGTTGATGGGGATATCGGTGGAGCAGTGGGACACGGGAGTGCACATTTTGCTTTTTCTGATTGTATAAAAAAATTATGGAACTGGTGGAGTTTTTCGTCTGACACTGTCAAGTAGCGGGAGTCTTTGCTTTTTTTTTTGTTGCTTGTGATTACAAGAGATTAGCAAGCAGGTAGTGCAGATATAGCTAAGATAGTTCTTTGGATATTTCACGATCAGGGGTTTTCAGATCAATAATCGTTTCTCTAGTACACCTTCAGTACTGATGCTATAAAAAATCTGTCCAATTTTGAGCATTTTATTAGACTAGTGCCTGGCATTGAAGATATAACCATGCCAACAAGTTCCGATCGCATCTCACTGGCTCCTCACACCGCTCACGACCACCAACGCGTCAGAACGAACCAGATGCATCAGGGAAAACTCATGAGACCGCTGCCTCCCATGTATCCGAAAGTCTGCAAGTCGTGATCGCCGGGGATGAGATCGGAGAAGATGTCGTTCTCGGGGCCGAAGGGTAGAGCCCACCAGTGGTCGCCTTCGAGGCCGAATGATGCATCGACATTGGTGCCAGCAGTGTCAATCTGTTCTGGAAATTCTGCAGCAGTCGCTGCCGCCGCTTGGTTATTGTACGGGTTTGTGGTATGTGTGGGAGTAGCCCAACCCGGCGTCGCGGCTCTCATGCTGACTGTGGCGAAGCTGCTCCTAGCTCGTTGAAGACATGAGTTTAGGAGAGTCGCGTAATGGCGAGCGAGGTGGACGTCGTCGACGGCGCTTGACTCGAGCGCTCGGACTACCCGGTCAAGGAGATCGAGGGCGGATTTTAGCTGTCGTGTGCGTACGCCGATGGCCAGAGTTTTGAGTAGTAGAACTGAGGCGGCGACGGTCCGCATGAAAACTCGCACGGGTGCGTAGCGTAGGGCTTGGTCAGTGTGCATGTCGACGATTATCGTCAGCAGGGTGCAACAATGCGTGGTGACGTTCTCGGCGTAGGCTGTGGCGACTGCGGGACTGGCGTCCATGGAGCTGCTGTCAGACGCGAGGCCTGATGTTGATGTTTGCCCGTTCAATTGCATGCGTTCGACCTGGACTTGCATGCCGACTGAGTTGCATCGTACTTGTGCATAGTTGTACTCGATGGCTAGGATCTTGTGTAGTCCGTAAGTCGCATCTGTAATTTCATCAGCATGGAAAGGTTCACTGCCTTGTCGGGAAAAACATACGCGAGGGTTGGATATGTCGATGGCTCCACTGAGTCAGCAAAGATGTAAAGTGGTCGACTAGACTGAGATATTTGCGGGCCCGTATGTTGCCAGAAGCTGTCGATTTCATCGTTGGTGCCATCTCCTGGAACGATCTCCACAGATCACTCAGCTCTAGCCACGCCTTGGTGATGTTATTCGTTCTATCAGATGTGTCACCAACTTGCCTGGTCTCTGCCAGGAGTTGAGACACTTTTTCTGGCAAAAGAGAGGTGAAGCTTGGTTTATCCGCTAACAGGTGGGTATAAAGATAGACCAAATGGCGAACGTGCGCCTGTTGCGGCGACACAACTGGGAAGACGCTGTCGTCGCCCCGTTCGTCCGCATCATCGAAAACGTGCAGCTCATGTGACAGAGTAAGAGAGCATCCCACCAGCATTGTTGACATCCGATCCGAACATTGGACGGCTTCATGCACCTGACTCAGCCACCTTTCATGCGCTGTTTGTTCTTCTTGTTCCAAGTCACCACTTAAGGCGGGCATTGCAAAGCCTCCCAGACCGTCGGCGTCGGGAGAGAAATGGAAAGCTCGAGGATGCCATTCGCACAAGAGAAAGAGTGCCATGATCGTTCCGTATGATGTGTCACTTCCAAGTGAAATTCTGCTCTGTCCAAAGATGAGACCAGTCACCATCTTCTGGCAGTAGCGCCAGATGCACGAATGAACGTGGGAGGCATGCGAAAGACTGGTTGGGCCAGGAATTGGATTGTACCGAGAGGATATCATTAGGATTACCGCGCAGAGCAAAGGCTCGTTCGAGATCAAGTGTGCATGGTCACCCAGTTCACGTTGATTCTGGTCCGATATCACAGGTGTCAAGGGAGCGAGGTTGTCAAGAAAGCTGTAAACAAGTTAGCACTCAAAGAGGACAAGCTGTCGGAGAAAAACAAACTTACGAATCAACAAGAGACGTAACCTCATGTGCACGCAGCCAACCCATTTGCCCAAGCTTGCTAGATTTCCAGGCATTCTTGACCTCATCGCTGGCCTGTATGGGGCGCAGCTCTCCCGGCGTGGCAAAGGATGGGCGATGTGATTTTGCTGCAACTGTCTCTTCGACAGAAGTTGATGCAGCACCGACTCCATTGGCTAGGTCGCCTGCTGTCGTAGTTTGTCCAGATCTGATGTCACTGAACAAGAGTCCCAAAGCATCATTTCCGTTGGTGACGGTTGTAGTGACGATGGTATTCTCCAAGCCAGCATTAGATGCCCGTGCCGGTGCTGAAGTAGAACGCGTCTCAGCCTCCAGATTACTGTCTTGTTGTGCTCGCGAAGCCACATTCGATGTCAAATACGAGGGCGAGGCGCCAGCATGGCCAGAATGCGAGGCCTCGAAGCCAGTGTTGCTTGGAGGACCTCTCCGAGGTGTCTCATTTTGCCTCTTCCACGAGCGTTCTTCTGGAACGATGCATTCGCGCGATTCGCGCTGGCATCGCTGACATGGCGCCTGGTTGCTTGGTCCCAGGTTGCAACGGAGTTTGCGCTTCCGACACGACAAACACGCCTTGTATGCACGTGAGAGAGTCTCTCGGCGGTTCGCAGGCATGTCGGCAGTGATGGCGCTGTGCGCAAGACGCTCCCAAGTCTGCCGGATATCAATGGAAAGATGATGTGGATTCTTCGGAGAACAGCGGCACGCAAGGGGTTCACGGCGACCCTTCGGCTTCGGCTGAAGGGAGACCGGCATAGGTTCATGATGTATGTATTATCATGAAATGCATTTGTGCGTATGATTATAACAGCTACATAGATCTTTTACCAATTTGACACACAACCTGGACTACCACATCAAAATATCACACCATGGCAAATTCACTCTCATCCCGTGACAATTTGGTCTTGCAGAGCCTCTTCGACCCGGAGGCGTCATCCGCGCCAGCTGCCGACAAGTCTCCAGTCACAACATCGCTGCCACATTTCACAGAGCACATCTTTTCCGCTGTCGAACAACGCGAACACAGCATCTTACAGCCACTTGCCAACGAGCAGCAGAGTAGAGCTGTGGTCGAAAGCGTCATCTATAAGCTGTCGCAGCTCATCGATGATTTTCCACAATATGCGTCGGCATATGTCAACCGCGCACAAGCGTCGCGCCTCCTGGTAGACGTAGAGGTCTTGTTCTCATCTGAACACGCGACTGAAAGTGCACGCATCTTTGATGACCTCAGCCGCGGCATTGAACTGGCAACACCATCTGATTCATCAGGTAGTGCTTCTGCACATCAAAGCAAAGTGCTTGCCACCGCCTACACCCACCGAGGCTTCTTGCTTCTCAAGGTCGCCGACATGGTCAAAAATGGACGCACTGTGCACGGCGTGAAGAGTCTTGCAACCTCAAGTGCAGCTGACATCGAGGAGATCGCGAGCGAAGATTTTGCTCGCGGAGGACGCTACGGAAACCCTTTGGGCAAACAGATGGCTGTCAGAACCAATCCGTATGCTAAGATGTGCGGAGCTATCGTCAAGGATGCGCTACAACAGGAGATTGCAGCCTCTAAGAGCCAATATAACATTTTGAGCGTCGGAGCAAGCTCTTGATGTGATTACAGCCATACGCGCCCTCTGAACGCCTGATACCTCTCGGCCACCCTCGAGATATACGCCGCTTATTGAAGTTTGGGTCCAACTTCCTACCCAACTCAGGACCTCAAGGCCTGAGAACTCGGTCGATCATAGAATGCGACACATTCGAGGCAATACAGGAATCCTGAAAAAGCGACAGCTTCCGGCGCTGTGTCCACAGTCGCACTCGGATACCAAGTTTTACTGCAGCATGGTCTCACGATACATTCGTGAGATAATCATCGCTCTGTCGTCATTCTGAGAGCACTGAATGGACCACACCGTCTATGTGTACTTACGAATGAGTTACTGCATGCAACACTCAGGACTGGAATGTCGGCGCAGACACAAACATGACAATTCACGTGGAAAAGTCAAGGTTAGGTCCTCTTAGGAAGCAGAGCTGTGTAGATAGAACCACTGCATATCATGAACCATTCCTAGTATACCTATCTATAATTAACCACGGGTTTGTGGGGGACCTTGGCTGCGGAGACCTGTTTGCACCACAGCGTGCATTTCGCTGGTCAATCACATGAAATGGATTATTTGTTTCATACCGCCCAGTGATACAGAAATTCGGTCAGAATACACTAGCCTCTCAGCCATACCACACAATTCAAGATCGGTTACTATCGCGATATGTGTAACAAGCGACCAATTTGAAATACGAGTCGTACAGCACAAACTGGACTTGATCGGTCAGCGCATCGGCTGCTATGATATTACGCTCGGATAACCACGGCGTGCCGACGCCATGTGATTGGTCTGGTGGGCTGGGGCCGCTGTTCTCCGGTACGCAATACTATTCACGCGGAGCTCAACTCTGTAACCCGCAAGAGCCGAGAGATGTATTGCTTCATCGTAGTCTGGAAGAGCCGAGCTGAGATTATGCCGCTGCAAGTAGATGACCAAATGCCCATCCGTGAATGCTGGATGGGGACCCGGCATACTATTTCTGAGATTTAATTTCCACACCCTGTTCTGTATCTCTCACATTGTCACAACTTACCATTCCTGCAATCTAGGAGCTAACCTTCTATAACCCTCACATACCTGGACAAGATGGCTCCAATCGCAATTGCCGATATCCCCTCATCACCCACCTCACATGAACATCTATCAAACACGGACGTTGCATCTTACAAAGCATACGATCATGTCCACTGGTACGTAGGCAACGCCAAGCAGGCCGCTGCCTTCTTCGTTACTCGCATGGGATTCGAGAAGATCGCATACAAAGGCCTCGAGACAGGCTCACGGATTATCGCATCACACGTCGTCCGTAACGGGGCTGTCACTTTCGTTCTCACATCGCCTTTGCGAGGCCTGAAGGATCTGGAGCAGTACAGTCCTGATGATCAACGACTATTGAAGGAAATTCATAGCCATTTGGAAGCTCATGGTGATGCTGTCAAAGGCAAGAATGTGCAGTGCTTCCCATGAGCAAACTTGTCAGCTAATCGGCCATGCAGATGTTGCGTTCGAGGTTGACTCGGTCGATGGTATCTTCAACGCAGCGATCGACGCCGGCGCCACACCCGTAAGATCACCAGAAAAGCTTTCTGACAAGACCGGATTCGTCAGAGTCGCCGCCATCCAGACGTATGGGGACACAACACACACCTTGATCGAAAGATCTTCATATCGCGGTGCTTTCCTTCCGGGCTACCGCGCCGAAACCGACCCCGACCCCCTCAACAAGTTCCTCCCGACCATCAACCTCGAAGCAATCGACCACTGCGTTGGCAACCAGGACTGGGACGAAATGGAAGACATCTGCGCGTACTACGAGAAAGCCCTCGGCTTCCACCGCTTCTGGAGCGTCGACGACAAAGACATCTGCACCGAATTCTCGGCGCTGAAGTCCATCGTCATGGCTTCCCCCGACGAAGTCGTCAAGATGCCTATCAACGAGCCGGCGAAGGGCAAGAAGCAGTCCCAGATCGAAGAGTATATTGACTTCAATGGAGGTGCCGGCGTGCAGCACATTGCTCTTCGCACGGAGAATATCATCGATGCGATCACGAACCTGAAGGCTAGAGGCGTTGAGTTCATTAAGGTGCCCGAGACGTACTACGAATCGATGGCTCAGAGATTGAAGGCGTCTGGTATGGAGTTGAATGAGGACTTCGAGACGTTGAAGCGACTTGACATTTTGATCGACTTTGACGAGGGTGGATATCTATTGCAGCTCTTCACAAAGGTAAGTCGACACGAGCTGAACGCAGAAATCCATATAGATCCATGCTAACCTTGTCTCACAGCATCTAATGGATCGGCCCACGGTCTTCGTTGAGATCATTCAGCGCAACAACTTCTCCGGCTTCGGTGCTGGGAACTTCAAATCACTGTTCGAAGCCATCGAACGAGAGCAAGAACTCAGAGGAAATCTTTGTTGAGTGTTGTCGCGAGCTGAGCGATTCATGGCGGAAAGGTGCATCGTAGAATAGTAATTAACGAAGTCATGTGATGCTTGAAAGAGTAAATTAGCTGAGGGTTCTATCAATAAAAGCAAGATACCATCAAGCGACGTAAAAGCAGTCAGTCGTCCGCCTCTCTATTGCCGACATCTAAATCTAGCAAAAACTATGCCTTCTCTTCGCCAATATGCGCCTTGCGCACGTCCTCAGTGCGGTCCGCAGTCGAGATCTTGTCGTCGACCGAGTAGCGACGCTCCCAGAACTGCGGGTCGCGGGTATTGCGGTCCGTGTAGCCCTCGGGCAACCACTTTGTGCTCTTCCACGGCTTGAGATCAGGCTGGCTGTACATGACATCGACCTGCTCGAGAGCAAGTGACTTGGACTCGTACAGGAAGAAGTAGACCATGAGGCCGGCGGCCAAGTTGGTGCCGCAGAAGACGAAGCCGAAGCCGTAGCTGATGCCGTCGGTGGCGTAGGGGGTGAGGAAACCGACCATGAAGTTTCCTGAGATTACATGTTAGCTGGAGTTTGCAATGTAACGGATTGATTGGTGGAGGCTTACCGAGCCAGTTTCCTGCCGTTGCGAGAGACGCCTGCTTGGCTCTGGTGCGGAGAGGGAAGATCTCGCCGATGACGACCCAGGCGAAAGGACCCCAGGTCATGGCGAAGGAAGCAATGAACATGCAAGCAGCGACGATCATCACGATGCCTGAGCTCTCGTACTCAGTCGGTGGACGTGCGATGGCAACCGCGGCGAAGATCAGTAGCCATGCCGATTGCCAGAAAGCGCCGTAGATCAACGGGATACGGCGACCGAGCCTTTCAATCAAGTACAGACCGGGGAAAGTAGTTGCGACGTTGACGGCTCCAAGGATCAATTGGACGAGAAGTGGGTCGTTGATACCGGCTGATGTGAAGATGGTGGCACCGTACTGGACCAAATGTTAGAAACAACAGCAAAATAAGAGCGATCACGGCAGTAAGCTTACGTAGAAGAAGTAGTTGACGCCTGTCCACTGCTGCAGGAACTGGACACCGAAACCGAGAAGTGTACGGTAAACGACGCGAGGCTTGCCGGCGCTGCCGGTGAAGCATTCCAACCAGCTACCAACACCAGCGCTCTTCTGCTGCTGGATGCTGTCGTACATCTCACCGAAATCGTCCTCGATCAACTGATTGTTGGGGTCGTGCTTCAGACCGCGGAATCTGGCCATGGAGGTGCGGGCACCCTCCCAGTCATCTCTGCCGGCCAGCCAACGAGGAGATTCGGGCAAGAAGAGAACACCAACGCCGAGGGGAATGGAGAATGCGATGCCGAGACCGATGACAATTCTCCAGGAAGCGTCCGTGTCTTCGATTTCTCTGACGCCGTAGTTGATCAGGTTCGATACCAGGATTCCGATGGTGATCATGAGCTGATATGAGGCAACCACAGCACCTCTGATCTCACGTGGGCAGCATTCGGATTGGAACATGGGTACACCTGAGCAACATTAGTAGTGTCCATGGTAGTGTGAACGTTTTCCTCGAACTTACCAACACTGAGGATACCAACGCCGATACCCGCCAAAAAGCGGCCCATCATCATGTGTATCCAAGACTGCATTGCAGTGATCTGAACGATGTTTCCAAGGACGAAGATGATCACACCGAAAGCCAAATTCCTTCGACGGCCCCACCAATCAGACGTGTATGCACCGAAGAGAGCACCAAGGAGAGAGCCAATGCTCATGAGCGAGACGAGAATCGAAGATCTGGTTGCAGCAATCGAATATCCAGTTGCCGCGTTTGGGTCAGGTTCGCCGAAGCGTCGAAGGAAGTCCTCGAAGATAAGAATGCCACTGATTTGGCCCTGTCGTCCAATCGTCAGCTTGATCGATAGGTGTGTGATACTGTTCGAACTTACCGTGTCATAACCGAAGAGGAAGCCACCGATGGAAGTCACAACTCCAAGGGCAATTGCTTCAATGCCACATTCGGCGCCATTGACGCGAATGGAACTGATAGCAGTCAGTAACGCGTGATTGATCAGACCTCCATATATAGGAATCCGTTTGAGGTACTCACAACGACCCGAGACCCATCTTCCCAAAGCAAATAAAGTAGTCAGTAGAAACCCGCCAGGCGACGAGATCAGTTGATTCTTCACATCAATCTGAGGGCGCGCGACCTCGTTCTAAATATTCGCGTCGGCCAAGGATTTAACATCCACCTGCGGATCCAAACACTGGTCCTTGCCGCCCCGTTTGGAGCCATGCGGGCCCCCAGCGTTATGTGGAGACGTCACTTTTGCGATTAATGCCATCCTATGCAGCGTAGGGCAGGCCGGTCAAGGCGTTGGTGCTGCTTGTGCGCTTCGTCACACCAGCCCTCCAAGGCCCCGTTTGGAGCGATGCGGGCCCCCAAGCCTTATGTGGAGACGTCACTGCACATAATGCCTTCTCGCAGGATGGATCGTGCTTCTTCGCTTCATCACCGGCCATCGAGGCCAGCGTCGCAGACTGGTGCCAAGTTCACTCTAAGGCCTCGGAATCGGAGGGAGTAGCCAAGTGCCAACACTGTTGCCAAGTCGGTAACATGGTCTCCTGACTAACGATCGACGAGGTTTCGCCGCCTGCCACGCGATTTCATAACCTTATGTCGGGCAAGGCCAAGTGCGTCACCGGATCGACGGCATCTCGTTCAGTAACACCTTATTGCCCAGAGCTACGAAGGATAGCAAGAACGAGGTTGTCGTGAAGTCCGAAAGCAGTATCGGAAGCATTACTCGCTATGGAAACGGCACGCAAATTTGACGGCGGAGCTGGCTTCCGACTGGCTCTCTGTATCCGAAAAAGTACCCGAATTTGTATCCGATGTGCACGCTTGGAAGCCGGTTCCTCCACTCAACGCTGCAAACGAAGTGGAGGCCAACTCGTTAGGAGTGCTGGACGTGCATCGCAGCGCATCCCCGCGAGCCCGCATTACCACGCGTTTTGTAACCATGGGGTGCTGGGAGAGCTTCGGGTCCCGGTCTGTCTGGTGTACTGCAATCACGGCTGCATGCTATGAGTACTCTGGCATCGGTGCTCTCGAGAGAAAAGTAGGACATGCCTAGCGTGCTTTTTTTTCTAGAACAAATTTTCCTCACGCGAAGCGGAGTCAGAGGGCCGGATATTGACTGCCATATCTATATCTGTTACTGGGTATAGCGTCATCGCCAAGGCCGCGAACCTCGAAGATGCTCACACTCGATCCAGAAGTCGTCGCTGCTCCGCTCCATCTGTACTGAGATCAATGATGCTGGGCGACATCAAGAAGCTCGTGGCATGTTCAAGAAGGTGTTGAATTGGAAGATGCTTCCAGATGTCAGATTAGACATTGGGAACATCTTCGAGAAAGACCAGAAGGAACAGGAACAGAAAGAAATTTAGACTGACCGCCAGATTGCAGAGATGAAGAAGACCAACTGTGACCGAAGACGGAATAACCCGTCCCCAAGACAAAGAGCCGAACAAGACACTAGGTGGCGAGCAAGAGTGAGTTTGTTCATCGAGCGTAAGGTGTTGGAAATGTGAAGAAATTACTTCATGCTTCAATAACAGCATCCACGTCGAAAACGAGTAAACGAGGCAACTCAATGTTGTCGTCACGCTAAGCCATTTTCGTACTTGTGCTACCTACCTACATCTCACAACATCACACTCGCTCGCGGTCCAGCTTCAAAGTCCGCACTGCTCGCCACACCGCCGAGAGGTCAGTACGGAGCGTTCGAGTCAACTAATAAAGAGTGCTCTACATGAGCGCGCTATCTAAAATCTTCTCTGGGCACAGCCGCATGTGTTGCCCTCATTTCCACTACTCGCATCTTCTTCACAGGGTACGAGGCCATCAAGCACGAGATTGTCAACCTAAAAGGTGAGGGGTATGCTACCATATCTAGCTGCGGTCACCAAGTAGGTCGCAACTTTCACGCGAGGATGAAACACAATCTGAGAGACAACGACAAGACAATATCCCCGATGTCACATGAGCGCCCCACCATCGACAACACCACCTCCGAGAAACTTTACTGGTTCCATGGCGCGATGCTCATCCACAAGCGCGAGCAATACAAAGAGAGGAAAAACGAGGACATCGAGTGGCGAATGTTGTACAGTTGTATCCTTCCATCGAGAATGAAGCGCTTGAGCTGCTAGTTGTCATCGCCGGCGTGGCTGTAGACGAGCCACACGAGCAGAAGAGCGTCAAGACTGCACCTTGGCGCAAGATCGCTCGCGTCCCTGGTGATCCCGGCTTGGTTTACCATTTTAGCCAGCAATTTGAACAAAATGGAGAATCTTGCAACCCCAATGACTGCAATTCTCAGCAAGTACCAAGGACATGACGAGAGAGGCAGACTTTATCATGCGACCCTTCATCCGGAAACGCTGATGGCACATTCCGCTGGGCCCGCAAATTTCTCAGACAGACCGAGCGGCGAGAGACAGTTACAAAGCGAAGCTTCGTGCGCCTTTAGAGCGATTGCCATAAGGTCGAGTTGGTAACTCAGCAGCGGAACAATACGCACAGCACCAGAGATGCACAATGGCACGCTACGCACGATGCAAAATGGCAGGCGTTGCATCGCGCTTGTATCGAATGTTGCGCTTCTGAGCAATCAGCTCAGCACTCGTTCCTTTTGCGCCTCATCCTGTTGGAGTTCCAGGCAACTAGGCTTCATGAAGGCGGGCAGCTGTACAAGAAGGCTCTGAAGTGGAAGACCTTTCGCTGTCAAGTTCTCGAACTTGTACAGCGGAACACCTTCACCGAGGATCACAAGGACGGTCTTCGTGAACTCGCCGTCTGGTTTGACGAAGCAGATAAATTGAGCCTTGCTCTCCAGCATTTCGTTGCCGACTTCGCCGACTACATCGCTGGTAGTCTCGCGCCACCCACCAACTGCAACGTCCATGTGCTTGATTCGCTTGGCTTACGCCGAGGCAATTTGCTCAGCCGCGCTGTGCTCACTGCTGCGCTCGTCACTTCTCAGGTTGCCGTGCCGGCGGAGCCTATCGAGTGCAGCCCCACTGCTTCCCCAAGCCTCAGTCCTGTTGCGCGCGTCTTTGCGCGCAAGCGGATTAGCGATGAATCCGACGCACGCAGGCGCCTTCGCCCTCGCAGCACCGAGCCCACTTACACGGCTAGTGGTGATGTTCCTTTCGACAGTGACGATGCTGCCCGTGAAAGTGCTCCTCATATGCCTCTCGGTGATGACATCGACAATGATACCGACAATGATACCGACAATGATACAGATCACTTTGGGTCTGGCGAAGATGATGGTGGCGACGACGACACCGGCGTCATGATGGGTTATCCCTGCAATCCATACCTCTTGATCCCTTGTCCCAAGCGAGTTCGCAAGCCGAGAAACAAGAAGGATCTCAACCTCGTTCGGTCACACGCCACGCGTGTTCGTCCCGTCTCGACTATGCCCGAAGGTGGAATTTCCTGCGCGTGCTTGAAGTGACATCTTGGCACCAGGGGCGACAAGGTGAAAGTCAAACGCTTCTGTTGCGAGCCCGGCTGTGTTGCCTTCATTGCTCCTCTTGGACGACACAGGATTCACACGTCCATTGGTGAAGGGCGTAAACCGTCAGCCTGGTTCGCTGGTCGACAGCCGCCCAACCTGAGATCCGCTACTTGGATCAACGTGTTCAGGAACAGCAGCAACCAGCCCGTTGCCGCCATCGAGAATGACCAAATGAGGAAATTCTTGGCAGATTACCAGTGCATCGGGCTATCAGAACTCTTCGGGTACACCATCTCTGGGTCTTATTCTATCTGGATCGTGCTACCACCTTTCTCTTACCTCTGTGGGGGTTGAAGAATCTCCTAATCAGATGTAAAGGACAAGTCGTTCCTCGAACAGTCCAGACGCGCAAAAACTGCAACAAATATCCTCAACGAGCGCATTGCGACCACTTCTGGCCCCATATGTCTCATCATTCGTGGTTTGGATGGGTTTGGGACAGATTTCGACCGCGTGCGCCGCTGGGCCGAAGAATGCGACCATGATGTTTTCTTCATCTTACTGATCAAGGACAACGAACACCTTCCAAACAAAGGTGCTGGTCTTCTCGACGGTTGAAGCTCCTCTGGCTACGATAATGTATTCTTTTCTGATGAGGAATTGTGCTTGGCCGTGTTGTCTGAATAGATAAAGCCTTTCAAGAACATTTGAGCCAACAAACAGTTAACGAAACGAAGAAACGACGGCGTCCCGCTGAATCTGCCTCGCGACTCGTAACCGAGTGGTCGCACGCTTCGTCTTGAGCAGTGGTGGAGTCTCCTAGGAACATGGTGAACATGGCTTGCCGAGTATTTTCCTTACCTTCTTACGAAGTGATGAAGGCATGGGTGGGCGATGAACGTTGCTTTTCGATTACTTTCTTTACCAACTGACGTAGGAGTCAAATGAATCATGTTCAAAACTCAGTCACCTCGTGACACGCAGCCCCTCTTTCGGAGACCTGCAAACAACCACCTATCAGATCTTTTTAAGGTCGCCAGAGTAGCTTCTTTCGGAAGAGCAGTTTTCGTCTTGCACTCGATGTTTCTTTCTGAGATCTATACGCTTGCCGAAGTCACTTACGCGTTGGCGTTATCTGGATTCTCAGATACTCACACACCCTGACTGTTACTAAACATACAAACACAGACCAACTGCTTCAACACGGCAATTCCACCACAAAGCTCTAACTGACGGAAGAGAAAGGATGCCCAGTCATTAACCCTGCGAGATGATCAATAGCAGACTACACGAGACGCACAATGGCAAGCCATTCAAGAGGCCTACCGCAAATGGCGCGCATCTGAATAGCCTGACCAAGATACCTTCCTAGCACAGTTTGTTCAGATCGAATTCGACATTCGAGGCTTTTACAAAGCTAGACGGATGACCAAGAAGGCACTGAAGTTCAAGAGACTCAGACATGAAGTCAGCATGTGAGCACGCCAAAACAACTTCAACAGTGCTGAGCAAGCAGGGCTCCGCGAATTGGCTGTCTGGGTCGATGAAGCAGGCAAAGCAACCCTTGCACTCGAGCGCTTTATCTACGACTTTAATACCACCCCTATCACTCCACCGCCTGCTAATTGCAACATCGACATTGTGGACCTGCTCGGTCTTCGAGATGGTAATCTTCTCAACAACGCCGTGCTTGCTGCTGCGCCAGTCGCTGCCTGTGAGGAGAGTCCCGATACCACCTGCATCGCTTACCCCACTGTTCGCTACAACATCTCCACGAATATAAGTAAGCAGCTGCCACGCGCATTTGGCGCAGGCGTGGAGAAGGCTATCATCCCGTTGAACCATGACACGCATTGGGTTGGCGTCTTTTTCGACATGAAGGGTACATGTAGGAAATGCTTCATCTACAACTCTTTTGGGCCATCTCATGGATCTACTGCATACGGCAAGCAGATTATCCAGTCTGCTTCACTTACAGGTGCTTCACTAACGCTCGAGCCCACCAGGAACTAGGACTTCCAGGTAGAGCCCTTCGAGCTACAGGCCGACCAAATACAGCTGAACGACTGTGACTGTGGAGTCTTCCTCATCGCCGCTGCTAACGCGTGGCTACGCGATCCATCGCCATCGCCTCAACTCCCACGTAGCTGCGACATGTACCAATACCGCGGTACATTGCTAGAAATTTTCGCCAAAAACCATTCTGACTGGAGGACTGCCAGCGCCGCTAGGACTGCTATAGGAGCCGACAACAAAAGCAGTCTAAGCGCCACCCCAACGCCCACTCATACAGGCGTGGAGACCACGGAGCCTTCACCCCTCTATGACAGCAGTACTGGGACTGCTGTAGCCCCAATACCCACTCATGCAAGCGTGGCAGAGACCATGGAGCGTTCCACCCCCTCTACAGGAGTAAGGCGGCTGTCCTTCATGTCCACACTGCGCGAGTACCAAGCTACTCGAACAACTTCAACCACAACAAAGCCCCAGAAAAATGATCCAGTTTCATATAACGATCATATTGCCTACGAGGTTCAAAGCAGGCCTGACTACAGGGTCACCCCCTAAAAGCGCAAGAAGGATACTCAAAACAATGGCACCCCGCAGAAACAAAGAGCTTCGAGCGACGGAGAAGCCATCGAAGCCGTCGAAGAAGACGACGTTTCCGGTAGCGGCTCTGACGTGGTGGCACCCACCAGAAACCGCCTCCGCGCCCTCCGCAAACCTAGCGCCAGTGCTTACAGCGACGATTTCACATACATTCAAACAGACGACCACACCGCCGACAACGGCAATGCTGGCATCCGTGACGAGAATTCGATACACGGCGATGACGGAGATTCGAGCAAAGGTGAGGGCGCCGACACGCTCCCTGTTATAATCGACTGTCCTGGCAACCCGCACCTTCCTATTAAATGCCCCAAACGCTTCCCACGACCGACCGATATGGAGGAGCTCGATACAATCCGTAAACACGTCACCCAAGTGCATCCAGCCACGCTGATGGGAAATGGTCAAATCGCATGCTCGTGCTACACAAGACTCCGAGGTGTGCGCGGAGAAACGATTGAGTTTGATGAATTCTGTCTGGAGCCTAGGTGCCTCGGATTTCTCTATCAACTGGGAAAGAAGAAGATATACTCATCCATTGGTACAGGATACAAGCCATCCGCATGGCTTCGCAGCCAGTTTCCGCCTAGATGGAAGGTGGATGCCTGGATCAATGTCTTCTGAACAAGCAGCTCAACGCTAATAATGGCACTTGAAGACGACGACGCAGACCAATTCCGATCGGAACTACAATGCATTGGTCTTTATGAACTCTTCGGGCATCCATTCGTTAGATCTTATGTCTTCAACGACCGGGCGAGGACTTGTTTGATCCCCTTGCATAGAAACGAAGAGATTCCGACATCAAAAGCCGACGGCAAGACGTTCGTCGAGCAATCCAGACGTGCTCGAACCGCGACAAAAGTCCTCAATGAGCGTATCGCCAAAGCTACCGGCTCGGTTGGTTTTATTATCCGCGGTCTTGATCTCTCCGGTACCATTCTCGCTCGTGTTCGACGTTGTAGAGTGGAACAGCTTGAGGCAGGGTCCTCTGGGGATACTTTATATGCGTCAAACTATACATCGAATTATCGAGCCGCCATCCACCCTACTATTTACGCACCAAGTCAAGCTCATCTTTGCACGCACACGTGAGGACTCAGAATCCTCGAGCGTAGATGGCGATCGTTGTCACAGTGGAGTTCCCACAAATGCCACTGACACTTCCCGGAGTTGCAGCGGCACCGCCGAGGCAAGAGTAGCAATTGTTGTCTCCGGCTGGTCCAGTGACTCCGCCCATTCCCAAGAATGCATTGCTACTTTAGGGTTGTTAGTACAGTCGATATATCGCAAGGAGTGCCTTTGGTTCATGTACCTGGTCACCATACTGTAACTTCTGTTAGCACACTCGAGCTTGTAAAGGAAGCTTGCTATGATTGAACTCGTACCTTATAGCATTGCCGCAATAACAGTCTACGCTTGCACTTCCAACGTTGACAGTGCCAAAGTAATTGAAGTTGCCCAGCCGACAGGTTTCACTACATCTGCTGTTTCCGAGTGTCGTGTATGTTGATTGGAAATTGCTTAAAGCTTTTCCAGACGTCGAACTCGAGGCGCCGGTTTGCGCGTAACATCCCAAGTAGCCGAAGATGTTACCTGGCAATGCGGAAGGACCGGGAATTCCTGCTGGGCGTGGAACCCATGTCAGCTTGGAACACATTTATTCGCCGGAGAGACTTATCTGAAGGCCCACTTGGCCCCACGGATCCAGTCGCGCCTACGGGTCCTGTTGGTCCTGTGCTTCCTGCTGGGCGTAAACGTATTGTTAGTTGTGTAGTTACTATATGGGTCAGGTGCGACTTATCCGAAGGTCCACTCGGCCCAATCGTTCCAGTAGCTCCTGTCGCGCCGGTAGCGCCAGATGGACCGGTACTGCCTGCGGGACGTGAATTAAAGGTCAGCTAAAACTTCATGATCGATAAGGTAACCAGAGTAAACTTATCTGTAGGACCAATAGGCCCGGTCGATCCAGTTGCGCCAGGAACGCCCGTCGGTCCTGTTGGGCCAGTACTTCCTACAGGGCGTGGATGAAAAGTCAGCTAAGCCTTTGCGATTGACTATACAAGGACTTATCTGTAGGTCCAGTCGGTCCGGTCGATCCAGTGGCACCAGGAACCCCTGTTGCACCAGTGCTTCCTGCTGGGCGTGCATACGCTGTCAGTTTGGTCCCGGGACGTGAATGCTACCAAGAGAGACCTATCTGATGGCCCGGACGGTCCAATAGTTCCAGTCACGCCTGTAGGGCCCTGAGTGAGGTGTCAACTCTTGTCATCGGATGCCCAGACTTGTGATCGACACTCACTGTAGCACCAGGCACGCCTTGGATGCCCTGTATGCCTTGCGTTCCTGTTGGTCCCTTGAAACAGACGTCAGGCTTCAGTTTTCATGCGTACAGCTAGAGTCTTACCGTGGCTCCTGGCAACCCTTGTATGCCTTGTATACCTTGGGTGCCTGTGGCACCTGTAGCGCCCTGCAGTCTAGCGTCAGATCCGTGCTTTTCATGGATGCAATGAGACACATACAGTGGCTCCAGACGGTCCTTGGCTGCCCTGAGAAGAGATATCAGCTAGTTAATCTGACGACAACACAGAAAATGTACTCTACCGTGGCTCCTTGTACGCCTTGCACACCCTGGACACCTTGTTCACCTTGTATACCTTGGATACCTTGCGGACCAGTGCTCCCTGTTGCGCCTGGAGGCCCTTGACTTCCCTATTGTCGTCGTTAGATCTGAGGCGAACAACTCTCGTCCAAAGCCATGTGTGTTACCGTGGCGCCAACCGGACCTTGTACACCCTGAATTCCTTGCGGCCCGGTGCTTCCAACTGGTCCCGGCGGACCTTGACTGCCCTGCTTACTATCGTCAGATACCAAACTTGCAAATTTGCTAGGACGGAGAATGCCGCACTGTTGCTCCAGTCGCGCCCTGTATACCTGGAATTCCCTGAGGACCAGTGCTTCCAATGGGCCCTGGCGGCCCTGGAGGCCCTGTGATTGTGGCGAGAGAGATCGCCTGGCAAGAGGATACATCGAAGAGTGACAGTGAGATGAAGAAACAGCTGCAAACAGCATTAGCAAATGAGCTCCCACCAACTTTTGCTCTGCTAGCAACACGATGTTTCGATGTCAACGATACCCTTGAGGCTGAGCGTCTTGAGCAAAGACTGCATATATTGTCCCATTCTGGACCGCACAGAAATTGGCCTGACCAGTATAGAACGCTTCGTTTTGCCATTGCAAGACGGCATTTGCGCCGATTGTGAAAGCAGTAGTAATTGATCCCGGTACGGTACTGGGTACGAACGGCGCATAGCCGACGCCCGCTGAGGTGGAATACGTGTACACGACACCGTTGACGGTAGCCGTCAGCACGCCATTCCTCGCTGTGTATATGGGTGCGGTCGTGCAGTCATTCGTAATGGTGCCCTCGCTGCTGACGAAATAGCTCCCGGACTGGCGTTTCTCGATTTGGCGCGCTCTCATCGCGACAAGAACGAAGGTATCTTCCACCTGGGTTGGGCTGGGCGCCGGTGCACCGGAGTGAGTCACACGGTTTGAGAAGCCAGTATCGCCCTCCACGATGGTAGACGTCCACTGTAGCGTCGTTACGCCACTATAGCTTGTAGGCGCATTCGTGACAGTGATAGCGGCGTCGGGTAAAGGGTAGAAAGTCGTGTTGTACAACACATCCGTGTTGATCGACACGGCCTGTTCATACACCACATGCTGGATAGGCGGCCTCGGAGACAGGCAAGCGGATTGCGAACGGACCGATATGGGAAGTGTTGATAGTAGATCGGCGAACGCTAGGAATATGTGCCGTAGTTTCAAGTTGGCCATCTTCGCCGTCTGACTGAAGGCAGTAAAACTGCATATAACTCACAATGAAAAGAACGAGTGTACACTTGGGAGAACAGAAAGCCGTAGCTACCTTGCAAACATGTCTCTGCAGGCCTCAATCGGCCCAAATATTTGCTAGGGCAGACCGGCATCTAAACAGTTGGCGTTGCTACGGTGAGGACAACCGAAAGTCGGTTATGCACCATATGGTCCGGATGTGCCCTCGCTGGAGCGAAGAATGCACACGGCACGGCTTGTTCAATGGCATGCGGCATGCCGACGGGAGTCAGGCTACCGAAGTACTCTGCGGTCATTGTTACCTGGACGACGTGAACACAGGCTGTTCGGAGCAGCAATTGGTGAATTGGTGGACAAATGGTCAGCTGATTAATGGCTCGCGACTGATGAACAGAGATGCCCGTACACAACGTATGATGGTATCAGTCAACCACATCCCAGAGACCCAGCGTGTCTGCGATGTTGAAAGGGTCGTGCTGAAGAGTTTGGCGCGGATGTGTGTTCGTCACCCGTCAGGAAGAGATCTGACTCCTACACAGCAGCTCATGCATTTATCGAGATAATCATTTTTAGAAGCACATGTCGATCGAACGGTTCAAACTCCGGGCTTGTTTAGCATAGGAGGAGGAAGAAGGAAGAGGAAGCAAGGGATGTCATCGCATCTCGTATCTCGTATAGGCTTGCCCCTTTATCTTATCGCGGGCCGCACCTCCCTGCTCACGTATTTGGCCTCACGTGTTCAACACAGGAGAAGCAACACAATGCTCCATTGATACTACCAAAACTCTTGGCCTCCTCCGGAATGTACTGCCGTCAAGCACCTTCTGGAAATAATGGTTGAGGTTGCAGCGTGAACGCAAATCAATCCCATGCCCCTCATCAACCCCTTCTTCCGCCTTCCTGGTCGCTGGTCTCGACGAAGAGCCCGTAAGATCCGGATGGCTCTCCAACTTCTGGCCCTGACCGTCGTGCTTCTCGTAGTGCTGCCAGCATACGTTATATACAAGCCTCCCAAATCGGTCATCTCATATCTTCAGTCACGCAGTCCATCTGTGCTCTTCCAAATCCAAACGAGCCGGAAAATAGTGGCTCTGACTATCGATGATGCGCCATCACCTTATACTCGTGAGATCCTGGACATCCTAAAGGATAACGATGCAACAGCCACATTCTTTGTGATTGGGAACCAGGTTCCCGGTAACGAAGGAGTTCTAGCCGATATTGTTCGGGCCGGACATGAACTCGGTAACCACGCCATGCACGATGAGCCAAGCGTTTCGCTTTCGTCCGACGTGCTATCACAAGAAATCGACACAGTTGATGCACTCATCAATCACGCGTACGATCAAGCTGGCCGTGCACGCTCAAGTCACTACTTCCGCCCTGGGTCGGGAGTCTTCAGCCAGAGAATTCTAGCCATTGCCGAGAAAGCAGGCTATCAAACCATCCTGGGGAGCATCTACCCACATGATCCATTTATCTCGCGATGGAGAGTAAACGCCTGGCACATTCTAAGCTCACTCCGACCAGGCGCGGTCATCATTTGCCACGATCGACGGTCTTGGACTGTGCCCATGCTGAGGAAAGCTCTACCTGGTATGAAGCAAAAAGGGTTCGAGGTGACCTCTGTGTCAGGTCTACTTGCACTACTGGACGAGCAATGAAATCGACGATTCTAGATCTGCGATGATGTGAGTCATCACAAACACAAGTGCTCGATGGCAGAAGTATGATTCCACCGCATGCTCGATAGCGGGAGGATAGTGCACCGAGGTCATCACTGGAGATCAGACTTTCCAGGCAATGGCACTTGATGCACACCTTGCGCGGTACGACCTGTCAATTGCAGTATATATCATATCTACTGCCCTTGAAGCGGGTAGCTGATACCCAGCAGCAAAGCCGGCTCCTTCACATTGTTGTGCTGGTAGCTCAAGATGCCAACGCCACCGGGCTCCATCATCAGACTGAGCGGGAAGGAAAGATCATAGCCCAGCCATCTCTTGGCGAACGCCCTGGTAGTGTGGCCGTGTGCAACCAAGATGATGTCCTTGGGCTCGCTGTCGTGCATATGCGGTGCCTGGATTTCGCGAATCTTCTCGATCAATTTGTCGAGGCGTGCAGAAAGTTCTGCTGGAGATCTGGTAGAATGTTAGCAGACAATCGAGAAGTACTTGTAGCCGTGGAGGCCATCTTACTCTCCGCCCTCACACCCGTCTCTCCAGATGTCCCATTCTTGATCCTTGTCAAGACCACGCTCTTTGCGCAGGGCTCTGATGTCTTTAGTGACGCGGCCTTCGTAGTCACTACAAGTACAAGTCAGCTATACTATACGTCCCTGACGAATTAGCAGAACATGATTTACCCGTAGTTCCACTCCGCCAAATTCTCCGTCACCTCGTAGCCTTCCGTCTGACCCGAGAGCAGCTGGTAGGTCTTGATAGCTCTTGTCCTCGGCGACAAGAAGACATTGATGATCTTTGCCGGATCAATGAGTCTGCCCTTGCCATATACAAGTTGGGCAGTAGCCTTGACCTGGTCTTCACCATGGCTGGTCAGCGGGATGTCGGTTGTGCCTGTGTATCTTCCATTTTGTGACCATTCGGTCTGTCCATGCCTAATCAGGAAGACTTTGGGAGTAGTAGCGTCTGCAGCAGCCATTTCGAAATGATGCGCTAGTTCTGGCTAGGCGTGTTGTAGGAGTGACTCTAGCCATTCGCCTCACAAACATGGAGACGCAGATATTGTATCACGCTTTACGTTGAGTGCACTAGCGCTGATCTGACCGAATTGTAATCAAAACGTCAACGGCATGAGGTGTCATCAAGTAGATATTGTAGCACTATTAACAAACACACTTCTATCACAGTCTTAACAAAACATGTTAAATTGGTGTTCCTTGCCATGACAAGAGATACTCGCTGACCGCACCCGTCAAATAAGATTACCAAGATGACGCCTGGAAACGCTCTAGCGCGTGTTTCTCCAATCCGTGCATTTAAACATTTAATAAACCCCACTTGACTCCAGACTCTCAGATTCTCGGACACCAGCTCGCTCGAACACGCTGTTTTAGGCCAACTCGCCGCGTGACTCCTTTTCTAGGCGACGAGAACATCTCTCCGGCTATATCGGACTTGCTTGTGCGACCATCGCTCTGATTGAGTGCGATTACACCGCACGGCCATTGGAGAGGAATCAAGATAAAAGCTAGCTGTCCATCCACTGAGCAGCAACATCTTATCAACAACCTGTGGAGCAGACAGAACCAGTCCAACATGGAGGCCTTCAAACAGTTTCTGGAGAATGTTCGATCAATCACGCCAGCCAGCGCATGGGAATGGATTCGGAACTTTGACCCGAACAACATCCACGACCTGGTGAACTTGTCTGGTATCATCTTCTTCATGGTTATCGTAGGATTCATAACCTTGGTTGTCTACGCCCAAATCACTCCACCCAGCGACCCAGTCGAGTACCACACCAATGCAGCACTCGGTGCTGGCTCTGAAGCAGTCCACAAGCCAGGCTCGCCACCCATACCGCCCCCGACGCAAATCGTCTCCATGCGAGTCTACCCCATCAAGTCATGCCGCGGCATCGAAGTCGACGAGACACGTCTGCGCAAGACCGGACTCCTTCTCGACCGCAACTGGATGTTCATCTCAAAGTCCGACCGGAAGTTCATGACCATCCGCTCTAATCCGGCCATGACCCTGATTGACACCAACATCATCGTCCAAGACAACCAAACCCAGCTCGAAATCACCGTCCACGGCACAGAAGCCCGCGTCGTCATCCCGGCCTTCCCAACCAAGGAATGGCTATCTGCAAACACCACGCTCAGCGAAGTCGAGATCTGGGAAGAGAAGACCGACGCCTACGAATACAGCGACGAAATCAACGCCACCTTCACCAAATTTTTCGAGCAAGACGTCGCGCTCGTCTACAAAGGACCACAGCACCGTAACATCAACGTCAACGGCCGTGCAGAGCTCTACGGTAAATCTCAAGAGCACCACTTCGCAGATGTCATGAGCCTGCAAGTCGCCTCCGAGGCCTCTCTGAACGATCTCAACAAGCGCCTGGCCAAAATTCCCGGCGCAGACCCTTTGACCGTCGAGCGCTTTAGGCCTAATATCATTGTGCGCGGCCGCGACGACCACCCTTGGGAGGAAGACACCTGGAAGCGCGTGCGCATCACGACCAACCTACCCGACCGCGAGATGCTGTTCAAGTTGGACCTAGACGTCGTCGCGCGCTGCGCAAGGTGCCAGGTACCGAACGTGAACCCGGATACGGCGGAGAAGCACCCCAAGCAGCCTTGGGACGAGCTCATGAAGTTCCGCCGCGTTGACCAGGGTGGGCCAGCCAAGTGGAAGCCGTGCTTTGGTATGCTTTGTGTGCCGAAGAACGAGGGGCTTTTGATGATTGGGTCGACTCTTGAGGTGCTCGAAACTACGGACAAGCATCTTTACAATACCACGCCTTTCAAGGACTTGTAATTATGGGTTGCGGGTCTTTAGGGGAAGCATACGAGACATGACTGTTGAGAATTCAGTTTTGCTGAGGTTGAGCAAGTGTACACAGTATTAGGTCGCGTTAGGCTCAATAAAGGATAACAAAATGTAATGCAATGCTATATTCATGAAGTCATAGAGTACGAGAATGAGACAGCAAAGAATTCTAGTCTAATGGAGCAGCGGGTGCTCTGAAAGCCAGGCTTCTCAGTCGCACGCTGTGCTCACGACGCTCTTGCGCTTCACTCAGAAAAGGCTCCCAGCATGCACCGCTTTGTCGCCCGCCCTTCCAGGGATTCCGCCATGATGCATGAGGCGTGGTATCGTATCTTCTCTCATTTACACGGCGCGCTTCTGCCGAGGATACCGAAATGTAGTATGTCCAAGCCAGACCCGTCAAGATCCGAGCACTCTTCACTTCAACAGCACCCTGTCGAAAGACTCTCCCTTAACTTGGCCACCGCTCATAGATGAGCGGACGTTCCTCCTGAAGCGGTCTCGGTCCGACATGAGGTCGTTGGCGGCTTCCTTGTTCAGAGGATCGCTGGCATTAGGCTCGAGGAAGAGGAACTGCAAGCCGACGACGACGGCGTTGAGGTTGAGGACGGGCTTCCAGTCTTCGCGCAGGATGTTAAGGCAGACGTTGCCCTCGAGGTCGATGTTAGGGTGGTAGATCTTCTCTTTACACTTGACTTTCGGCGGCTCGTGAGGGAAGTTCTGGCTGATGGCGAAGGAGAAGTTGAACTGGCCGCCTTTGTACAGGCCCTCGTCGGGGGTGATGGTGAGGGTGAAGTTGAGGATGTCGTCGGGGTTCTCGAAGGTTGTCTTCATGGTGCCCGGGAGGGAGAGTTCGGAAAGATCTTTAAAAAGGCGCCTTGTCAGTGTCGTCCTTGTATCTGTGCTGCTTACGAAACTAGATGCGATGCGACTCACCTTTCTGGACACGCAGTTGCGCCGCGGTCACCTTCTTCTTCTTAGCCTGCCCTGACGCCGCCTCATTCTTCTGTTGTTGCTGCTTCATGCTCCATATCTTCAACATGTTGGCGGTTGTGAGTGCCGAGCACTAATAACTGTCGATCTTGTGATGTGACTTGGTGGCACGCGAGCGAGTGGGTGAGAGGTGGAGATAGTGCGCCGCGGGAAATATCGGTATGGCCGTGTTACTTGCTAGGGAATGAGGGAGAAAAGTGCGCAGCAGGCTTGTGGTCGTGCGGTGTTGATTTGTATTGTGAAGAAGATCAGTAATGAGCCACGAGAAACAAGCGTCCGCCTTCACAAGTTGGTTACCTCACTGCAGACTAATCGGGACCAGGGTCCGATCGCGCTGCGGCAACTTCCGGAAGCTTATTTCACGCGTTCTTCTTCACTTTTGCTTCACTCTTGGTTCTTGGACGTTGATACGTTCTATACTGTAATCTACTTCACTTGCTTGTGGTCTCTTCCAGTCGTGAGGAATCAGGCACGAACATATGGCTGACCGGCTGAACCCAGATCCGTTCGTCGTGACTGAAATAGAAGAGACAGTTTCCAAAACATTAACGGTACAGAGGAGTAGAGATTCATTAATTGCACAGACATCACAGGATCACAGCTCTTTCTTGCTGTCATCAACATTCAACGGCGGCACACTCTTCGGTGCCTCACCTGCGCGTGGGTGCACAAGCCTTGCCAGAGTTCCAATAACAAATGAGTACACTTCGTCAAGCCACCTAAACGGCCCCGGCAGTGCGATATAAGCATCGCCATCCGCAAAGCCTCTCGTCGCATTCCAGAAGCCCCAATTCGAGAAGATGTCTTCGAAGAAAAGCTGCTTGAACTCGCCAGTCGGCTGGGTGTACTCTTTCAGAACGGCTTTCTCGCCCTTGGGGAATTGGAAGCCGTGCACTTTACGCCGCTCGATGAAAACGGGTGGGTCATCTGGCTTTGCGATAGCAGTATTGCCGTCTAGGTACAGTTCGATCTGACCTTCTGTACATGCCATGTATTCGTCGTGATGCTTGTGCCAGTGCCGGGGCACTTCCGTGAGAGTGTCGTCTGCATCGGCTTCGCGGGTGGTGAGGGAGAAGTAGCGCTCAACATGACCTTCCGCTTTGCTTTCATCGAGGTAGAAGTTCATATACGTCCCCTTGGGATTCCATCTGGGTCAGTCATCTCTTTGACCAACAATCGCGAGTTTAGACTCACTTTCGAGATATCAAGACGACTTATTTGTTTGATTGAAGACATATTGGTAGCCTTCGCCTTTTGTGAAAGATGATGGGTGCTCAATTATCGATGCCGCCCACTTCGATCAGATAAGTATTCATCTGAGAGGTATCGGCGGAATGGGTACCGTTGCATCTTGATCCATCATCGGCATTATCGCTACTTCGGCCCCGGATATTGCCTTGCGTTGCTACCTCCGAGGGCTGCTTACGTGGGGTGTTTGGCACCTGCGATTCTGTGCAAGTGTCTGCGTACGCTGTTGCTACAGCTTCACGATAAAGGTATCGCTCCTTGGATGGTACATTCCAAGACCTTGATGGATTGGCGGTATATGAGGATGACTTACGAGAATCGTGATGGTTACATCTGAGTTAACTCAGTGGGGGCATTCTTGAGATTCATCTCTAAGCAACAAATGAAGCACCTTCAACAGACGAATTTACAGACTTGTGAACAACTACTTGTTCTCGTATCAGGACAAACTCGCTTTCGCTCCTACAACTTTGCTTCTCGTGGAGCAACGATGTTAGGGCAACAACGATCGAATATGATTCCAGTAACGTATCACCGTCGACGGACATACTTGACCCGCGCCGCCACACCCAATGTTATTAGTCGTACAACACAAGTCAAGACCCATTAACTTTATTGTACCGTGACGTTCAGAGTTTCCAAAACCATACTTTCATATCCCCATCCAAAGCAACGACCATGCCACAATCCCCATCACCCACATAAGCAAAGTCAGTATCAAAGCTAGGAAGCTCAACCGCATCCGGCCGCTGCAGCCGCCACTTGACATTCCTCTCCCGTTCCCAGACGAAGATAGTATTGTCGTTCGCACGCACCAGTAAATTCTTCCCGCCATCAACCCAAGACACATCAACGAAAGAGGCAAAGCTCCGGAACATACGAGCTTGGCTTCTATCAGCTTCCTGGTCTGGATTCTCAATCTTGAGGATCTCAACGGCGTTGCTTGCGAGTTCCTCGTCGTCGGTGTTGGTTTGTGTGAGGTCCCAAAGTAACACTGAGATGCCGTTGATGACTGCAGCGGACTTGCCATCGGGATGGATGGCGATGTTACGCAGCCAGGAGTCCAGATCAGGGTGGCGGAGACGGCTCACTTCCTCGCCTGTCACGGTGTTGTACAACGCCAGCGGCGATGGCTTGTCGCGGTCACCACCGCCGCTCAGCAAGACCTGTTCGCCCGAAGGAGTGAATGCCACAACCCAGTTTTGATTGCCGGTAGGGCCGATGTTGTGTAAGCACTCGCCGGTTTCTGCTGACCAGATACGAAATGTCTGGTCCCAGGACGCTGAGGCGACGAGCTTTCCATCCGGCGAGAAGGCAACGCTGAGTATCATGTCGGTGTGTCCTTGTAAGACTTTGAGCGTCTGTATATATACTACCTTCCTCTCTTGGTCGTTTTCGATATCGCCCTCAGCTTCAGCGGCATCACTCGATCGCAAGCTAGCGAGGACGATTTGAGGGAGTTCGTCGGCAGCGCGCATGCCATGTTGTGTAGTCTCGTTCTTGCTCAAGTACAGCACTTTCAAGCCTTCCTCGTCGTATCCGAAGAGATCCGTGTCGTTGTAATGAGGCAAACCACCAGAGGCTGACGGGAGAGCTTTGAGACGGTGCTTCTTCTCTACTGCATCGATCGCATTACTCAGTGCTGAGCGTATAGATGCAAGCTCTTCAGTGGTCGCACCATGCTCTTGTCCCAAAGTCGCACCAATCGTCGACATAGCGCCGTTGGTAATGTTATCAGTTCCGAATGGCCTGAACGGCGTCGCAGCGACCTGACAGCCATCGCTATCCAGGCTCCAGACAACAATAACCTGCCCGCGTCCACCGTCATCTTTACACACAGAGAGAAGTCTGTAGCGGCTCCTCGCATCTTCCCCTCCGTCCTTGTCTCCCCACGGCGCAAACACAAGCTTTCCCACAGCATTGGGATGACCCTTCAGCTCGTCCAAAACCTTCCGAGTTCCAACATCCAAGATTCTAATAGTCGAAGACGAAGCAACAGCAAGCAAGCGCCCATCATAGCTCACAGCCATCGCGGAGCGTGCGCGTCCAAGTCCCGGCGAATTGCGACTCTCAAGTTCGATGATCTGGTCTTCGTCGCCCCAAAAGCGTGGGCCGCTCGCCGGCGCCCATTGCGCATCTTGCCCATCGCGATGGAATTCGGTGGTGACTTGCAGGCGGAAGTCCCTGAGGAACTCGCTGCGATGGACCATTTTGGTTGTTGTTGGTATCTATCGTCGTTGACGAGCAATTCGTTGGGGGGTTCCGTCCGAGTTGTCCAAGCAGCAGAGGTAGTGTTGGTTTGGCCAAAGTGATATTTTGAGATTGATACTAAGGTTGTAGCAAAGTATGGAGCTTTTAAAAGTATTACAGGTGCCCACGAAGTGTGGAGATCGTAGTCGTTGACCGGAGTTCAGCAGACTGTTGCCTGCTTGGCCTTTGTACGATTGAATGTAGATCTCCTTCCGCGTCATTTTCCATCGGCGATGCGCCCAAGTCACCGTGTTTTGGGCATTTGAGCTTCCGTCAAGGGATGCAAGCAAATCGTTAGTATAAATTCAGGAAGCATGTCTTGAGAGGTTGGTAAGTCAAACGAATCAAACCTTTTCACATTTGGTAATAAAGCTGTTCTATGTAGCAGTCTCGCCTCAGCGCAGCCAGTCGCATTTACCACACAACAGCAGCAGAGTCCGCCGCCAAAAGGGTAAAGACCTGTCGAAAAAGACAAA
>Ga0265797_10001404_pt1 | contig 42283 bp, 56 predicted proteins | sample P2T30metagenome_FD_192433 | JGI IMG/M metagenome (GOLD analysis project Ga0265797, IMG submission 192433) | Plant litter microbial communities from East Loma Ridge, Irvine, California - P2 T30 | ecosystem: Environmental > Terrestrial > Plant litter > Unclassified | place: USA: California...
CAAGACTATTGGCGAGCTGCTGCATTGCAGGTATAGATATAAGTATATCTGCCGATAACATAGCCAGAAAGTAGAATGCAATTGGCCGAGAAGCGAGTGACCGGCGGTACGGATCGCTGTTTGTTTCACGCTCCTGGATTTGTAGTCCTCAAAAGGTGCCATGGCCGTCGAACACGAGGGAGTCTTGACTGCATGCGGGGTAGACTTGGTAGAGCTGGGATACTTACTCGTACGTATATTGATCCTTGCAAAATACTAGCTTGCGACTCCTTCACGGGCAGAGTCTGGACCACTGCGTGAGCGCGATCGCAACTGGCCACTGCCATATGACCCAGACCTGCGCCGTTTACAATGCGCCGAACTCATCTCTGTTTATCGCAGAACAACGTAGTCATACCGAGCATGGATCTCGACTTCTGGTACGATAAATTACTTCGTCACTATGATCCAGGTTGTCCAAGGCGTTGAAAGTTTATGTGGTCTGACAGGCGCGCTGCAGGATCTGTACTTTGCTGATGCATTGCGCACGCTGCCGGTACTATGCAACGCGCTCCTCGGCGGAGTTTGTGGCGTCTTTCGCTGTTACTTGAGGACTCTTGGTAACAAGAAAGGATGCATTGAGTTCGGACGCATTCTGGCAGAATCAGCCTTGGTACTGCGTTATGATGATGCACTGCTGTTCCTCGCCTCAACTACAGTCGATCAGTTGGCAAAACATGTTCTCGTGTCGTTGATGTTCAATGCAGCCATGAACGTATGCGTGCCCAACAATAGAGGTCTCTTGTATTAACCGCGGCTGATGCTGCTTCGCGAAAGTCTTCTGGAACATCTCAGCCGCGCTCGTGTAACAGAATCGTTTCTTGCGCATGACCGCGCTCGCGTGTCATTACCATTGGCGCATGTTTTGTGGCTGCCTTTTGATTACCGTTTGATTGCACACAAGAAGGCTCCCAGGTTCCCTTTCCAAGATCCGATCCCCCTGCCAGGTCATCGGGATGTCGCAAGTACCAGCCGACCTCTCGTTCAAGCTCGAGCCTGGAGTGGTCCAAGGGCACAGATGCTGTGGCGGATGCTAGTACCTAAGTGCACGTCAGTGACTTTGAACTGTGTGCTCCCGACACGCCGTGCGTTGCGCCTTGAGCTGCTGATCAGACAACGAATGGCAACTTTGGAAGCGTATGGGATCACACTGATAAAGACTCGGTTCGTTGTTCGCCTTGCTGCATTTGTTGGAACTCGAGGTCCCCCTTGCCACCTAGTGACAAAGGCTTTAGCGGCGCATCCCCCACAATCAGCTAGCAGATGAGTAAGGGCGCAAGCCTTTCCCCCGCAAAACCGCTAGCAAAAGGGGCCATTTAATAATGTGGAGAGCGGAGCGCGGCCCAGATTTTGCTGCTCTTGAGTGCTCTGTTGCGGCGTGGTTCAACAGAGGCGCGGTTCAACAGATGCCAACAGGAAGCCGAAGAGCTGGGAAGGTTAAGTTCGGTCGCGCGATATCCCGCAGACGCACATGGACCACTCACTGCGCTGACGCGTTTAGGACCGCTTTGTGGCTCTGGTAATCGCGGTCCTTTCGGGCGATGCTCAGATGCACCTGCATATTTTCAGGGTCCGAGCTGCCGTGCAGGTGGCAGGTACTTCCAAGCTTCGCCTGCACTGCGGTGAAATATCATCACACGACACTGTTGACATATCTGTCATGCGGTCAACAGCAGACCGGAAGCTCATGAAACAACGTCTCCAACAGGAGTGACTACAACATGCTTGACCAGTGCGCGGGATCTCCAGTCGTTCACTCGCGTGCAAACTCGATACATGCCTATGCTTCTCGCCTGGCTCACGGGTTGGCTGACCAGGTTGCGGACGCTAGGGGCAGTTTGCCAGGTACATTTATCCTTACCGGTGTTCCTTGCACATGTAGCGTGCGTAGCCGATGGTTAGCACCCGTCAAGCCTGCATGCCGTTTTTGTACTTGTTGTTAGTAAAAGGCCGCCTATAGACGCCCAATCTCCACCTGGTGAACAAAGTTTCCCGTGGTACTTACATCGACTTATGCCTATACTTCAGGTACGCAGATCTCAGACATACCTACGACGACCCATTCCCACTCCCTTTAGTTCGTGTGAACTCCTCCCTCACCAAGCGCACAAAGGCCTCCGTTGAACCGCAGGACCAGATCTTCGGGTTCCCACAGTACAACCAGGCCGTTTTCAGCACCAAAGCAACCAAAAATCACCGCTCTACTCTCCATAATGACCTGAAGACTGAGCGGTTCGGTCCTGTTCAAACCATTCCAGTACCGATAAATCCGTCGTCGGTGGTACACCGTCGACCGCGTTCACGACATGGTAGCCTTCGATATGGGAGCCTCACGGGAGGTTGGAAGAGGACTGCAAAAGAGATATAATGAGTCTGACTTCATTCTGGACCCCATGACTCCCGTCTACGAGACCGGTCTGATTCCCATTGCGCTTCTCGCCATGATGAGTTTATTGTCGGTCACAGCACTACTCGGCTTCATCACACACCGACTTATCAGCTGGAGGAGACACTACAGGCAATATGTCGGCTACAACCAATATGTCATCCTCATCTACAACTTGCTTCTCGCAGATCTTCAACAGTCCATCGCCTTCTCGATATCCTTTCACTGGCTTCGGATTGGCAAGATCCTTGCTCCAACAGTACCGTGCTTCATCCAGGGTTGGTTCCTCAACATAGGGGATGTTGCGAGTGGCTTTTTCGTCCTCGCAATTGCAGTACACACGTGGCTTGGTGTGATCAAAGGATACAAGATGCCATACGTATGGTTCGTCGTGTCCATCCTCGGCATCTGGCTGGCGGCTTTGGTCTTGACTCTTATCGGCCCATTGATGTACAAAGAAGAGTTCTTCTCGCGCGCAGCAGGCTGGTGCTGGATCTCGTCCAAATACCAGAATGAACGCCTGTGGTTGCACTACCTCTGGATTTTCATCGTCGAGTTTGGAACCATTGCCATTTACGGGCATGTCTTCGTCCATCTGCGAGGCCGCATACGAAGCGTCATTAACAATGACACATCAAAACTCACTCGCGCGACGAAGTTCATGGTCATGTATCCATTCGTTTAGTAAGTCTAAGTTGGTGAAGCACATGAAACAACTGCTGACATTGGTAGTATCATCTTGACATTACCAATCGCCGTGGGACGCATGATAGCGATGACGGGCCGGAAGATGCCAGAACAATTCTTCCTGGTCGCTGGCGCGTTACTCACCTCGTGCGGCTGGATCGACGCACTCCTCTACACCCTGACACGCCGTGTCCTCGTCAACAACGAGCTCAGCACCGGACAATATGCCCACGCCGTGACTGCCACATTAACAAACGCTGCCCGTCCAGGCGACCACCAAGCCTACGGCTTATCATCGATGGCCGACAAAGAGCCCGCCCGCACCGTTACCATCGTTGGCGGCACCAACAGGCTCTCACGAATAGTGCCGCACAATCGTGGGCGCGACAGCAAACACCCGAGACGTCGGAACCACGATTCCATAGACGATTATAGCCCTACACGTACAGGCTCGCAAGACTCCATCATCAAGCCCATGCGGCCATCAGATGGCATCAACATTGCCACCGAAACTACAATCCAAGTGGAAACAACGCGCGATCGTGATTACGCGGATGGGCCGCCAGCAGATCGTAGCAGCCGGGTATGACGGCAATTACATCAACAGGAAGGCGTTGTGCCACATTTATCGAATGTATCAAAAGCTAGCGTGGAGTTCGCAGGCGCAAGGATAGCATCGCAGGATTGTTCTTTTGTTGGGCTTGTTGTATGCTATATACGCGTTTGAGCGTTGACTTACAAAGGATGAGGTATACCTGGATATCTAGTGAATTAAAGAGAAGCCCACAGTGATCTTGCCAGTACTTGCTTCATTGTGTCTTGACATTGTGGTGCTTCGTCTCGGAGCGAGACCAACTCAACTCATCGACCGATGCCTGCACGTGAGTCGTATCGATGTTTGAGCATGTATGAAGCTGAGTTTGTCGATTGTGCTGAGTGGAGTATTCTACTCTTCATGTACTGTACATGTGGGCGCAACAAGATGATCGTAGTCATCCTGGTCGTGCCTCCGGAGCAATATGGTCGATTGACGACGGTGGCACTCTTCTTGCGAATAACGCAATCGGCGTTCGATTAGGGTAGCGAGAGACAGGAACTCAGCATCATCGTAGCGGTAACATTCGAACGTTTTAAGGCTGGGCCACTTCAAGCTGCGGGACTGCCGCAGCTTCTGATCGAACAAGCAAGCGTTTACAGTGCTTCTCATCTCCTCAGCCTGGTTTTCGTCCACCTTTGGTAGAGAGTGTCATTTGTGTTCGGAGCTTCGCGAGCGATGCTGGCGGCGTAGGCTCATCCATATCAAAGCTTCCAGGAGTGGAATCGTCGTCCACAAGATCGTTGAATGAATCAGGGTCCGTATACTGACCGGAAGCAGACTCTGCGTCCTCCTCTGAGTAGTCTCCCACTTCGCGTGGCACTCGTGAAAAGGTTTTGCGATGTTTCGAACCGGACATACCAGTATCTGCAGCTAATCTCTTCTCGAGCAACCATGCCTTGCGTTTCCATCGCAATATCTCTTCTTTTTGCGCCAACTCCTCCTCTTTAGCTTGAAGCAGATCCCGCTTCCTGTTGAGAACTGTAGCATTGGACTCAGCTTCTTTTTGCGCCAACTCCATCTCTTTGGCTTGAAGCAGATCCCACGTCGTACTGAGATCTTGACCATTGGACTCAGGTGCTGCTTGAGGTATGCGTGTGGGAGAGAAGTAAATCATAGTATGTACACGACCACGGTCTCGACGTTGATCCCGAGATACGGGAGAAGAACGTGGCGAATGGACGCTGCGATGCTGTTTCTCCTGGGAAGTTTTCTCATCACGAGTCTGTTTCGCTTTCATCTTCTGCCATGGTGCATTCACGCGTGCGAAGGTATCATCCGTTAGGCGCAGTCCATTCCCCAGAACAGTGGTCGGCTGCAATGAGCAGGTTACCACGGAAAACGGACATGGCTTTACGGAGTTTGCGTCGTCGGTGGCCCGTCGGTGGCCTACTTTTGCCACGGTCTAACATCACTGGGGATGAACCAGCGTCGTCGGGGGTCAAGCTGATCCTCCGGAAACAAGTTGACAGGCTCTCAGCGTCTTCGCCGTCACTGGCAGGGCGTATTAAGAAGTGGACTGCAGTGTCGGTTTCATGTTCGCTAGGGATCACTTAGCCAGTCGTGCAGTCATCGCCAGTATTCCTCGCCTACCGGATGACAATCAGCCGCTGCCTTTTCACATCGCCTTGCGTCGTCGTTTGATCCTCAGGAGGACGTCCCCCTAGACGGTGGGCAGCGAATTTTGCCCTCGCTTCAAAATCACCGTGGTCGGCGTGGGGCGCGGAAGTGATGAAAATTGATCCATCATCGAAATAAGCCCAGCCCTCTGGCTTCACGCTATATTGCCTACGCAGATTCGCATTAGGAGGTGCAAGTCCAGGACGCCTGGGAATGTCTATGAACAATGAGCGGCCGCACGGCTTGACACCATAGACTGTCCCAAGATTCACATGATTGCCCAGGCCTCGCACACAATGCTTCATCATGATTGAGCCTCAATGGCCTAGACGTGAATGTGCCCTTGTATGTGTCTTCCCTATGAGAGACTTTCGCGAAGTCGTCTTCGTTCGATATGCGTCGCTGGACAGGCCGGCGTAGTAGCCATTGCCGGTGGCTAAGACTGCAGGCGTCAGGCGCGATTGACGCTATCAAAGAGCGAGAGGGCGTACAGAAAGTCGCGTGGTCGACGAGGCGGTAGGTGGTACCAGTGGACCTGCGCACGAATATTAGCAATCAAGCCTTCGAGCTTGATAGTGGCCTGCGATAGACAAGGCTACGTGGGCGCGCGTACCTGACATCTGAGACATGCCTCGTGGTGGTGGCTGCGAAGGATTCGCGGTGCAGAAAATAATTTGGGTTAGGCGCCCGGGGATCTGCACACTGTCTTAAATCCACTTCATACGTCTTCTCCCCTCTCACATTCGAACTCTGGCAATGTTCACCTGGAGGTACATGCAACAACTCATTCGTCGCGACAAATCATTCTAGCGTACCATTCAACTTCATATTAGCTCTCACGCCGACGTGATGGGATGACATAATCGCAACACCAATTCGATCCATCGTGGATGGATTCGATGGAACTACGAGCGCACGACCCTTCATTGAAAGAGCAAGGCGGAAGTGGAGCAAAACAATACATACGCGTCCCGAACGAGAAAGACTCCAGGGCTAGTGCTCCTACGTGCTATGTGCCGGCTCACCGGTGCTCTCGTTCTCCCATGTCGTCTTCCGTGCCATTTAGGCCCCCACACGACGCCGTACACCTCGACACTTTTAAGAAAGAGCAAACGGGACCACTTTTGCTTCCATCTACCTCGACCTCAATGCAGCAATCACGACATCTGTTGAGCCCTCTGTCCAGGGCCTGTATCCTTACCTTCATCATCTCTGGGCGGAGCGACCAACCGGGGAGGACTGCACTAGAGTGCCAAGGTGGCACGTCTGCGGCGGTGTGGTCGGTAAGCTTACTCCTAGGCAGCCTGGACGAGCATGGTACCCGAAGACAGCGCGTCGTAAGCCGCAGTGATGTGCCTCCGAGCAGCAACTCGTGAACTCATGTCATTTAGTCCACGATGCTGTCAATAGCCATGGATCGTGTCGAAGGGGTGGTGGGTGTGGGCGGTGCCCTGCTTTCGTCCTTGGTCGAGGCGGGAACCTGACGAGGAAGCTGATGATGAAGCTTTGGAGGCTGGGCTTGCGGCACAGCAGCGTTGCTCATGTCATCTGATATCGGCTCGTTGTCGTCTCCGATGATCTCGTCCACTTCCCGCAACCAATTCGTCTTGAGAACCTCCATAGGTGGATCCAAGTCGCCTGGCTTTCCCCCTCGGCGAGCTTCTGCGGCAGTCATCTTACGCTCGCCGCGCTTGTGGGGATGAAAATGCATGCGCCGGAGGTGACTTGCAGCGTTATAGCATTCGTTGTACCTCTTGCCAGTCTGGCATGCTTTGCAGTTGGCGAGAAAGGTCTTGTCGGGCGAAGTGTCGATAGTGACCCAGACCTTGCGCGTCTTCCTGTGGATACGATTCGTATGGCGTCGCAATTCATGCTCACTCCGGAAGCCGTCGGGATAGTCTGAACAGCTCGGACACTTGAGTCGGAGCACTTTGCGTGTTGGAGTCTTCGACGATGCTTGGAATGTGGGAGACGCAGACAGCGTTTCGTCAACGCTCGGAGCTGTGACGACAGTTTCTTTCGTAGCTGATGGTGGTTCACTAGGCTCGCTAGCTTCTACAGCCGCAGTGGTGACTGCTGGCGGTTGTTGCTTCATTTTGGCTCTTGTCCTTGTCGGAGGCATATATACTTGAGGATATCCAGTAGCCCAGAAGGCTAAAGTGAGCGCGGATCTATGCCTTCGCCAATGTTGTTGGGTCCGACTATGGTTTTGCTGTTGGTGGGGGCGTCAGCGGTCGATCCAACGGCGACTATCTCGGTTTCGATTTAGTAGCGATGCGAAGAATAGACAGGGTGTTCAGAGTGCGTGATGCGGCTGTAGGTCGATCAGTGGGAGCGCGGGGCTTGGGCAGTCGAAATACCTTCTGCCTGATGTCAAGTTTTCGCAAGGCCGGACGAGGCTGAGTTCAGCAGCCTTGTTCTTGAGATCTAAGTGGGCGACTCGACCTGCAGCCACCACCTGAACCGGCGAGCTGATAGCTTATTGGTCTTTGCAGCGAATCAGACATCAAGATGCGCGAAGCTGGGGAGGGCTCCTTACCGGTTTGGCCAAATAATAAAAAAGAACGAAGGATCCCGCTGAACCCTGCTTCGGATCATTCCACCATCGCCACGAACTGCAAGTGCAAATCTTGCGAGCTGACTGGGGCCTCGAGCTTTTGTGATTGCATGGTCATGCTTTTCCAATTTTGCGACTCTCAGGTTCACGACCCGAATTTTGTGAGGACGAGGCCAGCGCACTGGAACATGTTGCATCATCATTCCCACACCGTGCGGTCTCAGACTTCACGTGCAGAAGCAGCATCAGCGCTTTCCAAGGTTTGTCCGTCTCCAGCCTCGCGACCGTATTGAAAGCCTAGCCTCCTCCGAGCGGCCCATGCGGAGCTGAGTCTTAGGCGAATCAGAGCACGCAAAGACTTGTTTATTTTACGAGCGTCGCTGATTACGAGCCATCTGATGCCTCGCGATGCCGCCAGCCCATCTGGAGCTCGAAGGCTGCACCTGCCATCCAAATCTTTCAAGATCAACCGTCTCTATTGGCACGATCCAAAATCTAATTGTTTCGAGTCCGAACACCACATTTGGACGACCGCACAAGGTGCAAGATGACCGACAAGATTTGTTGGGATGCTAGCTGCATCCTCGCAGCCATGGCTTGGCCGTCAATTTACCTACGCATAGGGATAATGGACGTAAGAGCAATGGTGTAAGACCGGTCCCCGTGGCCCGAGGCTGACGAACTGTCTTGACGAGACGATGTTCAGCTCTGCAACCGCAACTAATCTCAAAGACACATGCGAACCGCTTTCCATGGGTTAACGACTGCGTGAACATCATGTCAACAGTTCACTCGCTCACTTGATCACTCACGCCTTTGTCTCTTGCTCTCCTTACCTGACTGCGACTCTGACACCCTTCGGCGCGCTTCATGTCAGCCTCTTTATCAGTAGCTGCTCCGCTTTCGCGACCAAATAACAGGGCGTAAAGGACGCCTATCGATTCGTAAGCCTCTCGCTTAAGACGAGAAGGACCCGGCGTTTCAGATCTCTTGACGTACCTTACTACCATCGGCTCGCTACTTACTACCCTTCTTGTTTGACTTACTCTCCAGTAGATGCTTCACCACATACGAATAGCAAGAAAGACCTGTTAGATCTCGTATATGGTCTCTACCACTTGCAGAGGCAATACCATCACCATCCTCGCTTTTCACAGTACGCTTCAACCTCACGCAAGAACCGAAACTTTCGGCGCGAACATAGTTCCACCGAAATACGAGCCATACGGGTGAGTGGAGAACACGGCTGGACACGTACACCACAAATATGCCCACCTGTTATCCATCCCATCGCGTTCGGAAGACTTGCGTACCAGCTGAGCACTCTTCATTGTGGTTCTCAATATCGAACACAGAAGCTGAAGCACCGGGTACCGTAACCGACCCACCATCTTCACCGGCACTGCTCGTATCCTTTGGCCATGCGGAGAACCTTTTGAGGCTGAACAAGAACCTTTTCGAAGCATTCAGCTGTGGTTATCTGCCGCCTCGTTCAGCATACGACAGAATGTCTCAAGGTCTCGTGATTAGGGACAGTCCTGTCAGAGATGTTGATGAGGTAGAAGAGCGAATAAGAACTCCTCGTCACTCTCTATATATCCATTGTCAATTTATGTCGTGTCTTGTGACATGCGTTACTATTTCGAACTTCGCCGAAAGAAATGTGTCCGCTCATCTGAGTTCTGGAGAACGGTCCATCAGTCCTGCTGCAGAGAGCGCCTTAACCGATGCCAGCACGACCTACGCCTACCATTTGAAGAAATGCTGAGCCACATATAGAGAAGTTCCTTAGTATCAGTCCTATTCAAGGTCATCCATAAACGACTCCGTGCTCAGTAGGTGGAAAACATAAATGCTTTGAAAACAGCTTGTCCCTCCTCCTTCGTATAAGCGATCCAACTCTGTACACATGCTTACAGCAGAGTCTCGGAAATATCGCTATCAACTACTGGTTCGTAGTGGACATGTGCAGTGTCGATGTACAATTTCGATTGCGCACACTCGATTGACCGTAACGTTCCAATGTCTCGAGTTAAATACCAACGACACGGCACACGACTACTCTACATACATGAATTAAATTTCAGCAACATCATGCTTTACTTGTCACTTCTCTATACGCTTCGCGAATCGTTATGACTTATTGGAGCTCAACTTCGCTATTACACCACGAGTAGATTCGATGGGCGATTGCAAATATTGTTCCAGCCTACTCCATACCATGTTCGTTTTGCATCATCCAGGAAGTACTGCACATGATCACCAAAGACCTTCAAAATGTTGTTTGAGCAGGGACAGGTCATGTGTCTCTTACCTCGTGGGTACCTAGGATATTGCATTCCAGCGCTGGGCGATGAGCATCGCTCTTTAAGTCACTTGGACCTCTCTCCTGCTTGAGCTACAGAGGTTTCCAATTGCGTTTGTATGACTTCCTACGCTCAAGATACGCCTATTTTGGGTCATATCAGTCCCCGCTGACCTTTCTCTTTGCCTATATTTGAGCATTTGCTCTTGTTCTTGGCTCGAATGCAAAATGAATATGGCGATAAATTGTGACCAAGAACCGGTGATGTCAATTTGATGTGTTGTTGAGTGTTCGTGATAATCCTGGCAGTCACGTCACGTGAAGCTTTACGGCTCCTTCTCGTTCACTTGAAGGGACCTCCTAGCGCTGGCGATAGCACCGTTTGCTGGCTCCTCGCTCACGTTCACTCCTCAAATCTGACCTAGTCTTCTTGCTTATTATTTTGACGCTCAAAACTGTGTTTCTAACTCAAGTTCATCACCCATTCCACCCATTCCACCCCTCCTTCGCCCTATACTTCTCGCAAATTCGACACCTCTATCGATTGAAAAAACGGCAGAATCAAGTACCATGAAGTTCGTCCTCCCCGTCCTCTCGTTCCTTGCCATCGCCTACGCCAACCCAGACTACGGCCAATGGGAGGCGCCCCGCGCAGGCGACTCTCGCTCGCCCTGCCCAGCCCTCAACGCAATGGCAAACCACAAGTTCATTCCCCAGGACGGCCGCGGTCTCACGACCCCTATCCTCATCAAGGGCCTCGGCAAAGGCCTCAACATCTCCGCCGAGGTCGTCGCCAAGCTCTCCTTAATCGGTATCGCCACGTCCAAGAACCCAGCTAGTGGCAGCTTCGACCTCAGCGACCTGAGCGCGCACAACAAGGTCGAGCACGATGGCAGCCTGAGCAGGTGCGACTTCGACATGGGCGGCGACGCTACGCGCTTCAGTCCCGAGACCTTCAACGAGACGCTGAGCTTCCTCAAGGGCGCGGAGGAGGTCGGCATTTCTGAGGTTGCTGCTGCGCGCTGGGGGAGGCTTCAGAGCTCCAAGGCGCACAATCCCAAGTTCACGTATGGCGAGGGACAGTACTTTCCGTCGTACTTCGAGTCTGCAGCGTATTATCAGCTGTTCAAGGACCCGAAGACGAACAAAGCGTCGGTAGACTGGATTAAGGTCTTTTTCAGTGAGTTGGACAGTGGTGTGGTTGGTTGTGCGAAGCTAACTGTATTGCAGGCGAGGACCGCATGCCTGTCAAGGAGGGCTGGCGTCCGGTTAACCGCATCGATGGCGTTGCGATTGCGCAGAATGTCTTGCTGCTTGCGCTGAATACGCCGGAGAAGATCTCTGCTGCTGGCTTGAAGGAGGATGGTGGGTTGTAGAAAGGCTTGCTGCACTTGTTTAAGGGGCATCAGGAACTGTAGACGGAGATTAGAGAAGGGAGGCCGGACAAGACAACAGGATCTCGTACACAAGATTCGAGTCTTAAATGGATGTCCTGTAGAATGGAAACATCACCCGAAATTTGCCATTGGATCCCTTTCCATGGCTATACTAAGCAATATGTAAATGAAGACAGTTGATTGAAAATGTAAGCCGGTATTGAGTACAAGAGCAACGAAAGCAGAGGTTTGTCTTCATAAGAAGGGCTCAATGTGAAAGGAAGAGCATAGTGAGAGCCTGAAATTAGCACTTTGCTAGACTTTGTAGGCAGAAATGTATTCGTGTAGAGAGCACTGTCCGAAGTTTGACGAGGCATGGTGAAGCCGACGCACGGCCGTTGACGTAACTTGAACAAGGGGTCTCGAATTCGCAGACCATTTGCGCTACACGCGTCTAATCGCAGTCCAACAATACTCAAACAGCTACTCTCACCTTCTGGACATCGAACAACACAGTACTTCTTATCAACAAGCCCCTTCTTGAATAGTCCTATCGTACACAAACGCACTGCGCCTACTAGAAGCGCAGCCCGTGTCTTCGCCATGCGACCCCCTCAACGACCGAGGTAGGAGTCGCAACCTCGACATCATGTCGGCGCCCTCGAGCGACGGTCGGCCCTCAATCTCGTCAGAGCCCTCGGCGACGTCATCACGGACACTCAACTCTAGGGGCTCGGGCACTTACGTGGACAATGGAGAGGGCAGCTCGCAGCGGCATAGCCCGGTCTTGAGGCAAGATACTGGCGCAAATGGGGCGCATGGTAGAGGGGCAGGAAGTCCACTTGCAGGAGACCGAGTTGAATAACAGGACTTTGCGCGGCGCAGACAGCGGGTCCGCCGGTCTGGGGGGTTTCTCTTGGACTCGAGCTTTCCCAGCCCGCGCAGGGCTCATGTCCAAGATGGAGCAGCCTTGGATGACGTCAAAAGGAACCGTTTGTCACGGCATGTAGAAGTGTTGGAGACACAGCAAGATGGGCAGAGAAGTGGTCAAGGACGGCCTCGTGTAGAAGTTAAGGCTCAGAACAACGGGGAGTTGCGCATGGGGAAGACCAGAGTGGCTACTGCAAAAGACAGCGACACGCGGCCCCGAACACCGCAACAACCAGCAATCGACCCGACGCAGCTCGTACACATGGCCCTCAACCTCAGCGAGAGTCGCAAGAGGAACATCAGCGCCGGGCCATTGCTGGCGTCGCAGGCTAGGGCCGTCTCAGGAGCACAGCGAGACGGGAGCTTCTCGAATCAGGGCGCGGCGGGCAGTCTGAGGCAGTACCTCAACGAACAGCGCAGAGTGTCGCGGAACATGTCGCCGTTGGGAGGCAAGAGCTCCCCGTCTCGGCACATGTCGGCCTCGATGCAACGAAGCGCGTCTCTCGCATACCCGGGCACCCAGAGCTTCAATCCTTCGGCAGCAACAATAGCTCGCCGGAACAAAGCTCGCGACTACATTGAGCTCCGGGTCGAGTATCTGCGGCTTCTCGAGTATCTACCGCCTCTCAAGCTTGATGCAAATGCGCCGGGAAACTTCACCTTCACTGCTAGCAATGTCCCAGGGAGCCCTCACGCACAGCTTACTCGGACGCCTTCTTATGCCGGCAAGCAGCACGATCTCGGTCGTCCGTACAATCCCCTGCAATACATTCGCAATAGACGCAGCAGAGCCCGCGAACGGCGAGGCCTCGACCATGTCCCTCAAGAATTTATGGACGTTGATGAAGTCCGTGACTGGGTGGATCAAGTGGAGCGAGAGGCACGACATCCTGGATACCGCCGAGACGACCGAGTCCTCCTACCAAAACTACACGACGATCATCCGGGCAGCCTTGAGCCGAGCAAGCCACCGAGGCCACACAAAGGATGGGTGTTCTGTCCGGAAGAGCTACTCGCGGATGCGTACTGGCTTGAGCAGAATGAGAACAAGACGATCATCGAGAATCGTCACGGTTACAAGGTCTTCCCAGCGAAGGAGCCACCGAATCCAGATCTTTTGCAACCACGCGCGAGCAAGGAGCATTCCGAGAAACGGAGAAGAAGCTGGGTAGAGGGCGTGGCTGGCATCGCTGGTGAGCCTATGAGTGGCGGCGAGAGCGACAAGGGCAGTGAGCGTGGTCGGAAGCGTAGGCTGCTACCTGCCTTCCGATCTGAAAGCCCCAGACATGGAATGCATTCTAGGCGTGGCTCGCGTCTCCGCACAAATATCGACAGTGATCAGTCCGACTCGGACGCAGATTCTAGCAAACGAAAGCCTCGCATTGTTGTCGACGACGAAACCAACACTGGACCCCTTGCCCTCCAACTGGAGACCATGCTGAAACAGCAGTCAAAAGAAGCTCAAGCGAAGTCGCCCGCAATCTTCACGCCTGATACGCCGAACAAGTGGGGTAGGGATCACGTCGATGTACCAGACAGCACAGTCTCACGGGGCTCGCTTGAAGTACCTCGCATTGGCAATGGCTTTACCAGTCTGGATCATCCTGGAGCATTCAAAATGCCTCCTCGGGTGCGTACAAATGCCACTTTACCGGATGATGACATTGAGCCACGATCGTCTTTCGACGACCTGGACACTACAGCGCCAAACACACCTCTCCAACAAAGACGCTTGCCGCATATCGGTAGTCATCCGTCACCACCGCCAAGCCGAGATGGTTCGGTCACCAGAAAGAACAGGCGGAGCAAATTCAATCCCTTCCATTCCCATGACAACAGCAGAGAAGCGTCACACAACCATCAGCACGATCCTGTACCCCTCAACTCAGACAAGAATCAGCGCTCGCGACAAACAAGTGAGGAAACGCAAGATAACAGCTACATGGGTCAAGCTCTCATGGCCGGGCCCAACGCGGTGAAGTCTCTCCTCAGCCATCGTAGGAATGAAAGTACGAGCAGCTTGCCGAGTCCGGAGAAACTTCGTCGTCGCGAAACCGCGGAGCCGCATTCAGCCGTCACTCGATTCTTCAAAGGTGTGAAGCACGAGGGGACGAAAGTCAGTGGTTTTGTGTTTAGAAAGGATCGCCTGGATGATGAAGACGTGGATGTTTCGTATGACGGCAACGCGACTGAGTACGGTACTGATACCTCCGTGAAAGGTGACCTACCTGGACGGCCAAGTCTATCTCGTTCACTTACGGCAAATTCAATAGCAAGTGTCACGTCCAAGAAAGACAGCCGCTATCATCTGGATCTACCCAAGTTTAGACCTGCGCACGAGGTCCAGATTGCAGAAGAGGATGCGCTCTCGAGCGACCACATCTCGAGACAGAATCGCGAGCGAAAGAACGACCGTTCGCCGCGTTTCGACAGACTTGCGCCCCCGCGAATGGATCTGGAGAGAGTTTCCACTGCGACTTCGCAAGTCACTGTAGGCCAAAGCCGCAGCCATAGTCAAGATAGAATACAGAAAGTACTTGCGCGTCCTGGAGGGGCTTACATTGGAGGGCTTCCACCGACAGCTCTACGCGACGTGCGAAATCCAGACAATCGGCATCGGAGTAGCTCACGACCAACACTCGATGGCAAGCGACACTGGAGTATCGCGGACGATGACGCACGCATCTTGCATCGCAAGCACAATGGAAACATCGTGACGCAAGCAGATATTGCCCGAGTGCGCGCACTCTTCCTCTGCTCAGGCATCAAAGCCAAGGAGATCAGTCGACGCGCACATGCGAAGAGGTCACCACCTCCGGACTGGCTTGCTCGTGCCGCAGCGACCGCCAATAAAGAGCTTGTCCCCGTTTCTCGCAAGGAAGAACACGTTCTTGCAGCACGGCTCCTGATGCGCGACCTGGAGCTATCGACTCGATCGCTGAGTGCATCCACGCAGCACTTCCGCGACCAGACGATCAAGGAACTCACGCAAGTGATCACGGATTTGAGGGCCAGAGTGGACGCGGACTTGATGCCGCGCATCTTCGACAGCGGAGACATAGCTGTGCGTATCACGAGCGAGATTTCGGGCCAGGGTCCGTTGCAGGTCAAGCAGATCACCGACGATATTGACCGAATGCTGCGCGCAAGACGACGCAGGATGCGATGGCTGAGAGGCTTCGGGTGGATGCTCGTGGAGTGGGCGCTTGTTGCTGTTATGTGGTGGGTTTGGCTCATCGTGGTGTTGGTGGGATCTGTGAAGAGGGTGTTTGCATTCGCATGGGGTGTTGTGAGATGGTTGCTGTGGCTTTAGGGGACCACAGCAGCTTGAACCTGTTTGTATAGTACTGCACAGAATGGCGTTGAGTGGCATTTGAGCATGTCGCTTGGATACGATTGGATTGCACATGGGCGGCGTTTGGGAGGCTTGATACCATAGAGACGGTCGTAGGAGTATGCTGGAAAGTTTTTAAGTATCAGGGTTTTATACATCACTTTAATCATTAGATGAACCACCTTCTCCTCCTGAGTTCCTAAGGCCTTGAATTGTTTTCTGAGACATGTTGGTGGCTGCGGAATATGCCTCGCTGGTTTAGTTGTGAGACTTGCGCATGGAAGGTCCGCGCCTCGCGCTACGTCATCAACCAAATCAGGCACTCACTGTTGCATCTCCTTCAACCAGTGACAACAATACACACGCCGTGCATCCAATCGGCCACGGAACTTCCTTCTTGTCGACACCTTCTCTTTTGGAACCTTGCTCCACACTCATGTTCCAAGCCATTTGAGCTTGATACCTACGCGATGGACCTGCAAACCGTGTTTGCCGCGAAGAAGAATGGCACCGATGGTGGACAGTCAGTAAGTAAAAGTTGTCGCTCTATTAGCTGGAGCGCACAGTTAACATCCTACCAGTCGAGCGGCCCTTCTTCGCTCAACAACATCGCTGCAGCTTTTGTTCCCACCTTCATGACAGCAGCGATATTCACAGCCGCGTTTGTCCTCATCAGACACCGCTTCCCCAGGATCTACTATCCAAGGACGTACATCGGTATCGTACCAAAGAAAGACAGAACGCCATGCCAGAATCGCTCGTACTGGGATTGGATCCATACGATGAGAGTTGTGCCGGACAAGTTCATGCTGTACCATCAGTCACTCGACTCGTATCTCTTTCTGCGGTTCCTGCGCACTCTGATCTTTATCTGCGTTGTGGGTGCGTGTATCACATGGCCGATCTTGATGCCGGTTAATGCGACTGGTGGAGGGAAGTCGAAAGAGCTCAATCGCATTTCTATTGGCAATGTCAAGAAGAAGAAGCATTTGTATGCGCATGCCACCGTAGCGTGGGTGTTCTTCAGCTTCGTCATGTTTACGATTCTACGGGAGAGACTATGGCTTATTGGCTTGCGGCAAGCATGGTTCCTGTCGAAGACGAACGCAAAGAGATTGTCTTCGCGTACCGTCCTGTACCTCTCGGCACCCACAGCAGCATTGGATCAGGGCAATATGCAGCGCACCTTCGGCGACGATGCCGTCCGTGTGTGGCCAGCCACCAAAGCCGAAAAACTGCAGTCGCTTGTCTCTGCCAGGAACTCCAAAGTTGAAGAGCTGGAATCTGCGGAAATGTCGCTGATTCAAAACGCCGCCGACAGGGGCAGGAAGAGACAGAGCAAGAACAGCCGCCGAGATGTGACTTACGACAGCTTCTCGGATGGTATCAGGAAGTCGCTACGCCCTACACATCGCCTAGAGACCTCACCAGTAGGCAAGCAGGTCGACAGCATAGACTATTACCGCGAGCAGATCAGAAAGAAAGATGAAGAGATCGAGAAGGCACGTGAGTCGAACGAGAGCGTGGCAAGTCATGGTGGCGCCGCAGCTGTCTTCGTCGAGTTCCGAACGCAAGCTGCAGCCCAAACAGCCATCAAAGAGGTCATCAAAGGTGATGCGCTATCCTTTACTCCTCGCCACACCGCGGTCATGCCAAACGAGGTCCTTTGGGAGAACTTGACTGTGGTTCCGGCGAGTCGAGTATCGCAGCAGGGCTTCGCTGTAGCGCTGGTCATTGCGACTATCATTCTCTGGTCAATCCCAGTGTCCTTCGTCGGTGCCGTGTCGAACATTGGTTACCTCGCAGAGAACGTCAAGTGGCTTGGCTTCCTGAATAGGCTTCCAGAGTCAGCTATAAGTCTCATCTCGGGCTTACTACCGCCTGTGCTGCTCAGTATGCTCGCGTCGTACGTGCCGAAGATATTCAGGTGTAAGTAATGAGTGTGGTGAGAATGCGATCATGGCTAACTTTAGCAGATATCTTCCAGTCCTTTGGCGAAGCTACCAAGACCTCCGCCGAAATAAAGGTTCTGAAGTGGTACTTTGTCTTTCAGGTCCTTCAAGTCTTCCTAGTCACCACGCTGGCCTCTGGTGCTGCTGCGGTGGTGTCTCAAATTGCTAACAACCCGACATCCATACCCCAGCTACTGGCTGACAAGCTACCGAGCGCGTCAAACACTTATTTGACCTACTTCGTCATTCAGGGATTGAGCAATGCTCCCAGCAACATACTCAATTACTCTGATGTACTGTCTTACGTCTTCTTTGACTACTTCTTCGACAAGACGCCTCGACAAAAGTACACGAGCTACACATACATGAGAGGCATGCAGTGGGGCAAGCTCTTTCCCAAATATTCAAACTTTCTGGTCATTGGTTAGTCACAATGAAAGATATCTCTATTCTATCTAACAGCCTCTAGCTATCGCGTACTCGTGCATTGCGCCTTTGGTTCTTGGCTTCGCTTCCATTGGTCTCGCTCTGTTCTACTACAGCTACCGCTACCAACTACTGTACACTGTGCAGCCAAAGATCGACACGAAAGGACACTGCTATACTTTAGCTCTACAGCACATACTTACCGGTGTCTACATCGCAGAGCTGTGTCTCATTGGCCTCTTCAGCCTACGCTCAGCTACAGGACCTCTCGTCATGATGGTCCTGCTTCTCATCGCAACCATGATCTTCAACTTCACCACGAACTACTACCTTTCGCATCTGGAGCAGTATCTTCCTGCCGACATGGGACTTGAGTCTGAAAACGACGAACAAGTGCCACTACTGTCATCGGCCGAAGAAGGCCAAGCAGATGCCTTGCGCAACGGCGAGTCGGGCATCGAGCGCCTGAGTAATCGTACGCATGTTCCAAAGAAGGTCATCACTCCCGTCGCACAGTTTCTACAACCACACGTCTTTGCGAGCAGTACCGCCATGAAAGCCTGGCTCAGGGAAGGCGACTACGATCTCGAAGATGAGCCAGAATACAGCGAGGATGATTTGAAAAAGGCGTATCTCAATCCTGCATACACGAGCAAGACGCCGATTGTGTGGCTGGCGAGAGATAGCATGGGCGTCAGTAAGAACGAAATGAAGGAGAATGAGACGGCGGGCATTAAGTGTAGTGATGAGGGAGCTTGGATTGACGAGGAGGGGAAATTGAAGTGGAGTGTAGATAATTTCGAAGAGGTGCCGATATTCAAGCAGGGCAAGAAGTGGTAGAATTCTAGTACATAGCGTCATTCATAATACAATTTATCGTGGAAATCATGACCTTGGTGTTTAAATGCCCGATACCTTATGCGTCCGATGTTTGCTTCATTCCACATACGACGCAAGCATTCTGGCCCCCATACCCCGCAATTGTGTCACCCAAGAACAGAACGGCTTACCGAGAGCTTGTTTCAGCACATCGCAAAGTGCAGATCGGCAACAATGACGTATGTACCCCTTCCTTCGCAGAGAAGGACCAAGCTTCGCCTTCCTTTGAACGACATAATTTAATCCGGAATCTTTGCTTTGTCTTCTTCAACAACCTCCAGCTCACATCAAAAGCTCAACTCAGCAAATCCGAATAGCACACAGCATGTCAGCACGCAGATCAGGCCGCTCCAAAGCGCCCGTGAGATACACGTCCGACTCAGACGGCGGGTCTGACTTCGGCGACAAGAAGAGCAACAAGAAAGCAGCGCCTAAAAAGCGCACGCAGACGGAGCCTGACACGCCCAAGAAGCGCACCAAGAAAGATCCACAGGTCCTCGCAGCAGAGCACAAAGAAAAAGCCGCAGCGCATGAATCCAAGGCCTCCAAGGCCGCGCACAAACAAGCATGGGACACCTGGGTCGACGCCCACAGTGCAAACGACGCGTTACTCGACGACGAACCAGGCAAAGATGTGAGCATCACGCAAACCGACGCGGGGAAAAAGTATGGTTTGAAAAAAGAGGATATGGTCGTGCTCAAGCATTTCGAGAAAAGACATCCTGTGCATAATAATACGATGAAATTGTATCTCGAAAACGAGGTCAAGGAGCTGGGGTTCAGGAAACTGGGGGTTTTGGAAGGGGAGAATGGGGCTGGGGATAAGGCGATTGAAGTGGGTGAGGGAATTTGGATGGAACAGTATGTTTCTCATGATGTCTTTTTTCCTTCTTGCTCTTGGACTGTGAGTTCTAATGGTAGGGTAGACACAAAGACGACGAAGAAGAAGAAAATGGCAAAAAACCAGACGCAAAAGCCCCCAAGAAGAAATGGGCCGCATACATCGAACACGCAAGTTTTTCAATCGGCGAAAACCACCTCGCCGATGAACCCGAGAAGGCAATCAACCAGACCGACGGCGCGAAGAAATACAAGTTACAGGCTAAAGACTTGGCGGCGCTGAAGTATTTCGGCAAACCGAATCCGAAGTATGGGAATACGACGAAGTGTATGTATTCGCCTTTTCAACGATGTGTGGGTAGTAGATGCTGATGGGGCTTGCAGTGTTCAAGGAGAGTGATGTTCAGGCGTTGGCGTGGAGGAGGGTGGCGGTGCTGGGGGGTGTGGAGGAGGAGGATGAGGAGAGGTTGTTGGAGAGGGGGAGGGAGATGTGGGAGGAGGAACATGGTGGAGATGCCACTTGACCTGGGGAGGGGACCGGGTCGATAGGACTTGTGAGGTGGATGTTAAAAACGATGGGTGGATGTCTAGTTAGATTATCAGGCGCGTGATAGCTTTGTGTAATTGTTGTGGGCCATTGACCATCCACTTGAAAAGTTGCTTCAGGACATCCAACAGCCATGTACACAGATCGAATCAGGCACTACATGCTCACGTCATGGAGAAGGATGGGACTTGAGAAGATTTTCATTGGCGTGAGGGGTCACCCAGCCATGTTGGCGCACTGTTTATCTGCACCATGCTTTCGCCGCTCTCAATGCGGGTGAAGACGCAGAAGAGAGTAAAATCGAGAGATCCGAGAAACCACGCCGTTGACCATCCGTATCCCATGTTCGCATCGCATGCACACCGCTCCAAGCACCTTCCACGTCTAGATCGTCGTCTCGTATGCGACCGGTACGATATTCTCGGGCTTGTTGTCCTTGAGGCTGACGGTGTGTGCGAGGCGCGGCTGTGCGGGCGAGCGCTTCATCTGCTGAGGCTCGCCAGTCTCCTTGGCCTTTGCCTGCTTGGCGAAGTTGGACTTAACGCGCTTGAGGAAGTCCTCTCGTGAGCGCGAGTGCTTGACGTGCTCGACGCGGACGTTGATGCGCTTCTCCATGTAGCGGTTGCCGACCTGCTTCTGGAGGATGACGCCGACAGCGGATTTGGTGACGTTGTAGACAATGCCAGTCTTGCCGTGGTAGACCTTGTATGGCATACCCTTCTGGACGGCACCTGCGAGAGTGAGCGCCTGCCAGTTTGTTTCCTTAGGTACAGCTGTGCATACCGTTTGCTACGACATCGACAATGTCGCCGACCTTGTACTGCTTGAGGTAGGTGGACAGCGGGATCATTCCACGCTTCTTGAAGTCCCGAGAGAAGCTGCACGCCGTCAGTATCGCGCACTGCCATATCGAGACCCGCATACGCACGCATAGCGCGTACCCGCGCGGAGACCAGCAGCGTGACCCATTGTGAGATTGTGTGTTGGGGAGGTTGTTTTGCGGCGGAGATGTTCGTGATGCCGGTGTTGAATTTCGCTGTCGGTCGTGGCTGCTTCGCTAAGCGACAATTTTTAGCGGCGGTCCGTGCGCCACCACCACATTTTGAACGTCTCTTTCCCTGACACCGACACGCGACCCTCAGTCCTTCGAACACCCCAATCGACAGCAACCATGGTCTCCCAGTCCTACTCGAAGACGTACTCCGTCCCCCGTCGTCCTTTCGAGTCCGCTCGTCTGTACGTATAACTGCTTCCACGGCCACTGGGCGCGAGCGTGCTCCGCCTACGTCTGGGAACATCTGGTTAATGGTGGGTATACAGGGACACTGAGCTCAAGCTCGTTGGCGAGTATGGCCTGCGCAACAAGCGCGAGGTGTGGCGCGTGCAGTTGACCCTCTCCAAGATCCGTCGTGCTGCCCGGTGAGTGCGCGACTGCGCAATTCCTACTACTTCTGCTACGATTGCTGACATGCCCAGTTCGCTCCTCACGCTCGACGAGAAGGACCCCAAGCGTCTCTTCGAGGGTAACGCCCTGATCCGCCGTCTCGTGCGCGTCGGTGTGCTCGACGAGTCCCGCATGAAGCTCGATTACGTCCTGGCCCTGAAGATCGAGGACTTCTTGGAGCGCCGTCTCCAGACCTGCGTCTACAAGCTCGGTCTCGCCAAGTCCATCCACCACGCCCGTGTCCTCATCCGCCAGCGTCACATCCGGTATGCTCCCCGTACTCTGCAGATATCGTACATGGCTAACAATTTCCAGCGTCGGCAAGCAGATCGTCAACGTTCCCTCCTTCATGGTCCGCCTCGACTCCCAGAAGCACATCGACTTCTCCCTCACCTCGCCATTCGGAGGAGGCCGCCCCGGTCGTGTCAGGAGGAAGAAGGCCAAGGCCGCCGAGAAGGGTGGTGACGACGATGCTGGTGAGGAGGACGAGGAGTAGGCTACAGGTCAAAAGCAACGATTCACGGTTGACCGGCGTTCGGCATGACGGGATGAACCATTCGAGCAAGCGCTCTGTTCTCGACTTCATGATAGCCTGCATGGGTCTTATCTGGTGGCACTACATACTCATGTAGCATGACCTACCAAAAATTCAGTTACCCTCTCAATACTTGTCAGTGCAGTGATGTACTCTTCAACCGCATTGACACAATCCGTCTCGCCGTAATTATCTCCATGGAATGTTAATGTTACCATCACAGTTAGCACAAGGCGTGAACCTCAACCAATTCATTGTTCCTCCACGCTCAGTACTCTCCGCCAGCCGAATCATCCGTATACAGCCTCGTCTGCGGTGGCCTCTCCCCATCCTGCTTCCCCTTCTCCTCTCCCACTTTCGTCCTCGCCTCCTGCATAATCCATAACCCACTACTCGTCCCCAACCTCGTCGCGCCCGTCTCCAGCATCTTAACCGCCGCCTCCAAACTCCTCACACCACCACTCGCCTTAACCTGCATCTTCCGCCCACCAACCCCCTTCGCAGCCAAATACTCCGCCGCACCCACCATAAGCTGCACATGCGGAATTGTCGCGCCATGCCCATTGAACCCCGTCGCCGTCTTAATAAAGTCAAAGTTCGCCGCAGCCGCGAGATGCGACGCCGCGAGTATTTGCTTATCCGTAAGCTGGCTCGTTTCCAGAATAAGTTTGAGCACCACGGGACTCGGACACAGCGAGCGCATACTCGCCAATTCCCTGTAAATCGCCGAGTAATCTACTTCTTCTCGCCCATCGTGCACTTCAGAGCTAGAGTTCTTCGCTGTGTTGGCGGCCGTGACGCTGTCGATGGCTGAGTCCTTGCTGCTCATGACGTGTTTGGGTACAGCGGGGGGATTGTGCCGGGTTAGTAGCGTGTGGTTGAGCACGAGGTCGAGTTCGGCTGCGCCGGCGGCGACGGCGGCGCGGGCTTCGCGCAGTTTGGAGTAGGTGTCTTGCGTGCCTTCGTGGAAGCCGATTACACAGGCGATGAGCACGGGGGAGCCTTTGAGGTTTGAGGCGCAGCGTTGGACGTGGGGGAGGCGGACGCAGACGGACTGTTGGGGTGGTGGGTCAGCTGATATTCACGAACATATGGTTCTCAATTCAAGACTGAGATAGGTGGTACATACCTTAAACCCCTCCGTCCTAGCCTCAGCACACAGCCCATCAATCCCCGCAGTCGTAACATCCAGCTTAAGCACCGTGTGATCCACCGTAAGCGCCAACTCCCTCAACGCCTCCTTCCCATTCCTCATCTTCGGGCCCTCATACACTTTCCTCGCCCTCGCACCACTGCTAACCTCTTTCATGACCGCCCGCTCCGTCTCTTTGATTTGCGCCGCCCACTCCGCGTTCGTGTACCGGTCCGTCATCATCGCGATCTCCGCGCCGCTCTCAAGATCGGGATTCGCGGCTAGGAATCCGCGGATTAGGACTTCGGAGTCTGTTAGGGGGATGGGATGGGGCGAGGATGTAGACATTGTGGGTTTATTCTTTGGTGGCTGCTTTTCTGTTTGTTTGGGTTGGCTTGATTTGCTAGCTTTTTTTGCCTGGTGATGAGCCGCGGACCGGGATGTGACGTCGATGGGTGGACGTGAGTCGTGCGAATATTGAGTGGCTGATGTTTGGTCAGGTTAAGCGAAGCGAGGCAGCGACAGCAATGTGTTGCTTACGATAAGAAGGGCAGCAATCTAGGTGTTGTTATAGCTTCACGATGTGTATGTCGGAGATCGGCTAAACTTCGCTGTGGTGCTCGTGTGATGCGGAGGGTGCTCCACTTGTAGATGGCAGAGATTGACGTCCTGCTTCTCTGGGTTAGGGCTGGAGGCTGATGGGAACTGCGGGCTCAGTATTCATGATGCGTAACAATGGCATAGCTACACACGACACGAGCCTGTGGATGATATTGAGAGAGATGTAATTGGCTCACGGACAGTCCGGTAGGAGTGGCACATCATAGTGCATCACAGACCGCATCAGTCACGATGTCAAATCACGTAGAGCTGGAGCGAGCGTGAGGTTGAGGTCGATTTACAAGGGAGCGCCTACATGCTGAGGAATCCTCGATTGCATACGGTCCTCGCCCTCGGACCATGATCCAGAGCTCCAGATGCCATCTCCCCTCCCACATGCATGTACATGAAAGCTGCAGAATGAGCATGCCAAACAAAAGGAAACAGATTGTGAAAGGGATATCCCATGATTCCACGCTAGATATCCGGAACTCCCATTTTTGACTTTTTGCATTTGAACTCGTAGTCGAAAGATCCCTCTTCTATCCGGCGGTCGAGCCGATCGGTACCAATGGAATGTGCATCCCTATCCCATGATAGTCGTTATCGTAACCCGTCACGTCGCCATCTTCGTCGTACGCGAACCGTCTACTTCCTCCGGAAAGAGCAGCCCTCGGTGAGGCGGGCCTTGCCACCGGTTGGCTGGCACCTGTGCGGTGTATTAGCATGCGCCTCGTGCGGGTCCCTGATGGTGGTGTGACTTACAGGACCTGCGAGCAGCCCTGGCAGACGACGACTGTGTTTGCGTGCGAGAAGACGGTGGTGATTGTGAAGCAGCCGGGGCACTTGACGTCCATGAAGAAGGAGCGGGGGGCAGGCACGAGGGTCTTGAGCTTGTGCTTGCGGGCCTCACTGTGTATTGGTTAGTCGCAGATCGTGATGACGAAGGCTCGGGGGAGTGCGTACGCGGCCGGGGAGGGGTTGAGAAGGTCAACGGCGAGAACCTGGGATACTGTTAGCCTGGAGAGCCCATTGAGATGCAAATTGTGCGAGCGTGTGCGGCAGATGGGTGCGACTCGAAGATTTCGTGGCGAACTCCGACGGTCGTGTGGCTCCGCTCATGAGTCTTCGATGTGCCCGTCTGCAGCCCACAGGAGCTCAAACTCACCATTTTGGCGGTGTGTGGTGAGAATCGGTTGTGGTGGTGCTCGGGGTGTGTTGAAGTCGATGGGTTGGGCGCGAGATTCGTGGACGCTGGCGGCTTGAAAGAGTCGAGGGGCGGCGACGTTGGATGGAAATTGGGGAGTCGCAGTGGGCGGGCTAGCCCGAACGAATTGCTAGCGCCGTCGGCTAATTCGACTCACCGATCTCTCACTATCACCACCTGAACATGAGATGAGTCTGCGAATTCTTCTAGGCAGCATTTTCATCTGTTGATAGTCTTTTAGTACTGAGATCTAGCTGATCATGGCGTGGTTGCGTTCAGGCTCACAGTACAAGTTGCAGCGTTCCCAAAACTCTATGACGATCTCGAAACCTTGCGACCGGGCGCCACTTCCACAAGCACACGTGAGCTTGCCACACATCTCCACATCCTCACGATGCTCGATGCGAGCAAAGTTCATGGCACGTGCTTCGAGATTGGGACTGTGAAAGTCACAGATTCATCCATCTAAGGATTGTGTGTGCGTCCAGACAGCACATATTCGGTCAAGATGTGACTGGACGAAAGTCGTCCCGAGAAGGAGTGGGTCTTTCTTGCAAAGCACCACTTGTACCCTCGAGGGTAGACGCGCTTCAGCATCGCTGCGACAAAGTGCGAGTTTTGGCGTCCGAAGCTGCAGCTGCGCCTTCTCCGGCTGTCTTGGTAACTTAGCTTCAACCCCACTTGCACAGCGTAGCTCCTTTCTCATATACTGTATAAATATACTTAGCTAGATGCCTCCAGTAAACACCCCAAAGCCAGTGTCTCCCTATTCTCCTGAAAATCACTCACCATAACAATGGCAGCCACATCCAAAAACACCGTGGAGGCAAGCACCACACATACAAAACAGGTGCAAGGCCACCACTAACATCCCCACCCCACAGCTCGAAAAAGCCAAAAGGCTAAACCACACCCCCCTAGACTCCCCAGAATACGAAAAAATGATCTCAGGCATGCTCTACAACTCCCTCGACCCCTCCCTCGCATCAGCCCGCTACAAAGCCCGCGCCTTCGCCCACACCTACAACACCTGGTTCCCCCCGCCCACCACCGATCCCGCCCAAGGCTTCGACACCCTATCCACCACGCGCTTCAAGCTCCTCCAGGGCATAATCGGGCACCTGGGCGATTCCAACATCTTCATCGAGCCGCCCTTCAACATCGACTACGGCTGCAACATTTCGCTGGGCGAGCGCTTCTATGCGAATTTCAACCTAACCATTCTGGACTGCAGTCTCGTCACGATTGGGAAGCGCTGCATGTTTGGCCCGAATGTGAGTATTTTTGCGGCGACGCATGAGGTTGAGGTAAAGTCGCGCAGGGAGAATGTTGAGTATGGGAGGCCGGTGGTTGTGGGGGGTATGTAATGTCTCTGTACGAACTGTGTGTGAGGCATATGCTGACTTTGTACATCTACGTCTAGATGATTGTTGGATTGGGGGCAATGTGGTGAGTATTTGGTAGAGAGCTGGGGAGGTCTTGGGTGGGTGCTGATATTCGACAGGTTATCCTACCGGGTGTGACGATTGGGAGGGGGTGTAAGAGAGTTCCATGTACGAACTGCATGTGAGACATACACTGACTTCGTGCATACATCTCTAGGCACGATTGGGGCGATGAGTGTGGTTAGTAGGGATATTCCGGATTTTAGTGTGGCGATGGGGCAGCCAGCGAAGGTGGTTAAGACGGTTCAGGAGATACCGCCTGAAGAGGGCGATGATGTGAAGGTCTGAGTTTGGGTAGCAAGATAGCGGTTGGAGAATGACTTCGGAGAGCGGGAAAGCATTGTGTGCTTCTTGTGGATGGGTAAGTCGATATACTAACATCGTACGCATCGAGTAGTCTTGTGTCAATGCTAGTTGTTATCCCTCAAGCGTACGACATCTTCCCCTTGATAATATCCGCGCCCTTCTCAGCAATAGCATACACCAAACTGACCAGATTCCCCTGCACATTCATCGGGAAAATACTCCCATCAACAACCCTAACATTACTCGTCCCATACACCCTCAACTCATCACTCACCACACCCCCTTTCTCCCTCGGCAACATAGCACACGTACCCACCTGATGATACTGCGTCGCCGTATTCCTCCCCACAAAGTCCTTCGCCTCCTCCAGCGTCTTCGGCAGTGCGCCCGCCGACTTCAAGGGCACAACGTTACCATTTTCGTCGCGCCTGAGCACAGATTTCAAGGGCTCGATTTCAGTGAAGGTCAGGAGATGCAGTATCGTGCGCGCTATCATGTCGACGTCGACAGGGTGGGAAAAGTACTTGGGGTCGATGGTGGGGTGGACAGTTGGGTCCGAGGAATTAATGTGCACGTAGCCACGCGACATGCTGCGTGTGGAGCAAGCAATGAATGTGGACCATAGGCCTGGCTCGTCGACTACGAGAACTTCTGCAGGCGAATGGGTTTTGCTGGGATCGGCGCCGGTAGGGACCATCTGGATCTGGCTCACGGCTTCTTTTGGGTCCAGTAGTTGTCGAGCAATGAGCGCGTTGCGGCCTGCTTGGTCGGAACCTGGATAATGCTTATCGTACTCGTCGATCAGGTTCTTGATGTGCTGCTCTGCGTCTGTGAAGTTGGGCTGCACTTTCTCGAGAGATGTGAACCCGGTGGGGGTGGGGGCGGCGGCGAAGGGCCCGGCTTTGTGGTTGATGTACGCGTCCATGGCTTGCTTTGCGATGTCTGGGTTGCGGCGGAGGACTTCGGCGGTTGGGTACTCGTCTTTGACGCCCTGTTTGGAGATGTCAGTAGAGACTCAACGAGATGTTTGGTTGGTTACTTTACCAAGACAAAGGCCGATGCGGTATGATCGGTCAGGTTCTCTCCAACACCTATGCTCTCAACAATGACTTCCACGCCAGCTTTCTGTAAGACATCAGGCCGACCGATGCCCGAAAGTTCGAGTATCTGGGGGGAACAAATTGATCCACCACAGACGATAACTTCTTTTTTGGCCTTGACCGAATGCTTGGTCCCGTCAACGATAAATTGTACACCAGTTGCCCTGGCATCTCCGTCTGTCTTCTCGAGCTCAATCTTGGAGACCAGGGCATGCATCAGCAGCGACATGTTGGGCCTGCCTGCGTTAGGCTCGTAGTATTCCCTCGCTGCATAGCTTCTTCGCTTTGTGACCGGATCAACTGTGGTCAGCTGGTTGAAGCCGCCGATCGCAGAGCCCGTTCGGGGATCTTTGTTGGGCTTGTAGCCGGCGCCTAGAATTGTTCTTGGCCAGACATCTTGTGCCCAAGTGAGCTCGTCGCCTGAAAAGCAGATCTACGGAGGTCAGATTGCGACAAAAGGATTGTAGGCTTCGACGCACCTTGATCGGACCTGAAGTCCCACGTAGCGACGCATCGATGTACTTGTCGTTGACCTTGTCCGCAAAGCTTGCCTCGCACGGATGATACGTTTCGAACTTGCGATAGTACGGCAACATGTCGTTGAAGCCCCATTCCTTGTTTCCAAGCTCCACCCAGTTGTCGAGATCTTGTCGTGAAGCCATGGCGAACATTTGCCAGTTGATGGCGGAGCTCCCACCGAGGATCTTTCCTCTGGTCCATCCATGCACAGCACCACTCGTTCCTTTCTGTATGTCTGTCAAATGAAAGCTTTACAAGGAGCATTGATTGCACTCACTTGTGGCACGGTCTTGAAGTTCCAGTCGTATTGGGGATTGCCATAGACTTGGGTGAATAGGCCAGGACTATCAATCAGTATGTCATCCAGGCCGTTGCCCCCAGCTTCTAGAATGCCGACGGTTACATTGGCATCCTCAGTCAAGCGTGCGGCAACAACGAGACCAGCTGTGCCTCCGCCAACGACGATGTAATCGTACTCTTTGCTGGTGAAGTCTGTGACAGACATGGCTTCGTTTTGTGGATTGGAAGTGTGCTTGGGAAAGTCGCTGTGAAAGTTATGTCACTGCAGTGCAGTTGCCAGGTTCTGCCAGTGAGTGCATATACTCCCTCAAGGCCAATAGTGCGGCACAGCACTGTATGTGCAGGGTATACGTTCGTGCAAAAGGAGCAGTATACGAACCAATCATGTCTCGTAGTTTATGGCTCCAGCATACATAGAACTCGGGAATACGGCCTACTGCTGATGGGTGATGTAAGATCGCACAGAAATTCTTACGTGAGAGTTGATCAGTCAGCAAAGTACCAAAATTGGTCCCTGGATACACCCATGATTGCGTGCCTCTTAACCCATGGGTAAAGACGTCGAGATGCAAGACTCCAACGATGAGCTGGAATGCACATATGAAGAGTCCGCAATGACTAAGTCTCAATGTGGGGAATGCTGTCCGGTGTCTGCTTATGGTAGGCGCTCCAGTCCAGTGCCTCAGTTGATGTAAGATCCGTCCTTCAGCTTGCGAGTAATCTGCCAGTCGAGCTGATGATGTTCGAAAGTGGCTGCAGGGACCTTCAAGCCTGATTCGTGGATCTACTTCCTCAGACTGCAGATTGTCGTGGCAGTCAAAGCTCAATCAGACGACTAGAATGTGTGAACACTCTCAGCATCATCTCGAAGATGATAACAATCATGGCCAGGCACGGTGTGGCATGATGGTCGGTCGTTGTAGGAACAACTAAATGGTGAATCGTCTTGAAGAGTGAAGAGCGATGATGGCATCCCGCGCACGGGCGTGTTCCACCAAAACTTTTGGAAAAGTTCACGAGCAACCCCAAGCTCACTGCACCAAACGACACAATTCTCCGCCATGCTGACGGAGCAATTTGTAGCCGCGATTTCGGCATCTACGAAGGCGAACACTGGTGTCACCAAAGATGCCGGCATTTTCATACACGAGTTCCAGCCGCTGGCCGCGCAGCGACATGTCTTCAAGAAGAGCGCAACTGCGCCAAACGGCATTGCAGTGAGCAGCTCGCACGTATTTGCGGCGCAGGCAGACAAGGCCATTGTGCATGTGTATAGCAGAGAGAAGGGCAACCAGGAGGCCATTGTGCCCTTTCCTGAGCGCATCCACAGCATTGCGCTCGCGGCGGACGAGACGGTGCTGCTGCTGGGCACCGAGAGCGGGCGCGTGTTGGCGTGGGAGGTTAGTGACGGTCCAGAGTCCAGAGGGAGGAAGAACAATGTCTCTAATAGCCCGTAGATATGCACAGGTCGTCTCGTCTCCACCTCCACCTCGCATCTGCAGCCAGTGACGTCGCTTGCTGTCGACCCGTCCTCGACCTTCTTCCTCTCCGGCTCCTCCGATGCCATGGTCCACGTCTGGGCCCTACCCGCCATACTCTCCTTCTCGTCCGACACCTCGCGCTCGCCCGTCCACACGCTCTCGACCCACCGAGGCCCGATATCGTCGCTCGTGTGCGGACACAGCTCGAGCAGCGCCAACATCGCCGTGTCGATATCCGCGGACAAGTCTGCCATAGTATGGGACTACCACAACGGTCAGATGCTGAGGACGTATCTACTCCCGGAGGCACCTACTGCTGTGGCACTAGATCCTGCAGACCGCGCCTTCTACGTTGCCTATGCCGACGGAAGCCTGCAGACCATCGACTTCTACGATGAAGTACAGAAGAACGTGCCTGCCGACGTCCTGCGCGATCCATCTTCGTCTCATCGTCCCGTCCAGCCCTCGCCCAAGACGAGGTTCAGTGCCGAGTCTCAGAAGCTCGGAGGTGCGCTCAGCCTGAGCCTCAGCTGGGATGGGACAACACTTCTCTCGGGCCATGCGAGCGGCAAGGTAGCGGCATGGGATCTTGCAAAGAGCAACTACTTGTCCACGTTGGCCAACCTGCCCGGCCCTGTCTCGAACCTGACATTCCTCACGCCGACAGGGTTCCCTCGCCCACAGGTGCAGCCGTTCAAAATTCACACGGTTGTCAAGCCGAAACAGGACGCAGGATCGGCGGGAGGTGGAAGCAGCCTGGTCCCGGCCGGCTACACCCTGAACATGCAGTTCACTGGGCGACTCCATACTGAACGCGCGTCTGCCACAGAGAACGTGCTGACACCCAAGAGTGACTTCGAGAAAGCTCTGATGCATCCTAGCTTCCCTACCAGCATGCTGGAGGAGGGTCTAGCTGAGTTGGACACCTGGAATGCCACTTCAAAGCGCGGCGATGCTTCCGCTTCAGACTTCATGGCACTCGACAATGGTGATGCCGATAGTGCTGGGACCTCGCACAACGAAGTCAACGAGCTCAAGCGGCAGGTTGCTAGCTTGCAGCGCATCCAGAAGGTGACATTCTCCCAACTATCGGAGCTACGCGAAGAGAACCAGCACTATATGAGCCAAGAGAAGAAGAGAGCAGAACGTGCCAAAACACGCGCTAAAAAGAGAATGGGTCTCAACAACGGCGCGGTAGCCAGCCATGCAAATGGCGATGTGGAGATGATGGACAACGAGACTTCTGAATCTGAGTCAGACTCGGACGATACTGGAGCTGCCCAGGCGTGAGCATCCCGAAAGTATTCGCGGGAATTCGACGAAGAAACTGGACTCTGCACGAGTCGTGCGATACAGTCCATGAACATCTCGGATCCAATGGGCGCCACAAAGTCGAGTAAGTCTCGACCTGCAAGGCTCGTCGCACATTCATGCGGAGCCCACGAACGGGCCAAGCTGGTGTCCCACGACCGAACGATAATCCGAAACCTCGAGCAATATCACATACGAGTTCCCCCGTTACAAGCACCATACCGACTCCGCGACATCGGACATTAGCCATTCCACCACCACCATATCAGCGCTATCTCGCCAGCGCTCAGACAATAATTCGCTTCCACTCTGCCAACAACAGAGCACAAGTTCGCAAAGCCAGAGTGGGGTTCGCAAGTGGCAAGCCCTTTACTCCTCTCTGTAACACCGTCACACAAGCACACATCCCGCCACCATCGGAAGCATAGTCAGCTGCACCGCGGGAATCGCAGCCAGCGCTAAGGGCAAACAAGATCACGCAGCTTCCAGGCCCGTCCTGCCGTGCCACCACACAGCTTTGAAGTGAGAAGTGGTTCGTGCCAGGGCATTAACACACACGTCGTGTTACCGACGATCGCTTCCGAAAAGTGACACGTCGTGGAGGGAGTGGATGGCATGTGGGATGATAATAGCTGCGCGCATGACGCGCTGTCGATAGTTTGTTCAACGAGTGTAGTTTTTGAGGGAATCTGAGATTATGCACGTTTCCGTTCCGTTATGTGGCCTGCAAGTCACGCACACACCTCTCTGCACATGCCATCCGTTGCGTCGTTTGTTGTCGCCTCGCTTTGCTCCGCTTCATTGTTTGAATAGGGCTGCCAAATGAGACGTGTTCATGCAAAAGTGAAGTGAAGAAGAACACCCTCGCTTAGCGCGCCGTTTACAGAATGCGTGCCTGCAGCGTGGGCGTAGATCGGCAGCATGAGTTTTGAAGGAGAATTTACGCGGCGACCATATTTTGTAGGGCGGGGAATGGGTGTGGTTGGTGCGTGTTTGATGGGCTGAATTGTACAGAAATCATATTGTTGCTCGCGCAAGAAAGACTTGCGCTATTAGGTAGCTCATACATAGTAGTCAGTATTCGATATACGGTGCCTGTAAGAGTGAAACCAGCTGATCGGACACGAATACGACATGGCCGCATTGGGCATGCCATGGGTGTTGTCCAATACAGCAAACGACGCAAGGGCAAAGCCAATCTTGCATCGAGCATTGTCCCGATGTGAAAGCGTGTTCAAATGAGTGAGGAGCACTTGTTCGTATTAGTTGATTTTTTTTAGCAGCTTGCTACCGTGTCTACCGATGTCCATGCTTTGCGGCTACTGGAGCCGCTATAAAACGTTCCCTGTAAGGTCCAACCACTGTCGTGCCCAGCCTTGAGTCGAGGGACCATGTCCGACTTCGCAGCAAGGAGACCACGGTTGATTCTTGGGACTGTCGTGCGCGCCTTCTCCAGTCACCGACAGATGTTGGAGTCAAGCACGGTAATTGACTGCAGAACAAGACTTCGGCTCGGAGTGAATCGAGCAGCGCAATAACCGGAGCAATGGCCGAAACGGAGGAAGCTGCGCATACCAGATACTGTCGCATTAAATAGAGCAAAGAGGAAATTAACATATGCTGAGGTGTGTCCTGCGCAAAGACAATCGCATGTCCAAAGCCACAATAATGATACTCAACTCTAAAGTCGGTACCCTGAGGCTTATAGTCTTTGGTATTCGTTACGGTCGTTCATCCTCACAGCGAGGCTTCTCGCTGCTCGGGAATGACAATGATAGCAGAACTCCGCCCAGACGAAGGAAAGGCTTGTGGTATGAATGCTGATAGGGTAGAATGAAGAATGCCGCCGAATAGTCCAAATGTACGCAGAAGGAAGTGGGTTCGCTTTTGCGTATGTAAGAGCAGTAAAGTGATGTTCCGAAAATGATTAACAATGGTATCGGTCGTCATTCGTGTCGTGAGGTGATAATGCAGGGAGCGAGAAGAAAGCACCGCAAGCTCGATGAACGCCAACGCTAATAGTCGCTAATATGTCGGAAAAGGCCTCCAGATTCGAGCAGAGAATGGTGATGTGGAAGCAAAGGTCATGACGAGTAAGACTAGTGCCGTCCTGTACTACCAGTGGCATAGTCTCCGTCTGGACACCATTCTTCCGGCTGGAAGTCTGGATTCAGAAAATGTGCTGTGTTGAAAGGCGAACTGAAGGTTGTTAGTCCGTATTGCATCAACTTGATACGCTGTACTCACTTTCTGAATATCGATGTCTGGAAAGGCTGCACTTGCATTCCACTGCCAAAGCCAGGCTGCAATTCGTACATTGACGGCCTGAATGGGCCACCCCTCTCAATGGTGGACGGAGCTGCGCGCTCTATCGTAACTGGAGGGGGGCGTGCAGAGTGAATAGGTAGCGTCACTGGAGGTTGGTCGAGGTGAAGGCTGTGGTGGCTCACTGGGTTGTACTGGCCTGTGTGAGATGGGATCAGAAAGTCCAACGCAGAACTGCTGACAGGGGTAGCTGGTGTTGCGACAGACTGGTAGGGTTGAACAGGTGCAATGTGAGATTGCGGTGCGGGGCTGGGACTGAAGTCGCACGAGAGTGAGGTCCATCTCTGTCCAAAGCCGGAAGGGAACATGCCTGGGATCATGGTCATGACGTCCGCAACATTGGATTCTGCGGGGATGAAGTCATCAGTGTAGTTGGCCAGCGCAACCTGAAATGGCGGCTGAGCAGGAATTGGCCGCTGTTGCATGGACTGAGGAACGTCTCCTGCCTTGTAAAGGATGTCATAGTGGCCCCTGTGCGACTGTCAGCAAGTGAAGCGGTCAATGGTGGAACGGTACACGTACGGTCTATACAGCAGCCTCAGCATTGGTGCATTTTGGATAGGCGTCTGATGGTGGTCTGTTGGCTCGGCGAAGAAGCTGCGGTTGATCTCTTCGCCAGCGGAGCGGTCAAGATACCAGACCTCGAGACCAAAGCCGGCAGGCTTGACAAGGGCGTCAGCGAGCGCGGCGATGCCGATGTTGTCGGCTTCGCACTGCGCAGGCTCGATGTTGTTTGCACAGTAAGCCTTGACGTCGCCCATGGGGACGAAGTGCCGAAAGTCGTCTGCGTGCGTCTGCACCCAGGCACTGGCAAGGAGCTGTTCGGGTCAGCCGCTATCGCATGAGGCGAGGGCGAGTGGAGCTTACTTTGAAGTACGTGATGATGGCCATGGATGCACCCATGTCGTTGAACGTGCTGAGCAGAATGTCGGCCGCAGCACCGTCCATGAGCTGCAGCGAGTCGCCGAGCTTGCGAAGCAGGTCAAATGCCTCCTCGGCGAAATCAATCCAGATGTCGCGGACATAGCCAGCGTGCTCCATGAGGTTGCCCATGGAGTTGAGGCGGGCTTCCTCATCGCCGAGCTTGTTCACGTCGCCCACACGGAGCAGCGCCTCAAAGTAGGTGAAGGCGATTGCTGGGTAGTGCCGTGGTTAGCAAAGACAAAGTTGAGGCAGGCGCAATGCGACTCACCCCGCCATCCACACTGGCCGTCGCCGCGGCAGGTGCGAAAGTAGGCGTACTTGCTGGGCAGGGCCGCCGTCTTGACCTGGAAGACGTGTTCGGCGTTGGCATACTGCGTGGTGATGGCGGCGCTGCTCTGACGCTCGCCCACCAGCGGTCCCTGCGACGGTCAGCGATGTTCTTGTCATGGCATGTCAAGTCATGTCACGTCATGTCATGTCAACGTCAAACTCACTGTTGCTTCTGGCTCGTACTCGTTCGATAGCTTCTGCAGGTGCGCCATCTCCTCGTCGGACGCCATGTAGGCGGGCTCGGCCATGGCGAGGTTCAAGTTCTGGCCGTGGTTGTGGTTGTGGTCGTGGGCCTGGCTGCGGCCGTGCTGGTGCTGGTGCGGGTGCGGGTGCTGGTGCTGGCCAGTGTGCTGGTGGTGGTTAAAGCCCGCGGGAGCGAGGACCGGGGCGCGCATGTGTAGCGGCCGTGCAAACGAAGGCCCTGAGTGGACCAAGCCAGTGTACTGGCCATGGCTCTGTGCGGGAACTCCATATTGGCCTGCATGCGCGTGCCCGTGGGCGTGAGCATGGAAGCCCGTCGACACCCTCATTGCGTGGAGAGAGGAGATCTGGGACAGTGTGAGTGGAAGGTATTTGCAAGTCCTCCCTTTCCCCGCCAGGTGCGCTCAGTGTGTGCTCTGGGTGACGGTCGGCGGCGTGACTAGATGCGCTCGCAGGCAATTGGATGGTCGATTCCACAGCAGACTCGGCAGCGCGCAATGCAATCTCAAGCAGCAATTCGTCCACGAGCTGCTGAACCGAGGGGATGTCTGGCTTTAGTATGTGCAGAGGCCCGCGGCGGTGGGCTGGAAGCTGTGTCGTTGCTGTGATACCTCCCGGTACCCAGGGGAACGCCAATATATGGGAGAGACAGTGTGATCTTCGAGGCGTGTCCGTGGAATTCAGTCTGCTGCCAGGTACGAAAGCAACCTGGCACACAGCTGTCCTGGCGGTTTGAAACGGCCGGTCTCTGTTGCACCAGGAGCCTGGGGAGATGTGCAGAGCGCGATATCGATCGTCGGTGCAAGCCGCCTCATGCACATCGAACAATGGGGCGGACTCAAGTGAAACCGGAGGGAGGGAGCAGCGATGCTTGAGGGAGTACAAGAGGGAGCGTTCCTCACTCCAGGCCGGTCACAATCAGCGCCTGCTGGGGCACTCGAGCAAAAGAAAAGTAGCCATGGCTGCTATGGCTGCTATGGGCGAGAGCATCGACGGCATCACGCACACCTTGCCGGCACCGGACGCGAAGACACGGCGGGGGATTGCTCCCTCTACCTTCCCTTCGCTAGCATCATCGTTGACATGGCCTCGGTTTGGGTTGAATGAAGTCTCCACTGACTCTCCTCCATCACATTCATCAAAGCACGGATCAGTACATCACCCCCATCACGGGACGACCCTCAAGAGCCGGCTTAGCAAACTGCTCGCGCCTGGTACCGGGACCATGCGCGTGAGGCTGGTGTTGCATGCGGAGGGGAGCTGGAGATATCCCAGCGGCATTGTGCTACGCCATGGAATGCAGTCAACACAGCATCTCAGAGGCCTGGCATGGTGCCGAAGGAGCCAATGCTGGCCCTCTCACACACGTCCAAGCGCGTCCACACTCGCGTTTGAGCGCTCCTGTCACAGGCCACCTGCATTGCATGATTCGTTCTTATTATCGTGGCGTTGGAAAAAGAACTACCGGCCCGGCGATAAGTTAACATGAAGGGTTACCGTCCCCACGCTGCAAGCGAACCAGGATCTCCAACAAACGCTGCACAGCGTGGGTGCATCGCCATTTGTTGATGGCTCGCTAGAGGCCGACTCTCGTCTGAGCCGCTTCCCCGGAGCGATGGTCCGCACAGTGCGTGAACACGATGATTCGTGGATTCTTTCGATAGAGCATCGGGTCCTGCGTCACATCACTGGTCAATAATCTCATCTCAAGCATCACAGAATGAGGCTGCGCCATGGCTTGCGCGATGACCGATCACTCGGAATTCTTGGCTCTCTGCAACAAGAAAACGAGGCCATGTTACATACTGAATCTGCTGCTGACCCTCTGTGGCAGAAGTGCCTACCTGTGTACCCGAACAAGTCCGCCGCCCGTATGCTGTTGAGACGCCATATGAGGAACCTGCTGCTCATGTGGAAGGGTACGCTCGCCTTGTGCTACTCGCTGGACCAACCCAGATTCTCGTCCTAGCGCATGTCTTACTCTGCAAGTGAGGGAAAAGCCTCAGTGACGGTAATGTGTGACTGTGCTTCGATCCCGTTTCCCGGTCGTTGGTCCTTGTACGCTCCTAGACTTACGCTACCACTCATGCTTTGCTCGATACTCCCGGCAAGCGTCCAGAGAGGCCTTTGCCTTTTGGCTTAGAGGGCCTACCACTCATTGGGCCGCCCCAAGTCATGCCATGGCCACCAGGGGTGAACTGCGAACCGCTCTCGTCTGCCTTGAAGCCATCGCCATCGTTCAGGACTGATTGCCACAGAGATCCAATGGCGGCGCTCCATTCCTTCATCGCCTGCACCCGGTCCATGTCTGTACTACTCTCGATCTCCACCGTTCCATTCTGCTGGTCGATCTTGCCGCGCAGCCGCTTGTCGACGATGAGGAAACCCACAATTTCCTGAACCTCGGGAAGGGAGATCTTGAGTTGCTTCGAGATGAACGCCAACGTGAACCGAGTGTACGGTGCGACAAGCTTGACGACCGCCTTGGTGCGCACGTTCCGCGTTACTTCGTCTATGTTCTCGGCGATAAATGGATCTTGCAGCAGGTCCTTGTTGTCCTGCAGGATCTTCTCATACTCGTGAATGTCCTCGCGCTGATAGGCGTTGACAAGGTTGGTCATGGTGGAGATACGAGGATCATTCTGGTAGGGCTTGGTCTCCTGCGAGTCGAACGGATTGATGTCTGAACCCGATAGCATGGTCGAGAGGACCAGATACTTCAAGACCTGGATGCGTTGCAGTGACCCAGCCTCATCGTAGTTCTTGAAGCTCTCAAAGAAGTCACTTTGGGCTCCTTTCCAGTTCTCTGTGATTCGTCAGTAGTGAGCGCATACGCTAGAGAAGAAAAGCTGACCTTCGCTCATGTGCATTTTGCCGCCGCACTCTCGGATGATACCCATGATCTTGGGATGCGGGACCGCCGATTTCACCTTAAGCGCCCGCTGGTACAGTGCCTGTCATATTGTAAGCTTGTGTTGGAACCAGTTGGCTGGGAGTGGGCTGACCTTTAAGCGCTTGTTGTTCCGTTGGTCGGCGTACATGAGGATTTCGAGAGAGTAGACTTCCAGGGAATACGTTCCCTTGCTGGGGTCGTCTGTTCCATCTTCCTGCTGACAGGCCTTGTGAAGTTCCCGGAGCTTGTCCGTCAGCTGGCGGTAGTCTTTGCGCTCCAACCACAGGCGCGCGAGCTTGATGTTTGTCTTCAGCCATAACCGCTCGTTGTTGGTGCTCTTGAAGATGTCGAGTGTGAGGGCGTAGAACTGCTCCATGCATCGGTAGGCGTCTGTATCCTCGGCCGACTTTTCGATGAAGTCGAGCATGTTGTTAATGGACTTTTCGGAGTAGTTTCGGGTGACGGCGGACTTGACGTAGGTCAAAAGCTCTTTGTAGTGCTCGACAGCCTGTCGAAGAGTTAGCAATAGCTGATGAGCTCCTGAAGCTATACGTACCGCATCGTAGCGCGTGAGCTTGAATTCGAGCTTGATGGCCTGCTTGAGACCTTTGAAGCCCCTGGAAGAGGTCAGCATGATCCCCAAGTAATTGGACACGGCCAACCTTACCAATCCGATTTCTCCTCCTCAAGCGCCGGTATGCCCAGGAACTCGTCTACGGCCGCTTCTGGATCGTCCGCCTTGACCTGCTTCGCGTTGTAGTATTTGTTCTCGATGTCGACATCGCCGCTCTCCTCCTCGTCTGGGTCTTCATACTCGAAGTCGTACCTGCCACTTGTTAGCCCAGTGCGAGGAGTTCGTATGCGCCGCCTTACTCCTCATCCCCCGAATCTTGCATGAAATCATCGTCGTCGGACATGGTTGTGGCGTGTGAGAATTGTGTGGGTTCAAAGTTGAGTCTGGGATGCGGTAGAGGTTGAGGCGCTGGGGATGGAGCTGGAGGGTGCTTAAGTGAGTTCGATCGTGGTGTAGGCAATGATGCGAGCTCCAATATCAAGGCTGTTTGCCCGCGGTGGTGCCTGCCTGCCGCCCCGCAATCGAACATGGGGGACGGCCCATAGGGCTAACTTCTTTGGGCCGAGCACCTTGCACCTTACAGAACTGACATTGGGCAAACACATATCGCCAACCAAGGCTTCCAATCTATGTACTGATACGTGCCTTTATTGTGTGGGGGATAATTCACAGCATGAGTTTCGGAGACAGACGAGAGGCCTAAAGCTCTGCTTGCATTGGTGCAGCAATCCGCGTTACAAAGGCATCAGATCTGGACGTCAAGTCGCTGCCAGCAAAAGAAGAGGTGACAGTTCCACGCGCCTTCTGCGCGATATCACCACTTGATGCCAAGTCTGATGGTTCTTGTTTGAATTACATCCTCGTCCAAATGCTACCAACTCATCTCTTCCATCGTGTCATTTTCCGCACCCACCTTCCTATCCATCTGCCCTCCTCCCCGGCGCACTAAGCCAGGCGCCCTCATCTATCTAATCCCATCGTAAGTATCTACACATGCCGCGCGACTTGGCGCATCGTCGAGCAAACCGCGCCACGTCCGCAGTGAGAACGGACCGGGTTCGTGGTGGAGCAGAGGCGATTGTTGGCGGAGGTGAGCAGTGCTAAGGCTCCAACAGGCTTAACCTTGCCGGGCTGGATCGTCGTCTTGTCCCAACTGCACTGCACCTTCGACCACCCCGGCTTCTGGAACGTCTCTCCCTCCCATCCACCTTTATCCCCACAGTCTTCTGTCTCATCTCTCGTGCGACGTCCACTCCTGACCTCCAGAGTACGCGCGCGCTCACTGACGACACCCTTGCATCACCAAAGCGCCTGCGCCCTCGTCCATAAGCCGACCGGCGCGAATCACGGCCGCGCGTGCCTTCAGCCGTCAAGATGCCCATGTGCGGTGGATCAAAGTCTGTGCAGCGGAAACTAGTGCTCCTGTATGTTGGACGCTCTGCGAGGAAGTCGCGCGATGGCGATAACGACGATGCGACGGGCAGCTAATAGGCAGACAGTGGTGATGGTGCATGCGGAAAGACATCCTTACTGAATGTCTTCACACGAGGGTATGGCATCCCCGGGAGCTTCCGTGGCAGCGAATACGCAATTGGGCATGTTTGAACGAAAGCTAATGTGCGTAGGTATTTCCCAACCGTATAGTAAGTGATCTGCGCCATTTAGGTATGCGCTTGAGATTGACGGTAGCACCCACCAGTGAGCCCACAGTTTTTGGTATGCGCCCTTGTCCATGTACCAGTTGATATCTCTTGCTAATCATTGCATGTAGAAAACTACGTCCATGGTCAGTTCTACTGACCCCACCGTTCCCGAGCCACGCATTGACGTCAATATATAGACATCTATATTGACAACACCCATGTCGAACTAAGTTTATGGGACACCGCCGGGCAAGAGGAGTTCGACCGATTACGATCACTCAGCTACGATGATACACACGCCATCATGCTCTGCTTCTCCGTCGACTCGCCCGACTCGCTCGAGAACGTGGAAACAAAATGGGTCGGAGAAATTGCGGAAAATTGTCCAGGCGTTAAACTCGTCTTGGTTGCGCTGAAGTGTGACCTTCGGAAACGTGACGACGACGACGCCGAGGACGGAGAGCCCGAGAAGCCGTGTATCGATTACGAGGAAGGCCTACGAGTCGCGGAGAAGATCAAGGCACTACGATACTTAGGTGCGTCCACTGCTATGCTCCAGGAATATGAGAGCAATGGCTGATCAGATTACAGAGTGCTCTGCCATGAAGAACCGCGGCGTTAACGAAGCGTTCACTGAAGCTGCGCGCGTTGCGCTACAAGTCAAAACCAGCAAGGACAAGAGCGGCGGATGCACCATTCTCTGAACGCCCCCAACCAATAATTCAGTCACCCTACTTGGACATACTTACACCTCCATCTTTACAGTTCCACACTCCACGACTATCCTTTTCACCATATCCCAGCTACATTCGCAATTGGCTAGTGCTGTACAGATGAGACCGGCTTGGATATACTCCGCACGACGCTTGCATTCGCCTCCTGTCGCTTTGATAAGAGACCTGGATATACACTGTACGAGCGTGGCTAAAGCGTGGTGATACAGATCTTCATTTTTTGAATCTAGTCGCTCCACGACCATTGTACCCCAACCATACCATACCGCCTTGCAAATCTTGTTCCTACTTTCAATCTTTGATGTACATGCTTCTACAGCGCTCTGGCTTCGGCGACTTCTTTCTTTGGTTCGGGAAAGCACACCAGGAGCAGCGTTGGACTTGCTGCAAGAAATTCGCTGAGAAGGAGAGTTTCAGGTCTATAGACTTCTTACAAATCGCTCACGCTTAGTTTGTGCAGGCTGCGCATCTGCATCCAATATTAAATCGTTTGTGCGATTTAATGCAGCTTGCGAATGCCATCCACCATAATGCATATCTTATTACGCGTCCGAGGCATACATCCACAGCACTATTTCTTAGCCTTAAGGTCTACTTATTATTAGCTCGCTCACCCACTGCCCAGCCCTCCGAGCCGTTTTCTGGTTCACACCATCACCTTGCCCCGGAGTTTACCTCTTCCCTCTACGTGATCGGCAGCCGGACCGCTCCTTCCCCGTGGTTAGTTGTAGGTTTTCTCTGGAATACGGGGCGCTGATCATGGTTCGGTTCGCATTCGCAAAGGGTATTGTTGGAGGATGGGGATG